>Ga0187843_10000759_pt1 | contig 21631 bp, 17 predicted proteins | sample SpaLakP09_SKY_43_FD_134516 | JGI IMG/M metagenome (GOLD analysis project Ga0187843, IMG submission 134516) | Oligotrophic lake water microbial communities from Sparkling Lake, Wisconsin, USA - SP09_SKY_43 | ecosystem: Environmental > Aquatic > Freshwater > Lake | place: USA: Sparkling Lake...
GGTGGAAGTAATAAACACTGTGCGGTCGGAAGAAGGCAATCCATTACTTGCACAGCGTGCGGCTTCTAACAACTCTGAAGCAATCACCACATCGAGCGAACCGGGAATAGGGTTTAGACTAAATACTGGCTTACGTCCGGTAAGTTGAGCAACGGGCACAGGATACAACTCAAAAAAATACGTTGTGGCTCCGGTTCGTTGTGCCACACCAGGAATCGAGGTCGCCTGAGCGGCATAGCCTGCCTTGCGCGCGATCTCCATTAACCAATCACTTAATACACCACCACCTTCACCACCCAAAGCGCAGATCAATACCGATAATGGACGCGGAGTAGACGTTGATGAATTCATTACGGTATCCAAGCTCATGCTGGTTGCACCCAGCGCAGCATCAAGCGTCTTAAGCTCGCTAAAAGTTTTTCATGCCAATGCGCATTTTGAATGACCTCAGCGCGATAAAAGCTCGGGCACAAGGTCGCTGCATGCGCATTTTCACCACACAGACCACAGCCAACACAACCATCGAGCACGGTAGCTACGGGGTCGACTTTGAGTGGATCGGGATTATCTTTTAACGTCAGCGTAGGACACGCCGACAATCGTATACACGCATGATCGCCATTACACACATCTTCATCAACACCATATTTGACACGCATCACGCGCTGCCCGCGCGACAAAAGATCGGCTAACCACGGACGAATACGACGCTGCCGTTCTAGCTGGCATTCGCCTTCGGCAATGATGACTTTCAATCCATTGAAATCCGTGGTGAGTGCTTCTTTCAGTACATCGCGCATTGTTGCGACTCGATACGAATGCACGGTACGCATCCATTGCACACCAATACCTTTAAGCGTGTCTTCTATGGTTCGATTGTTAGCAGTGAGGCTAGCTAGTTTGTCGTGTGCTTGTGTTTTCGAAGCGCTAGTAGGCGTAGAAATAATATCTTGCGTACCCGTTGCCGAGGTATAGCCATTTTTAAAAATCAGCAATACCGCATCATCACCATTAAAGAGTGCTGATTGCACGCCTGTGAGTAAGCCGTTATGCCAAAAACCGCCATCACCCATAATCGATAGTACTCGTCGTTGCATCATCGGTGAGACGCCTGCCCGACTAGCTAAACTCATGCCATAACCGAGTATGGAATGGCCCATAGAAAAAGGCTCGAAGGTTGCAAAGGAATGGCAACCAATATCAGCGGCAATGTGAACTTCACCCACCTCTTTCTGCGCTAACTTCAACGCTGAAAAAACGGGGCGTTCTGGACAACCTATGCAAAAGCCCGGCGGCCGTGTGGGCAAGGTTTGATCAAGGGTAGAGGCCATACTGTTACGACGCGCCTCGGTGGCATCGATCAGAGTCTTCACAACATCAGTATCGATGTTTGGCAAATGCTGCTCAAAAAACTTCTGCAGACCACCCATCATGATTTCAGGCGTTAACTCACCGGCTGCTGGCAACATATCTTTACCATGAAATCGCGTAGGAAGATCACGTCGATTTAACAGCGTCGCTATCTCTTGCTCAATATACTCAGGCGCACCTTCTTCAAGTACCAGTACTGCTTTTTTATTGTGTACAAAGTCGGCGATTTGATCGGGCACCAGTGGGTAAGTCACATTCAACACTAGCAGTGGTACCTGTGTTTCACCAAACGCATCGGCCAAACCAAACTGCTGCAACGAACGCAGCAAGGCATTACTTAAACCACCTTGAACAATAATTCCTACCGAGTCATGCTGACCCGAAAATATTTCATTGAGCTGATGTTCAAGTATGTACTGTCGCGCAGCGGGAATACGATGTTCTAGTTTGCGTTTTTCATGAGCGAAGGTAACGGGTGGATGAGCTAAGCGTGAATAATCAAACGCTGCTGGCTCAGCCATGAGTGATTTTGTAGATACCTTCGCTGTGCGATTGTCTTTGCACACAAAGCTGCCACGTACATGACAAGCGCGTATCCGCAACTCCATCATGGCTGGCATGTTCGACGCTTCTGACATGGCAAATGCATGCTCAACCATATCCACCATCACAGACAATTCCGGACGCGGATCGAGCAGCAGCATGCAGGATTTCATCGCATAGGCATGGGTGCGTTCCTGCACCACCGATGCACCCTCACCATAATCTTCGCCGATGACCATCAACACTCCGCCTGTCACACCTGGGGACGATAGATTAGCCAGCGCATCGGCCGCGACATTGGTACCGACAATGGATTTCCAGGTAACGGCTCCACGCACTGGATAGTGGATAGACGCGCCGAGCATAGCGGCGGCAGATGCTTCATTCGAACAGGCTTCGACCTGCACACCCAACTCACCTACCAGTTCGCGTGCTTGTACCATCACATCGAGCAAATGCGATACGGGTGCGCCCTGATAGCCACCGATATAACTGACCCCCGATTGCAGCAAGGCCTTGGTAATCGCCAAAATGCCCTCACCATGAAATACGTCACCTTCTCCTAGCTTGAGTTGCTGAATCTGCTTAGCGAAAGATATTTCCATAATGATAAACAAGTGCTGGTGTAGTCAAAACGACTAGAAATTTACGTCGCTTGAACAAATTGAGAGGCGAATCTTCAGAAACTAAGCCGAATGATAATCGGTCTGTATGTAAGTAGGTACATGAAAAGCCAGCCGATTGAATTGTCTTTATGTCTTTCAATTGCAAGATTTATTTTCAAAAAAATATCGTCTTGAGAAAAATTTGCTCCCTCACAAAGCTGCCTATATTATTGAGTTCAAATTATGACTAATTAGTATTTACTTAATTTCTGCAGCCCGACTGATTGACTGTCTGGTTGCTGAGGAGAGCCTTATGTTGATGTCCACGCTAACGAATCGTTACGCCCACGCGCTATTAAAAGCGCGAACGGCCGGAACATTGATGTCGCCCATCACGGGCGAAACCGATCTGAGCATGGCCGACGCCTACGACATCGCTCGCACTATTCTCGATGCACGTATCGCTCAGGGTGAAATACCGGTTGGACGCAAGATTGGCTTTTCCAATCGTAAAATGTGGCCGCTGTATGGAAAATCAGAACCGATAACTGGACCCATCTGGTCAACGCTGTTCGACACCACGGTGGAGTTCGCTCACGACAATAATGCGATTCATAAGCTAACCAAAGCCCAGCAACCACGGATTGAACCCGAGTTGGTGTTTAAGCTCGCGCGCACTCCCGAGCCGAATGTCGATTTAGAGGGTTTGGGGGAATGCTTGGAGTGGATGGCGCATGGCTTTGAAATCGTGGTTTCCCCATTTCGACATTGGCAGTTCGAGCCCGCCGATGCCATCGCTGCTTTTGGATTGCACAGAGCGTTGATCATCGGTGAACCCAAAATGCTTTCTCGCGAAAGCAAACGTCGGCTGCACACGGTACTTTCTGGTGCATCGGTCTCCTTATCACGCTCAACGCTCGAAGGTGGCGCACTCTGCGCCGCAGGTTTTGCCAAAGATGTACTGGATAGTCCATTGCATGCGCTGTTAGCCTTGCACCAAAAGCTACAACAGCAAAATCAGTTCTCTCCACTACAAGCAGGTGAGTTGATCACAACGGGGAGTTGGACCGACGCCTTGCCGATCAAGCGCGGTGAAGTGTGGTCTAGCGCCTTTTCACAATTGAATTTGCCCGGCTTGAATCTCTCGCTGGTGTAAAGGATTCGATTTCACACCGGGCTGCGTGCTTAGCTCAGATGTATTAATGCTGACTTATCGCGGGAATTTCGGCGCACGCTTTTCTTTGAAAGCGATTACACCCTCAGGGAAAGTATCGCGATCAATCAGTTCGTGTTGTCGAGCGCGTTCGTAATCAAGTTGCTGTTGCAACGTATTCGATAAAGTTTGCTCAAACAAAGCACGCGTTTCTAATGCCGCATGTGCTGGCAAACTAGCTAGTCGCGTTGTGATGCTTTTCGCTTCCGCTTCCAATTTATCTTCATCCACGCAGGCCCAAATCATGCCCCATGCAGCGGCCTGTTCGGCACTGATGCGATTGCCTAGCAAGGTCATCGCTGCGCTACGACCCACACCAATCAAACGGGGCAAGAACCAGCTACTGCCCATATCGGGAACAATCCCGAGTGCGGTCATAAACGGTAAATACACATAGACTGAACGCGCAGCAATCACTATGTCTGCCGCCAACGCAATCCCCACACTGCCGCCGACCACCGGGCCATTCAGTATGGCCAACGTAGGAAACGGTAACTCGCGCAATTCGGTAATTAGCTGATTGTGCCGAGTGCGCATCTGCAGATCGGTCCATTCACCCCGCGTTAACTCACCGACATGGGTTTGCTCGGCATTCATGATCTCCAAATCGGCTCCGGCAGAAAACGCTTTGCCTGCACCTGTAATTTGTAATACGCGAACGCTTTTATCGGCACGCAAACGCGCTAAAGATTCAAACAAGCCATCCATAATCGCTAGCGACAAAGCATTTAATCGCGCCGGTTCATTCAGTGTGAGTCTCGCTACGCCATCATTGATTGTCAAAAGTACGGCATCATGTGAACTCATGGTTCAACCTCATTAGTTATTTTTAAATACAGGCGCACGTTTTTGTAAATTGGCTGTGACGGCCTCAACCTGATGTTCAGCACCCAACAAGTGTCCTTGTTCTTCTGATTCAGCTAGTAATAAATCCTGATCCGATGCGATCGCCCACTGCCCCATCAATCGCTTGGCAGCTCGTAGTGCTGTTGGGCTTTTCTGTACAAAATCTTTTGCCATGCTCATCGCTGCTACTACCGGATCATCTACCACTCGCGTAGCTAGCCCTATGGCTATTGCTTCATGTGCATCGACTATGCGGCCGGTATAAATTAACTCGCGCGCCACATCGTCACGTACCAAACCACGTAACAACACCATACCACCCATATCGGGTACCAGCCCCCATTTGATTTCCATGACCGACATGCGCGCATCCGGTGCAATCAAACGTATGTCCGCTCCTAACGCAATCTGAATACCACCACCGAATGCCACTCCATTAATGGCTGCAATCACAGGTACAGGAATGTCACGCCAAACCATAGCAACACGCTGAAAGCGATTCGAATCGCCATGCGATCGCTCCATCAAACGAGAGGATACCGATCGTTCTTTATCAGCCAACATGTGCTGCAAATTTTCAAGATCAATGCCGGCACAAAAAGCGCGACCCTCACCACGTACTATGACAGCACGAATTTGCGTATCTACCACCAGTGATTCACCGACGCGAATGATTTCATCAATCAAGTCATTCGATAGCGCATTCATTTTGTCGGGCCGATTCAATACGCATTCAACCACGCCGTCGGGATGATGTATTAGTTTTACCAGTGCAGTCATAGCGTCTTCATTTTCAATTAAATTGCATCAGCTGAGCGACACGCTGCAATGACTGCTTGATCAATACCCCAATCATGCAAAATCTCGTCGGTGTGCTGACCAGCGCTGGCGACGGACCCCGGTGTCGGTGCGGGGGTGCGCGAGAACCGTGGTGCGGGCGCGGGCTGAATAACATCATCAATACTAATAAAAGTTTGCCGCGCCTGATTATGCGGATGCGTTACGGCTTCATCCCAATCGAGCACGGGCGCAAAGCAGGCATCAGTACCTTCAAGCAAAGTACACCACTCATCGCGTGATCGCGTAATAAAAATGTCGGCAATCTTTGCTTTCAGTGCAGGCCACTGTGTTTGATCATCTTGGGCATCAAATACTGAATCAGTAGCGTCAATTTTTTCTCGTAACAACGTATAAAACTTGGGCTCAATCGCGCCTACGCTAACGTATTTACCATCGGCGCAGCGATAATTATCGTAGTAATGCGCAGCACCATCCAGAAAATTCGCATGCCGCTCTGTTTTCCACGAACCGCCGTCTTTAAAGCCACGAAACATCGCGGTCAGTAAGGCCGTGCCATCGGTCATAGCGGCATCAATCACTTGCCCTTTTCCCGATTTTTGCGCTTCGAGTAAAGCACACACTATTCCAAACGCCAGCATCATGCCGCCACCACCAAAATCACCGACTAAATTCAATGGAATCGGTGGTGGTGTTTCGGGATCATTTCCCATGGCATGTAATGCACCCGACAAAGCGACATAATTTAAATCATGACCGGCTGCCTGAGCTAGCGGTCCATACTGCCCCCAACCTGTCATGCGTCCATAGATTAAACGTGGGTTGTGCTTCAAGCAGACTTCAGGCGATAAACCTAAACGCTCCATCACGCCAGGACGAAAACCTTCAATCAAACCATCTGCTTTCGCAATCAAGGAAAGCATCAGATCAACAGCGCCCGCTTGTTTCAAATTAATCGCCAGTGAACGACGACCACGGGCCATGACATCAAAACGCGTATCTAATAAATCGAGCGACGGTTTACCATTTTTTGTATGAATGCGAATAATCTCCGCACCCATATCCGCCAACATCATGGCGCAAAAAGGACCTGGACCTAGCCCTACAAATTCAATCAGCCGATAACCTGCGAGCGGGCCAAGAGGGTTGTCGCCACTCTTAATATCACCACGATCAGTCGAACCAATATTTACGCTCATACACGCTCATATAAAGTAACAACACACGCACCACCCAGCCCCAGGTTATGTTGCAGTGCTAACCGCGCACCGTTGACCTGACGGCGCTCAGCGGTGCCGCGCAACTGACTGACTAATTCGGTACATTGCGCTAAACCAGTGGCACCCAGCGGATGACCTTTAGAAAGTAATCCACCGGAAGGGTTTGTCACATAGAGGCCGCCATAGGTGTTATCGCCATCTTCGATAAACTTTTCTGCGCCACCTTCAGGGCAGAGCCCCAAACCTTCATAGGTAATCAATTCATTGTGCGCAAAGCAGTCATGCAATTCGATCACGCCTATATCTTTAGGACCAACACCCGCCTCTTCATACACGCGGGTTGCAGCAGCATGCGTCATGTCATAGCCCACCAGTTGACGCATATCGTTTTCAGTACCTTTGAACGAAGAGCTGGTATCAGTCGTCATAGCTTGCGCACGTATGCGTATGCTGTGGTCGAGATTATGCTTTTTAGCGAACGCTTCAGAACACACAATCGCAGCAGCACCACCACACGTGGGTGGACAAGCCATTAAACGCGTCATCACGCCTGGCCATAACACGGGTGAATTCAACACCTCTTCTTCTGTCACCACAGTTTTAAATAATGCGAGTGGATTATTCGCAGCGTGGCGGGAAGCCTTGGCACGTATCTTTGCAAAGGTGGCTAGTTTGGTTCCATATTGATTCATGTGTGCGAGACCAGCACCACCAAAGTAACGTAAAGCGAGGGGTATGTCGGCGTTTTGAACTAGTTCAGTACTGCGCTCATCGAAATACTGAAACGGAGAAGGACGGTCATCGTACACATTGCCCAATGCACCGGGTTTCATTTGTTCAAAGCCGACGGCCAATGCGCAATCAACGGCACCCGATGCCACCGCCTGCCGCGCCAACCACAATGCTGTTGATCCGGTTGAGCAGTTGTTATTCACATTAATGACAGGCACGCCGCTCATACCCACGTCATACACAGCACGCTGACCTGAGCATGAGTCACCATACACATAACCGGCATAGACCTGCTGTATTTTGTCGTAATCCAAACCCGCATCAGCTAACGCAGCACGAATCGCACGCGCACCCATCATGGGATACGACTCACTCGCACCCGGCTTTGCAAAAGGGATCATGCCCACACCAACGACACATACGTTCTGACTCATGCCAAACATCCTTTTCAAATTGAAAACACAGAAGATATAAGCTCTAAACCATAAACGATACTGGATTATGTGAGGCGTTTGGTTTGTTAAATCCAAAACGGATCGCAAAAGCCGGCCAGAACTCGGGCTAGTTCAGCGCAGCTAATCGGAGGTAGTCTGAGTTTTTGCGAAAACGAATTATTCGCAGAAGAATGGGCGTTGCTAGGACTTCATATTAAACAAACGTATGCCGGTTTCATCCAGCACGCGTTGATCTTTTTTGGCTTCAGCGGCCGCATCATTTCGCGCTTCACGTTCGACCATGGCTTCCATCTTAGCCTGCTCGCGGCGAGCCGTCGCTAGGGCAACTTGGGTGGCTTCTAAGCCTTTTTGCGCCCCAGATAATTGCACCATGACTCGATGACGTAAACCATTTAAATGATCGATGAATCGACGATAAGCAATGTTATCGCTGATGGAATGCGCTTCTTTTTGAGCGATGCTATAGCGCTCGAGATAATCTGCTTTGAGTTTTTCGATGTGAGCCAGACTAGCCTCAAGCTGTGTGACTTTGCTACGCGCAGTCTGCACGGCCCCCTGCGCTTCTTGCGTGGCGGTTTCTGCGCGCTGCTGTAGCACTGTCCAAGTTCTGTTCATGATGGGGAGATAGTATCAGCTCCGGCTAACTTAGCCCCTCAAACTGCCATCAACTCACCGATCATTCGACGAGTTGTCACTGAATCGACTCCGGCATGCATATCTTGTCTGAGAAAATCTTCTAATCGATTACGCATCAAAATAGCTAAATCAATATCTGCGTTGGATCCTGCTTCATAGGCACCGACAGAAATCAAATCGCGATTTTGCTGATACAGCGACCACAAGCGACGCAATCGATTGGCCTGTTTAAGTTCTTCAGGGCTCAACAAATTTTGCATCACTCGCGAAATCGAACCATTTAAATCAATCGCTGGATAATACGCTGCATCGGCCAAATCACGTGACAACATCACCTGACCATCGAGCGATGCACGGGCAATATCAACGATAGGATCTTGCGCATCATCACCTTCGGCTAATACGGTGTAGATGGCAGTAATTGAGCCATAACCATTCCGTCCGACACCGGTACGTTCAATCAAATTCGGCAATAAAGCAAAAACGGAAGGTGGATAACCTTTCGAGGTCGGTGGTTCACCAATAGCCAGCCCAATCTCACGCTGTGCATGGGCTACACGCGTCAGACTATCCATCAACATCAGTACGTTTTTTCCCTGATCACGAAAATATTCCGCAATCACATGCGTTAAATGGGTGGCTTTGAGTCGACTCACCGGTGACATATTCGCCGGTGCAGCTACCACTACTGACTTAGCGCGACCTTCAGGGCCGAGCACTTCGTTAATGAAAGCTTGTACTTCGCGTCCACGCTCACCAATCAAACCAATCACTACCACGTCGGCTTTGGTAAAGCGCGTGATCATGCCTAACAACACACTTTTACCCACGCCCGAACCTGCAACTAAACCAATCCGTTGACCACGACCTAAAGTCAACAAACCATTAATCGCTTTAACGCCCACATCCAACACTTGGTTAATCGGGCCACGCTCCATAGGATTAAGTGGCACACCTAACAAAGGAACACGGTCAGGACAATCGGGGGCCGGCATACCATCGAGCGGCTGACCAAACGCATCAATCACACGCCCTAGCAATGCTGGCCCTACCTTGGCTTCCGAGGAATGCGTAATTACCCTCACCGTCGCACCGGGGCCTATGCCCACAGGGTCGGTGAAAGGCATCAAAAATAAGGTTTGATCGTTAAAGCCCACGACTTCTGCCGAGACGCGATGCTCACCACTACCTTCGATTTCACACAAGGCACCTAACGGCGCCATGATGCCGCGCGCTTCTAATGTCATTCCCACCAAACGCACTAATGTCCCAGTGTGGGCGGCTAGTGGTGCAGTGGTTTGTTCGATCAAATGATCGACGACATCAGAAAATTGAATCATGAGTGAGTTTCGTCGTTGCGATCAGCTTGGGGATTATCGATGTGATCATCCGACAAATCATCGAACATCACATCATCATCGTGATCAGAATCATCTACTTCATCATTCTCATTGTCGTGCGCATCAAGTGTTGCCGCGGGAGTGGCTGTAGCAACTGGAGCAGCAGTAGTAGCAGGCTTAGATGCAACGGTAGGCTTAGCGCTCGGTGTCGCCAACGCAGGACGCCAGCTTGATGCCACGGGTTGTGCCAGCGATTTGCTTAATCCTTTAACGCGCCTATCGATCAAATCTTCAACCACACTTCCATCGAGCGATGCACGTACACTGCCACGCGCAAGCAAGGCATCAGGACGCAAAACAAGGCTGTCACCAAACTGAGCAATCAAAGGTTTGTATTGTTCTAGGTCTTCAGGATTGAGATGAACGATCACCGCTTTTTCACCGCTAGCAGCTAACTCACGCAAACAATTATCCACCAAGCGCGCTATCACTTGAGCTGATTGCGTTAACTCGCCGCGCACTAATTGCTCCGCTAAATGCATCGCCAATTTTTTCATTGGTTCAAAGAGTGCGTTCGGATCGCGTTCTAATTGCTGCAAGCCTTGGATAATTTGGTCAAATACTGCCAGCTTTTCATCTAACTGAGTCTGCATCTCTGTCTTAGCTTGGCCTATACCAGCTTGAATGCCTTCTTGAAATCCTGCTGCGTGCGCTTCAACACGCGCTTCTTCGCGAGCCGCTTCTTTTAATTGCGTGACGGCTTGATTGTCAAAACCTGCTGACGCATTCATTACAGACTGTCCGACCGCCTCGGGCTCACTATGAGTATCGGACGGGGCTACAACTATCTCGTCCGATTGCAAATCCACGTCAGCCGAAAGCTCGTTAGGTTCGTCAGCATGATGTGCCTGATCTTGAGGTTCATCATTCGATGAATCGCTTTGAACTTCAATTATCTGATCTGATACTGACTCTGGAGACGGATCTATCTCTCGCACATGATCAGCTAAAGACAGATGATCGGACTGGGACAATTCCTTATCCGCTACCAGCTCACAAGCTAGATCGTCAGCCAGCATCTCATGTGAAATCTCATCACTATCCACAGCTTGACTTGTGAAAATGGATGCCTCGACCTGAAGCCGCGCAGCTAGTTCTTCATCCAGCTCGACATTCTCAAAATTTTGCTCAGGAATTTCAAGAATTAATTCCGAGCTGGCCGATGGTATCTCAGGGAATTTTTCAGACGAATCGGCCAGGATAATATCTGGCGACGCTGTTTCATTCGGCTCAACTTGAAAAGCTGGTGCAGAAGGCAGTGGCTGATCAAGCAGCTCATTAAATTGAAAATCAACAGCAGGCTGGGTCTTCGATTCCTTCAACAATGCGTCGTCGGAATAATTGAAAACGGGACGCTCATCCCACTTTAGTAAAAATGGCGTGTCTTCTTTTTTTTCTTTTTTCAGCAGGTTTTGAATCGCGAATGGATTCGTTGCCGGATCGAACATCCGGTTAGGCATCCATGCATGACGTGGCTGCGGGTTACTTGGGTCAGACAAAATCGGCTCCGCCAGCTGATAGGATCAACTCGCCCTTCTCGGACAATTTACGTGCAGCACGCATCACCTTTTTCTGCGCATCTTCTACTTCCGTCATACGCATTGGACCTTTGGCTTCCATATCATCCATGAACATACCGCGCGCGCGGCTAGACATATTATTAAGGAACTTATCTTTGACTACATCGGCAGCACCTTTAAGTGCGGTCATGAGCAGGTCAGGTTCAACAGTCCGCATGAGAGCCTGAATACCTCGGTTGTCGACCCCCCCCAAGTTATCGAAACTGAACATGTTGTCTTGAATTTTCAATGCCAGCTCCTCATCTAGCTGACCCACACCCTGGAGAATTGGACCTTCCAACTCTGTTTTAGTGAAGTTCATAATTTTCGCTGCTGCTTTCACTCCACCAAAGCTAGATGATGATGAGGAAGCGACATTAGAAAATTGCTTTTTCATGATCGATTCTAGTTCCTCCATCGCCGATGGCTGAATCCTATCCAGAGTAGCCACTCGCTGAACGACTTCTGGACGGGTATCGTTTGGCAAAAACGCCAACACGTCAGCAGCTACTTCAGCTTCTAGAATCGATAGTATGATCGCAAGCACTTGCGGATGTTCGGTCTTGATCATTTCAGCGATCGCACGGGCATCCATCCACTGCAAAATTTCTAAACCACGGCTTGCGCGATTTGGCATGATGCGAGATAAAACAGACGATGCCTTGTCCGCTCCTAGTGCTCGCTTTAACACGGTTTCAACATACTCTGTCGTACCTAACGACAGACTCGTTTGACGTTTAAGCAAGTCTACAAATTGATCGAGCACCGCATTCACAGCTTCTTGCGACATGTCTGCTACCGACACCATGGCCGCACCCAATTCCTGAACCTCTTTGGGATCCAGATAACTGATGATATTCGAAGCAAGATCCTCACCCAGTAGCAGCATCAATACCGCTGCGCGCTGAACATTGGTAATCTCTGAAAGCTCTTTTTTGAGCTCATCTGATATTGCTATTGAACCTGCCATAGTTGCCATTTGCCACCTCTAAACCATGCAATGCTTCGTTATGTATGCGATTAGTTTTTTAAAAACTACGCTATACTCTATTTGAGAAGATTTTTGATAATCAAAACCATCCGATTGCGTTCTTTTTCAGTCAGCATCTTTACCAATACCAATTTGTCGTCATAACTCTTGGCATCATTGAGCATTTCATCGGGCACAGCCATTTTTTTCTTCGTCTTGAATTTTTTCATTTCTTCAAGCGGATTAGGCTCTTCCAAGGGCACTACTGCGCCACCCTTAGCCGGATTAGCGGTTTCCAGCGTCTTGGCTTCTTGAGCTTTCTTTGATTCTGCCATGTGATTCCCCATTAGTTATCTAGTTGGTCACTATCTCAGTTTTTGACCAAGTTCTTCAGCACCAATGCAACGCGACCAGATTCCTGAGCCACGAGCATACGAATCAGTGCCACCTTGTCATCATACGTATTCGCTGTATCAAGCATATCAGCTGTGAAAGTTGGCTTCTTCGGCTTCAGTGCTTGCATACGCGCCTTCATCTCATCCAGTGACTCACCCTCTTCCTCAGCCTCGGCCTCCTCCGCCGCAGCCAATTCGGCTTCTTCTGCTAAACGTGCCTCTTCAGCCAAGCGTGCCTCTTCAGCCAAGCGTGCCTCTTCAGCCAAGCGTGCCTCTTCAGCTAAACGTGCCTCTTCAGCCAAGCGAGCTAATTCTGCCAAGCGTGCCTCTTCTGCTAAGCGCGCTTCTTCAGCCAATCTAAATTGTTCTTCCATACGGGCCGTCTCAGCAGACTTGGCATCTTCAACTGCCTTGGCGATTTCGAGCATTTTGGCGTCTTCAGCACGCTTGAGATCCTCAGCTGTTGGTCCAGCAGGTCCAAGAATTTGGTTAATCGTCGGGCCTTTCACCATCGGACGTACGACTGCGAGAAGGAATACGATCATCACGATTGCAGCTACACCAATTTTAATAAAGTTCTGCAAATCCGTATCGGCATACCAAGCCTTCGGTGGTTCCGGTGCCAGTGTTTCAAAACGTGCAGGTGCTACAGTGACCACATCACCACGTGCTTCGTTGTAACCCACTGCGCTACGAACCAATTGCAGCATACGATCTAACTCTTCCTTCGAATAAGGAATCGTCGTTGGCACACCCGGACCAAAACCTTTGCCATCGGCTGGCTGCGGTGCTGCGCGTTCAGCCACTACCACAGCAACCGTCACACGCTCAATCGCACCTTGCGAATTTTTCACATGGCGAACCGAACGATCCATCTCAAAGTTACGTGTCGCACGTGTTGTCACGACTTCGTTATTAACTGGCTTACGTTCATTCGAATTCGTATCGGTCGTCAGATCAGCATCCGGCGGTGGTGAGTTAGTCATCGCACCTGGAATACCTTCGGGATCAATCTTGTATTTACGCTCAGTCGTCAACGCTTCTGAACGTGGCTTGACGCCCTTATCTTTGTTATCAAAATCTTCGGTCGTTGTTTCAACCGTGGTGTAATCCAACGTTAAGTTTACTTCGGCCTTAACGGAAGCTTCACCTACCACGGGCGACAGTAATTCCGTAACACGCTGACGATACGATTCTTCAGTACGCTGCTTGTGCGACATTTGCGCGACCGTCAAACCCATCGCTGCATCTACCGGATTTTCTTCTGTCATCAGATTGCCCTGATCATCCACCACCGATACATTTTGTGGTGAGAGATAAGGAACGCTGGATGAAATGAGATGAACAATCGCCTTCACCTGCGATGTGGTGACACCACGACCAGAGTGCGGAGTCACAACAACGGAAGCTTTAGGTGTTGCACGTTCGCGCACGAACACACTCTGTTTTGGTAAGGCCAAATGCACGCGCGCTGATTTAATTGTAGAAATCTGCATGATGCTGCGTGCCAGCTCTTGCTCGATAGCAGAGTTGTACTGAACCTGCTCCATGAACTGACTGGTCGTCATGGATGATTTATCTTTTAATGAATCCATACCAATTGGCTGGGCTTCTTTAGGTATACCTTGACCCGCCAAAAAAATACGCGCTTCATGATAACGACTATCAGGCACCGTAATCTGACCGCTACTGGTATCAATTTTTGGTTTGAAATCTGCTGCTTTCAAGGCTTCCATTGCGGCTTGTTTATCGGTCTCGGTCATGCCTGGCATGATGGAACGATAAGGCGTTGTCTGCGAAAACTGAAAACTCATCGCTGCGATCAACAGAATCACTAATAGTGCGATGGCAGGTAAGGCGCGACGAACAGCCGGCTGTTTAACTAGGTTATCTGCCCAACGCTTAAATTGATTCATGCCACCCGACACGCCACTCATTGCGCCCGGTAGCTGTCCAGGATTAGGCATACCCGTCATAGGTAATGCGCCTGCGGAATCACCCGCACCGGCGGCCTGTCCTGTAGGCAGTTGCGGGGGTAATCCCCCATTCATTGTCGCTTCGGCCATGTTCTACTCTCTAAGAGGTTGGCTGTTCTATTTCAAAATAAACGTTTTACTGTTTCAATCGCACGCTGGATTAAACCGGCATGTTCAATATGTCTTCGTATGCCTTAAGCACTTTGTTTCGTATTTGCAGAGTCGCCTCAAAAGCCAGCGATGATTTCTGCATCGCTAGTACGACATCTGTCAACGGTACGTCTTCACCACGGTCATAGGCTTCACGCAAGCTACTAGCAAATTGCTGTGTTTCATTGGTTTGAACGACCGCTGTTTTGATTGCATCGCCAAACGTTGGCTTACCTATCTCTGGTGTAGGCGGCGCCAACACCGGCTGCGTATTTTTTCCTGCAGCGTCGACTTGATACTGGCGCATAGCTGCCAACATCGAATCGATATTGGCCTGGCTGTTAATTTTTGGGATCATGTCTCAGTACCTCCCGCTTACGCTGCTGCTAACAACGGCAAACCGCGATCACGAAACTGCGCCATTTTGTAACGCAGTGAACGTGGACTAATGCCGAGTTTTTTTGCGGCTTCTGAACGATTACTGCTAGAACGAATCGCGGCCATGATGGCTTGGTATTCGCTACTCTTCACCGCTGTAGATAACGCACCATCTTCAGCAGTCGTTGTCGATGGGGTTTCAACTGCAACAGGAACTGATAACAATTCAATCGCTTTATTCGGTTCAGCTGTGTGTGATTCCCATTCATCAAACATGAGATCAGCTTCATCAATCATGTCGCTATTCGATAACACCAGCGCACGTTGAACAACGTTTTGTAATTCACGAACATTACCGGGCCAGCTGTATTGCTGCATCATTTCAGCCGCGCGCTCAGAGAGTCTAATTTGACGATCGTCTGGGCCGTAGTTCGATAAAAATTGTGACACCAAAGGCAAGATATCGCCGGGGCGATCACGCAACGGCATCACCGATAATTTGAATGCGCTAATACGGAAATACAAATCTTCACGGAACTCGCGATTAGCAATCGCTTCGCGTAAATCTTTGTTGGTTGCTGCGACCAGTCGCACATCGAGTTCAACCGGTGCATTGCCACCTAAGCGAGTGATCTTGCGTTCTTGCAGAACGCGTAGCAGTTTTGTTTGCAGGTGATACGGCATCTCTGCGATTTCATCTAAGAAGATAGTGCCGCCCTGCGCTTGTTCAAACAAACCACGATGCTCTTTCAAGGCACCGGTGAAAGCGCCCTTCTCGTGACCAAACAACATATCTTCAATGAGATTTTCTGGCAAGGCTGCGCAATTCATCGCAACGAAAGGACCATTGCGACGCGGCGACGCATCATGTAACACACGTGCCAGCACATCTTTACCTGCACCCGTTGGGCCGACGATCAACGCGGACACTTGTGTCTGCGCTACGCGTCGCGCCAACTCCAGCAAATGCTGACTAACCGGATCAACGAACACAAAGGTCTGTGGACTGTTCTTAGGAACTTCATTTCGCGTTGGTGCTAATGCCAGCGCCGAGCGCCAAGCATCTACTGACCAATCATCAGCTGACAACACGTGGTAAGCACCACGGCGCATGGCTTCTATGCCCAACTCAAACTGGTTGCGTTCGACGCGGCAAAGAACCGGAATGGCATGACCAAAGGCTTGGGTGAGCTTGCGCACTTCTTCCAGCAAGCCGGTGTCGCCCATCAGGCGAATCACTACCAATCGCGCGCGTGCCAGACCCAGTTTTAAGTCCTGCAGCGTTGCCACTGGTAAGAGTTGTAGGCCGGCTTCAAGCAGTTGTTCGCGCTCGACCGAGCCCACGGAGGATTTAGGATCGAGCCAAAGTGCTGGATGCGAAGTATGAGTAAGAGTCGTCACGTTGATTGCCTTAGAAAACACTATTTGCTTTCTTTGTAGCAATCCTCGTGCCAGATGTTTTAGTGAGGAAACATGGGGGTTTTAAGGCGGCATGTCGAGTCGGCAGCAGTTTGCCGGGGGGAGGAAAACGTCAACCGCTAAAGCGGCAGACGAAAAGCCGACAGGCAGCTTTTTGCCCCTTTTAAGCTATTCGGGACAGTCTCGATAGTCCGTTTGCAGGCATACGGCAGCTTCATGCATAGCCTCTTGCAGCTGCTCGGCAGTCAGGCCTTTGCCGGCTCGAGTCACTATAGCGTTGGCTTGGGTTTCGCCATTGCCACGAGCTAGTTCACCCCAGATTAAGGCTTTGCGTGGCTCACTACGCCAGCCCTCGCCGCTGAGATAAATCGACGAGGCCATTAACTGGGCGCCAGAATGCCCTTTACGCGAAGCGCGCAGAAACCACGCCAAAGCAACCGCGCCATCCTTTTTTAAACCGCCCAGCCCGGACCGATAATATTCGCCTAGCATGTACTCGGAATCGGCATAGCCTGCCTGTGCTGCGGATGAAAACAATGGGGCTGCCAACTCCAGATTTTGCGAAATACCACGACCGTAGTGATACAGCGTGGCTAAATTAAATTTAGCCTCGGGCAAACCTGCTTCCGCGGCCTTGCTGTACCAGTTACGTGCTGCAACATAATTTTGATTCACGCCCAGACCGTGCTCATACAGAAAACCCAAGTTATTCTGGGCACGGGCATCGCCTTGCGCTGCAGGTTTACGTAAGGCGCGTTCGGCGGTGGCGTAATGTCCCCGCTCTATAGCGCGCATGGCAGCCTGAAAATCAGCGCGCGCACTGCCGCAAAGACAAACCAAGGCAAGCGTAAGCGCAGGCGACCAATATTTCATGCGGAGCGCCGGTAGGGATGAGTAGTATTTGATGAAGCTGTGTTGTTCGCACCTGGTTTTGGTACAAAACCGCGGCAACGCTGGCCATCAGCACGAAGCACTTCAATAGAGGGAGTGACGCGGCTCTTGAAGCCCATCAGCCGGCAAAGATAAGGGAGTTTGGGATCCCAGCTAACGGCAAAGTGACGACACTGCCAACAATTTGGCGCGCCATCCTGAGAGGTTTGCTTAGCGGAATTCATTTTTTTTCGCGTTTTTTACGTTGGTAGTCATTCCAAGCTCGAAACACGACGGCGGCCATCACACCGGAAAGCATGACAACACCTAATAAGGCCTGAAAAAACTCGCCTACGCTCATGTCGGGTGGCAAAAAACGCTTTGGATTCATCACTATCGTCAATAACAATAAGACAAAAGCGATCAACGCAATACGTATTAGCCTGAACATGATGCGGCGCCTGTTCTGGTTCGAATTCTGATCCATCGCTACCCTCGGATAACTACACCGACAGATAGTATTGTGTCACAGCAAGGCTGATAACGGGCAGGTGAACTTTTAAAGAAGTCTCTCTACCCTGTTATTAGCCCTGCAGCAGCTTCAGTACGGTTTGCTGGCTGGTATTAGCTTGTGCCAGCACCGCTGTGGCTGCCTGTTGCATGATTTGCGCTTTGGCCAGCTCAGTACTTGCAGCTGCATAGTCGGCGTCTTCAATCTGGCTGCGCGAAGCAGACAAATTGGTCGTGACGTTCGACAAGTTGTTAATCACGTGCTGCATGCGATTCATCACTGCACCCATAGTGGCGCGCGTCGCATTCACCTTGTCCATTGCATCATCTAGCAAGGTCAACACAGCGGAAGCCCCATCACGCGTATTAATACGTACGCGACGATCTTCGACATTCAGGTCAACATCACCGGTAATATCACCTGTGATCGATCCCTTTTTACCAAAATCTGCTAAGTCAATTGTGATGTATTGGTTGGCCGATGCTCCCACTTGAAAGGCTAATCGCCCAACGCGAGGAGGATCCATATCTTCACTCGAACGACCACCAAACGTACCTTCTTCGAAACCCATTGCCGAGAAATTACCGTCACTAGTGAAGCCCTTGTCACCTACTGAGACAGTGAACGGTGCACCCGTTGCGCGCAGCTTATCTAATTGATCTGACGGCGGCGCGCCTTCGGGAGCTGGGATTTTAGGCAAGAGTGCAGGATCCGAAATCATACGCACTGTGCTGTACACCGTATGAGCGTTAGTTGATGTAGCGCTCGCATCAACCAGACCGCTGACATCATTGTTACCGTAACTATTTTCAGTAACTGTTGACAGAGTTAACGTCGGTCCGACTGAGGAAACCTTAGCGCCCGTGAGGGTAAATGGTGAGCCGGCTACAGTCGATTTAATGTCAAGATAGCTGCCGTTGTTGGTGACTGAAATATTTTTCAGTGACCCATCAGTGACTGCCGCATTGATTGCTGCTTCTAGCGACGTTGCCATGCTTTCTGCATCACCGCCTGAGCCGCTTATATCTACTCCATTAATCGTGACATTAGCCGTCTCGCCACCGACTGCGCCACCGACTGCGATACGTGACACTTGAGCGACCGAACCGCCTTTGTCTAGGCCGAAACTAGAGGCTGAAAGATCCTTGTTGTTCGAATCAAACCAGATAGACATATTACGACCATCGGACTGCAGCGTAACTCCGCTACCATTATCAGCCGCCGTGACTCCATGCTGACCCGTTCTCGCGTTAATCGCTTCCATTACTTTTTCGCGACGAGCAGTACCTGTTTCATTTTGTATGAAAACTACCGGTACTGTTGTGCCATTAATATACAGATTGAAAGTTGTACCACCAGAGTCTGTCGTCGGGAATTCTGTGGTGGTGGTCTGCCCTTTACTAACGAATGGATTGGCCAGTGCGCGTACACCCGTTTCGCTACTGGAAGCGTTAATCGCAGCTGCGATTGCAATTGCGCTCGCGCTTCGATCACTGCTGGCTACGACGATGCTAGATTTTGTGTCATCCGCTGTCGTTGTGGCGCGAATCTTCACGCCATTGATCACCAGATCATCAACGTTCAGTGGCTTACTGGCTGCGAGCTTGTTTTCGGCAACCGTACTTGAACTTATCGTACCTGTATTGGCACTTCCAGAAGAAGTCGAAAGCGTAAAAGGGGTGCCCGCTACGGATGCACTAATGAGCAATTCGCTAACGCCGCGACCGGCAACGGCCGTCACGCCTAAGGTTAGATTGGCATTTATCTTTGCTACAAGACTGTCGCGAACCGCTAGTGGATCAGTAAGTCCGGTTTCGGCCGTAAAGGTCGTACCACTAATGATTATTGAATACTCATCAGTCCCGCCTACATCACCTCCAATTGTCACGGCTTCGGTCTGGGCAACTGGAGCTGCCACAATAGCTCGAGCACTTGTATTAAATACTGATTGATTCTTCGTGAAATTACCTTCGATTAGTCCAGTACGACCAATATTGCCCGTGGTCGCAGATGAAATTACCACTGGCGCTTCAATTTTCGATTCAAGCGAATAGGTGCCTGTGTGCACACCCTGACGCAAACCTATGCTTTGACCAAACAAAGATGCATTACTGGCTGTTTCAAAAGATACTTCAATATTTCGACCATCTGACGCCACCAAGGTAATGCCCTTGGAGTCGTAACCCGTATCGATCGCTTTTACGCCAGTCTTGGCAGTGATAGCGTTAATAGCATTCACTACATCTGTTCGCGTAGCGCGAGTGTTATTCAGAGTAGTGGTTATGTCTGCAGAGGCATAGCCATTAATGAACACGGCGCCAGAAACAGAGGGGCCTACCGTCATCGGTTGACCAGTAAATACGTTTTCATTAACCTTTGCGTAAACGCCCGTGCCTGGACTCATCTTTGCAAATTGCTGAGTCACGTCAACGATTGGGCTTAAACCAGTCGTACCTGGCAAGACGTTCGTCGTGGGAACATCTCCCTCGGAGCTTGGGAAATCAATATTGAGTGTTGAGCCGCCTGGAGCGTAGGTCACTGTTCTGCCGGTGCTCGGACCGAATAATGTGCTTGCGCGCAATGAAGCGGCAACTTTAGCGGTGACCAATGCAGACGTAGTATCTGCGCTAGTCAATTGAACGCTCACTCCACCGACTACGATAGTGCCTACCTTAGGTACACCAGTTAATGTGATGGATTGCGACTCACCAACTTCCGTGCCCTTCGTAGAGGCCATTCGGTTAATCGCCGCTGCTTTGGCGATAGCACTTCCGGCTGCATTATTTGAAGGAGACAGTGGATCATCGGCTGTATACGAGGCACCAATATCAATGCCGTTGATACGCAAATCACCCGCACGCAAAGCTGGCATGCCACCATCAATCGCAACAGACAAACCAACTGCACGGTCGGTGAAATCTAACACGCCACCACTTGAATCTTTCATGGTGTATGTCAGATTGCTAGACATCACATGGCTATTTTGTCCGTCAGTACTATCGAATGTAATCGTGCCGCTAGTCGGGTCGGATGTAGCTGATAGGGTATATGTCTGATTATCCGATGCGACGAAAGATGCTGTAACAATACCTAAATTAGATACTCCAAAACTAAGCGTACCAGCCTTTAAAAACTGGCCATTACTTGAGAAATCTTCACCAGATGTCGCCACTGCAGCGCGCGTGGTCGCCACCGCAATCGTGACACCTGTAGAACCAACGTCCACTGAAATATCGCCAATGTTGCCGTCAGTTGCCGCGTATGTAATGGTCAATTGACCATCGGCGGTTTGTTCAATGCGCCTATTTGAGGTACTAGGATCGTAACTAGGATCAGCCTCCAGCGCCGTCTGAATTGCGGCAGTAAAACTAAATAATCTAGCCTCTGGAGTATCACCCTGAATAGTTGTGTCTCCAATGGTTACATTCACACCGCCTACAGTAATCGTACCCGTCAATGGCGTATCGTTTATGGAAGCAAAATCTAGCGTCTGAATTTCGCCAGCATCATCTCCCGATAACGTTCTCGTAGTCGTTGGATTAACAAACACGCCTGATAACTGACTGACCGAAGTTGTCTTAAAC
>Ga0187843_10000760_pt1 | contig 21567 bp, 26 predicted proteins | sample SpaLakP09_SKY_43_FD_134516 | JGI IMG/M metagenome (GOLD analysis project Ga0187843, IMG submission 134516) | Oligotrophic lake water microbial communities from Sparkling Lake, Wisconsin, USA - SP09_SKY_43 | ecosystem: Environmental > Aquatic > Freshwater > Lake | place: USA: Sparkling Lake...
GGCGTCATGCCGCATGGGGCGGCGCAGGGGCGGATTGTCATGCCGCGATCTTCACTGAACTTTGCAGCATCGCGGCCTTCGTACCTGCTGCCATCTACACGCTGAAGATCTGAATGGCTCATCCAACTTCATGCTTCCCATTGCCATGAATGCATAAAAATTTCGAGAAAACAACAAATACTCATGTCATTAGGATAATATATTCCGATTGCTATAGATGCCTGTTAGATTCGCCAGATCTTCAATGCCTTGGCTCCACTCGCGCGAGATCCCATGACAAAAAACCGTATTGCTCACACTGAGTCACCAATCGTGCACACGCCAAATCAATCCAAGCGTGCATGGAGATTCAGGTGCTTCAAATCTGTTCGAGGGGAAGACTTGATTGACCGTTGGCATGGGAAACTTTCCAAAAAAGCACAGGCAAATCTCGAGCGAACTATGGAACATCTGTGTGTGCAGGATCAATCTTCATGGGACCGCCCCCATGCAAGCTCGCTTGGCCATCACATTTATGTGATACGATTCCGTGATGAAAATCGGACCCAGCATCGCATTGCCGGTCATTTTCATAGTGAAAGTATTGTCTTTGTACTTACACAACCCGCTGTAGAGAAGGATGATAAATATGAACCGCCAAACCTCCTGGACATCGCTAAAGATAATAAATCAGTCTGCGATGGAGACTTTGAAGGTCGTACCGGAAATTGCTTCTACCTCGACACCCATCGAAATGAAGACGATCGAATTCATGACGATGAAGCTAGCCCCACATACGTGTGGATCCGCCAGTAAGTCTGTGAGCACGATATTTTTCAATCGATGCAAGAAGTGGACGGATAAAGAGTATCGACAAGGTTACATGGAAGCCAGCGTTGAACAAGGCATCGCGTGGCAGATCCGCGCCAATCGCAAAGCTAAGGGGTGGACCCAAGAGCAGTTGGCGCTTACTCTTGAAACCACGCAATCTGGCATCTCAAGATTGGAGGATCCAGAGTACGGCACGCATAGCATCGATACGCTTCTCAAACTCGCAAATGCTTTTGATTGCGCACTTTCCGTTAGATTTATAGCCTACTCAAGGCTTGCCGAAGAGAGCGTCGATCTCAGCGAAGCAAATCTCGTTGCAAAAGGTTTCGACGAGGAAGTAATACTTTATTCTGGAGATGCAAATGACTATCGAATCGAACGTTGAAGAATCACCGTCGACAATTCTAGTGGATGAATTTAACGCTGGCCGTCCTGAGATTTATGCAGATCAGGTGATGGCGGTGGCGTTTGGGCCTTTTGTCAGCAAGTTTGTACTAGGGATGGAAAATCACGGACTCGGTAAACGTACCTCAGTTGCAACAGTCATCATGCCGACAAATACTCTGCACCAGCTTGCGCGCGCCATCTTGGACGAACTGGAGAAGGCGCCAACAGTAGCCCGCATAGTCGCCGATCATAATAAATTCACTCAGGTCCTAGAGCGCAATCAATCTGAAGTTGAGGGAAAGTAGCGGTTCGGATCGTATGCAATGGCCCTACTCCCCCGGGCCGTAGTGCCCGTTATCCCGGACCCATTTCTGCAGGTTGCGTAGCTGCGTAGCGAGCTTGTCCGCATCCTCGACCAGGTCGAATAGATCGTTCTCGACTTCGGTAGGCAGGCGGATCGAGCCTACTTCTGCCTGAAGATTTCGATCAGCCGATCCAGGTGGTGGCTCGGCGCCGGCGGCGCGGCCATCAGGTCGGCCGGCGCCTGGGCCTTGGGCGGCGGCGGGGTCTTTGGCGGCGCAAGCTGCCCGGTCGATCCGCAGCCCGCCAGCAGCGCGAGTGCGAGCAACAGTGGCAGCGTGAGCAGTCTTTTGTGCGGCGAGTTCTTTTGCATGATCTTCTGATGCCTTTCGTGCTTTTGCGTTATTGAAATTGACCATGCGCTCGTAGCGGTTGAACTCGGTGGCGAGCTCAGCAACTTGCTTTGATTGCATCTCGATCTTCTCGGCCTGCCACTTCTCGCGCTCGAGCTTCTTGCCGATGTGGGCGCCGCCCAGGGCGGTGACGATCAGGAGCAGCAGCGCCCCGATGATGGTGTAGGGGTTCATTTCAAGCCTTTCAGGCAGATTTTCCGCTCAGCTTCGCGGCGAAGGGTGAGCCCGCGGATCGCTCGCTTGAACGGCATGAGCTTTACAGTGCCGTCCGGCTGCTTGACCGGCTTCCATTCAGTAATCTTGTCCCATCCGGTCAGGGCATTGCAGCCCCCAACAGGATCGCCAGCATTTGTCAGGCGCATCATGCTAGACGAGCAGAAGGCGCCGACACCAAGGTTGAATGTGAAGTCGGTATAGGCGATGCGCTGGCCGTCCGTCATCGGGCGGGTAACGCAAGCCATCATCCCTTCAGCGTGGCGCGCGAGGTCGCGGTCTAACTGCGCGCGGCACTCGATCGGCGTGTAGGTCCTACCCCACTGGGCATTTTCAATGGCCCCGGTGCAGTACGTCAGGACGCCGGCAACATCCTTGTAAGTCTTGAGTTCAGTGCCCTCCCAATTCGGAGTGAGGACCAGGACGACGGCGGCGGCGGTCGCGCCAATGATCGCGGCCAAGCTGCGCGGGTTCTTGATCGGCCTCATCGGAAATCCTTCTGCGAAACGAGTCGCAGCACCAGTCCGCCAACGGCAGAGAACACCGACAGCGTGGCGAATACGTGGCGCGGGAACATGTCGGAGTACAGCGGCAGCAGGATTTCGGCCGCGGTGAATATGACCGACAGCACGCCAAGCCGCACGGACCAAGCACGGCGCAGGACTTTGCGCCAGTCGTCAATCAGATGCAGTTTCATTTGCGCACCGCCCTTTCTAGCGCCTCGATCCGCAGGCCGTGCGAGTCCTGCACCCGGCGCGCTTCGTATGCCTGCTCTTTGATCGTGTCGACCCTGGTGTCGCGTTCATCTACCCGCTTCTCAAGCTTCGCGGTATTAAGGATCAGTTGGTCGAGCTTATTGGACTGGCCGGCGACGCTCCAGACCATCGCAACCATGGCGACAAGAATTGCTGCGGCAGACGAAAGGAGCCAAGGAAGTGGAAGTTGCAAATCAATTACTCGCGGTGGTGTGGTCATGGGATGGGCCGGTTATGGGTTGAGAGCCGCGGCGCGGGCCCATGCGTCATTGAAGCCGGCCAGGTCGTAGCCGATGGCGGGCCACAATTGATCTACCAGGTAGTTGTCCCGGCGCGCGGTCAGTGCTTTGGCCCAGTACGCTCGTGCTCGAGCGCCGGCCTCGCCAGCCAGGCCGTTGATGATTGTCTCGACGGCGGATAATTTTTCGTCGTCGATCAGGATCAATTGCAGATTGAGCATCGGAACGGATTCCGCTGGCTCTGGTGCTGGCTGCTCTGGCGATACATACTCGCCGTCGATCAACTCGTCGCCAATCTTGCCGCCCAGTGATGCGTCGACAAGGTCAACTCCAGGCAGCGCGTCAAGTGAGAGAACTTCGACTGTGTTGACGACAATGCCGCCTTCGATAATGTGTGCTTGCATGATTACCCTTCGATGAGAACAGCGCCAGGCATGCCAGCCGAACCCGCAGCCCCGGCGGACGTTGATCCACTACCAGTGCCATAGCCGATTGTTGAAGCGCCAGAACTGGAGGAATTCGGAGACATAAACGAGGCCCCATTTGGGCCGGATCCTGTAGTCCCGTTGGCACTCCCCCCAGCGGCCTTGAAGGTGGCATTGGAGGACGTAAGAGTGGTGATGCCAGATCCACTAAAGGACGATGCGCCACCCGCCGTTTCTCCTAAGGTGGTGCCCGCTCCATTGATCGCCCCAGCCGCGCCGACGGTGCGCGTGTACGTAATTCCAGCCGTCAGCAGCAAGAGCCTCACGCCAGCAGCCCCTCCAGAAGCACCAGGCCGGCTAATACCACTATTCGTCGCCCCGCTATTTCCGCCGTCCTGCACGGTGATCTTGTAGTAGCCCGTCGCTGGACATACCCACGTCCCGGTGGTCGTGGCCAGGTCGTAGACCGACAAGCCGCCGCCGAGCAACGTCCAGTTCGTGGCATCAGCGCTTGGATCAGTTGTTCCGGCGCCAGCCACCAGGCGGCGATACGAGCGCACATTGATCGGGCTGTAGACCGTGTTGCCAACCGAGTAGCTGGTGCCGCTCACCCACAGCGTCGTGTTTGCGGTAGACAGGGCAGCGGCAGCCGCGGCGGTAGCCAAGGCAGCTTGGGAGGTTGCAAGCGCCGCCTGCGCGGTCGATGTGACTTTGTCATCGTTGACTGTGGTTGCCAATGCATTTGCCTGCGTGGCAAACGTGTTCAATTCCGGCGTCATGGCCTTTTGCGCCAGGACAGAAGCGGCTGCGGTTGAACTGAATACCGCCGCCGTCATCGTCGCCGGATCTGGCGCGGTCGGCAGGGCTGTGATTACTTGGGTAATTGCCATTTAGATTAGTCCTCGGATGCTGATGGAAGCTGGTTTTGCGGTGTCGGTGACGTAGACGTCCCATTGATCAAGAAAGCCGTAGGCGATGCCCATGCTGTACTCGGAGGCGCCAATGAAGACCATCTCAACGTCGGTGTAGAGCGTGAGCAGGCGGTATGCCTCGCTTTGAAAGCCTTCGGCGACGAAGACCTCGAACTGTAGGCGCTTGGCATTCGGGCGCCTGACCATGGTCGTATTGCCCTGGGCGCTTGTCGTCGTGGTCGAGTAGCTCAGTACGCCGCCGGAGAAATTGAAAAGCGTGGTGCCGATCGTGCGCGACTTACCGAGCAGGCAGCAGCCGATCGCCGCCTCCCCGGTGCCGTTGTCGACAGTGACCGTCAGCGTGGATGCCGGATAAGGCGGGATGTCGGTAAAGGCGACATCGCCAACCCGGACCGGCTCCTCGTAGTAGAAGTCGTACCAGGTCAGCACCTCGTGCTTGATTAGGCTCTTCACTTCGGAATAGCCGCTCACCGATTGAGTAACGGTCGCAGTCGCGCCTTCTGCGTTGAGCAGCGTGACAGTGTTGGTCAACTCGCCGGGCGTGAATACCTGACTGATCGAGTACGGCGCCACTGTCTGACTATTCACGGCGGTGTCGAACTGCTTGTGCCGGTTCGTGTTTCCGAGCGGCGTCCACCAAGCGATATCCGTAAGCGCGTGCCCCGTGTTACTTGCCTGGATGGACTCGTACAGAAGGTGATTCGTCGCGTCGGTGACGATATCGGCCAGCGCGTACGTGGTGCCGCCTGCGTACGTGCCGTACACCGTCCCGCGATTCTTCCACCAGGTCGGCGAACTAGCGGGCGTGTGGTTTAGGTTTGAGGCTTGTAGGGACTCGTAGACAACCTGCGAGTTGTTCGCGCCGCCGACACCACGAATGTCGGCCAGGGCATATGTCGTGGCACCGCTGTACGCCGTCACGGTCACCTCTGGCACGGTGCAAGACGTGAGAATGGCGTTCGTGACCGTCAGCGGGCGAATGATTCGGAAGTCGGAAACGGTCATGGCGTCACCACTTCCACCTGTGCGACGATGTCACCGTCTGCAATGCCTTGCTGGATATTGGCGACGCGGTTGGAGTCGCGTGCGATCTTGTCCAGCGCCGATTCAAGGCGCGAAATTGCCTTGGTCATCACCACCACCTTTTCTTCGAGTGCCGCCGTGTCGCCGCCAAGCATGGATTGCGACTGACTGGAATTAAAGATGCGCGACGGGCCGGTCGCCTCAAGCTCTGGCCCATTCTCACCAACGATTCGCCAGCCGCCTGCATGATCGCCGCCGCCCGCGAAGCCGGGAATTGACAGTCCGAACTGCGAAGCCAGGCCGGAACCGGTTTGCAGCAGGCTCGCCGCCCTCTGCGCGCGCATACGGCTCAGATCGAACTGGGTCACGGCACTCGCCATCTCCAGCGCGTCGAGCGCCTGCGACAAGCCGGGCAACAGACGCACCGCATCTTGATCCCCAGCGCGCGCCTGTGCCGATGTGACGGTGAAGCGAGCTTGAGCTGATGCAAGCGATTCAGCACCGCCGGCGCCGGTCAGGCCACGGATGCGGGCAACTTCATCGAAGACCGAGTCGGTGGCGCCCTGCCATGCCTTCTTGAGTTCCTCGGCGGCACGCTTCGATTCAGCGGCAGCGGCAGCCGCCGCCTGGGCCCATTGCTCAGCAGCGGCGGCAGCAGCAGAATCCGCCGCCATCTTGTCTTGCAGGGCGAAGATCGATTCCTTGAGCGCGCGATTGGATGGATCGAGCGCCTCGATTTCCATCTTCCGCAGTGCGGCCGTGTTTCCGGTGAGTTGGAACATTTCGCGCTGCAGCCCGCCGCGCTCGCTGGCGATTGCCCGAGCCGATGCCGCGGCATTTTCCAGCGCGGTAGCAGCCAGGGCGGCAGCCGACGCCTGATCCTGCATGGCATAGATTTGGTTCTGCAGGGGGCGCAGCGTGGCGTCCATGCCCTCAAGCTCAAGCTGGCGCACGCGGGCCAGTTGCTCGGCTGCGGAGTGGGTCAGGTTGTAGAGCGACAGTTCCATCGCGGCGCGCTGCTTCGACAGGTCGATAATATCGGCGGTCGCTTTAGCTTGGCTTGCCACGGTGCCAGCGGCGCGCAGATTCATGTCGGCGAGAATGTTGCCCGTCACGGCTGCGACCGCCTCTTTCTCTGCCTTCAATGCTTCCAGGCGCAGGAACAGCACTTTCGTGGATGTGTCCATGCCATCTAGTTCAAGCGCGCGCACTTCCGCCGCCGTCATCTGCGCCTTGAGAAAGTCGTCGATCTGCTTCTGCCAGGATTGATTCGTGGCGGCGAGCTTGTCGGCCGACTCCTTGGCGCTTGCCGCGGCAGCATCAGCCGACGCCTTGGATGTAGCGGCAGCATTGGCGATTGCCTCTTGCGCCTCGCGCTCGGCGATGATCCGATCGAACAAGACGCGATTCGTCTCGTCCAGGCTCATGCGCTCCTTGTCCCGCAACTGCGCCGACGTCATGATCAGTTCGTCGAGTTGGTCTTGCAGGTTGCGGCGCTCATCCAGCACCTGGGCTGCTGTCTTTGCAGCCGAGCCGGTCGCTTCAATGGCAGGAACGACCAGCGCGAACGCCTCTTGTAGCGCCATCAGGCTTGTGTAGGTAGCAGCACCGGCCTCGGTGCTCACGTTCAGCCCCAGTACGATATCTTTGAACTGGTCGCGGGTCGTGATACCAGCCAGCCCCATACGCCCAAGTTCCTCGGTCACATACCGCTGCACGGGCGCCAGGCGCTCGGCTTCGGTCAGGAAGTTGTCGGCAAAGCCACTGGCCTGCTCGGTGAATTTGTCGATACCGCCAGCCATGGCGATCAGCGCCTCGCGCGCCGTCAAGCTGCTGACGCCAGTTGCGCCGAAGGTCATGCCGATGGATTGCAGAGCGCCATCGAGTTGGGCATAGTTCGACGCCAGCCGGATCACGGTCTCGGCGTAGCCCTCGCCGACCTGGCGGAAGGCATCCATTCCCGGGATCGCTGCCTGCGCCATTTCGTCCATCGTTTTCGAGACAACGGCGTTCAGCGCCTCGGTCAGTGCGGTCCCGGTCAAGCCCTTGAGTGACACTTTCGTGACATCGATCACCAGAGCGTCGAGCGCTGCGGTGACGCTGGCCGAGCCGATGCCAAGGCCGGCGGCAGCAGCGGCAAGCGCCTTCTCGACGTTCGTGAAAATCATCCCGAACTGCGCCGTCAACTCGCTGCTGAGTCCTTCGGTCTGGACCGAGTTGCTCGTCTTCTTGCTGAGGCCGAAGAAGGAAGACTTGGTCGTGTCGACGCTGGCGTACTGGTTGAAGCCCTGGCCCGATTGCAAACCGCGTACGCTGCCGCCAAACTGCAGGCCGGAATCGACGATGTTTTGCGTGGTTTTGCCCCACAGGTTATTGACGAAGCTGGCGATCTTGTCACCGAAGCCGGCGAACAGGGTCTTGGTAATCGTCGTCATCTGTGTCGAGAAACCATCGGTCGGCTTGCCGATGTCCAATTGCCCGGTCTGGATGCCAAGGTTGCTGCCATCGGTCAGGCCTGGGGTGCGCACGAGTAGATTGGTCAGCCCGCCCAGCGATGCTTTGATCGCATTCAGGGCCGACAACATGCCGCGGTTAATCGGGATCAGGCTGTCAGAATTCTTTTCGAGGAATTCGAGCGAGCGCAGGATCGAGTCCGATACCGCATTGGTGTCGCCGAACACGCCGCCGGCGCCTTGTGTTTTTTGAACGTCGCCAGCGGACTGCCCGCCACCCGAGCCGCCACCGATGCCGCCGGCAATCTTTGCACCGATGGCCACGACAGCAGCAAGCGTGGCGGCGCCGGCCGCCAGGTTGGCCGGGAATGGCAGGGAAGCCAGCGCCTTGACTACGGCCGTGACGCCCCATGCGCTTGCCTGGGTAGCAGCTTGCATGCCGGATGCAGCGGTAGCGCCAGCCTCGACCGTCTTCTCGGTTGCCTTGCTCGCCACAAACAGGCCAGTGAAGGCCGTCAACAGCCCCGACTTGCTCAGCATGTTCTGGATGGCCATCGCCATTTCGGCAGCGCGGAACGCCTTCTCAGCGCCTTCCATGACCTTGTAGCCGGTCGAATTCTCTTTGAAGAAGCCCTTCGCGGCGCCGGCCATGTCGCCGTAGGACTTGACTTGGGCCTGGGCCGACTGACGCGCGGCAGCAATCTCCGCTGCGGCCTTCTCGGCCGGAGATTTGCTGGAGTCTGCCTGGACGGCCTTAAGTTGTGCTGCGATAGTCGCCTGCGCTCGGCCATAGCCACTCAGGGCGGTCGTCAGTGAGCCGATTGCCGAGCCGACCTTGCCGAATGACTCCGCCATGCCTGCGGCGGCGGACTTGGTCGCCTCGTCGACCTGGACCATGATGTCAAGCAGTTCTTTGGCGCGAGTGACGTCATCATTGCCGCCCTTGCTCGCACCCTCGCGCGTGGCGCCGGCGCGTTCGCGCAGGGCTTTAGCCTGATCGCGGTATGCCTGCGACATGCCGCCTGTCCAGTCGATCAGTTCGGCCAGTTCAGCGTTTTCGTCTTTGATGGTGGCAAGGTGCTCAAGGCGCTGGGCGTCCAGTTCGGCAAGCGCGACTGTGCTGAGGCCCATGCGGTCATTCTGATCTTGCTGCGCCAGTGCTGCGGCGCGCATCTCAATCGTGGTCTTGCTGAGATGTTCGAGGTTGTCCGCGTTGGCGGCGGACGAGCGCTTCGCGGTTTCGATGTCGAGCTTGTCCGCATCGGCCTTTGCTGCTGCAGCCTTGGTCGCGATATCGGTGGCCAATGCCTCGCTCATGATGGACATGCGCAGCGCATCAGTAGGGGCTTTTGCAGCAGCGCGCGCCGCTGCCATCATCTTCAGTTGATCGGCACCTAGCCCGATCTGGGAGCGCTCGACCTGCAACGCGGTAACGAAATCTCTTGCGCTCTTGATCGCGCCCTCGTATTCCTTTTTGGACTTTGCGGCGGCGGCGTCGCGCTTCTCCTGCTCTGCAAGAAGATCCTTCTCCGCCTTCCGCTGCTTGGCCATGGCTTCAAAGCTGGCGTCACCAGCACCAGACCACGCATCGGACATCGATTTACCGGTGTCCTTCCAGCCAGAGGCGACATCTTCGGCAATCACCATAGCCGCATTACCCATGGACTGAGCGGAAGACTTGGCCGACTCCCACGCGCCCTTAAAGTCACCGGATGCGACCTTGCTCAGCACCTCGAGCGCGCCAGCGAAGTGCGTCGTGATCAGGACTGCGACCCCGCTGATAGCCTTGCCGATGGTCGAAAACACTTCGATGATTCCCAGTGCGATCGAATAAAGAATTTTCAGGCCCGTACCGAGGAAGTCGGCGGTCTTTTTGAGCTTGTCGCCGCTGGTCATGGATGTCAGGAGCGAGCCGGACAGGCTGCTAAGCGTCGGCAGCATCTCGGCCGCAATTTGGCGGGCGACGCCCTGGCTACCCATTGCAAGTAGATCCAGGTTGTCATTGAACGCTTCAGCGCTCTTGGCTGTCTTTTCGCTCATGGTCAAGCCGAGCTTTTGCGCCATCTCTTCCATGTCGCGGAAGCCCTGGGCGCCGCCGTTCAACAACGGAATCAAGGTGGCGCCGCTTTTCCCGAAAATCTCGACGGCCATGGATGTCTTGCGGGCGCCGTCGTCCATCTTCTGGAATGCGTCGGCCACGGAGTACAGGACATCCTTATTGCTCAGCAGTTGCCCGTTCGTCGACGCCGTCTTGATGCCGAGCGCGGCCAAGCCCTTGTTGCCTTCCGTGATCGCCTTCGACAGTTTCACCATTGACTTCTCAAACACATCACCGCCCGCCCCGCCCAGGTCATAAGCGAGCTGGAGCCCAGCGAGATCCTTGACGGCGACGCCGGTCTTCTGTGAGAGTTTGCTGGCGGCATCGGCGGCATCAATGGCGCCCTTGATCCAGGCGCTAAATGCAGCGATCGAGAGCCCAGCAGCCAGCCCCGCGAACATCTTCATCGCGCCGCCGACACTTGCGCTGACCCTGTCCATGGCGCTGCCCACCGTGCGACGGGCGTGGTCCATGTCGGCCTGCAATCTGGCAATATCTGCCCTTAATCTGATTTCGAGATCGCCGATTACCATGCGTTTTCCTTGATGATTTTTGCAGCGTGTCGCGCCTTGTGCGATGCTGAAATCTTTGCGATCGTTTCCGGGCTGCGCCGCCTTCCTGTCAGTGATGCGGCTATCCGACCCCGGGCGTCTGCGCTGCGAACTCGTCCAGTGTTCGCAGTTCCAATCTTCTTGCGGGTCGCCTCGCTTGGCGACTTACCAACACTCGCGAGCCGCAGCTTTTCGCGCGTCGTTTCGCTCACCACTCGGCCCGTGTTGGCAGCGATCAGTTTTGCTTTACCTTCAGCGCTTAGAACTTGGCCTTTGTGAGACTCGGAGTTGACTCGCCTCTGCTCGTCCGTATGCTTGCGCCCCCTGTTGCCAGCGCCGATTTTTTCCCTGGTGCGCTCAGACTGAATTCGGCCGATGCCAGCAGCTGATATTTTTGCGCGATGCGCTGCACTGACAGTCTTCCCGACCTGCATGCTGGACAACCTGGCTCGCGTCTCGGCCGAATGGCGATACCCTGAAACGCCATCTCCGCCGCCCGTCTGATTGCAAAGCGGATGACCCATATCTCGGAAGCACGAGATAAGAAGCTTTTCATGCTCAAATGCCTCATCCTCCAACTCCCAGTGCGCCACGATGTCGACGGTGATGCCGTGCTTTTCCACGGTTCTGTGCCAATGCTGATTCCGGCTGCGCAGGCTCTTGGCCCGACCACCCTTACCCTTCCCGACATAGAAGACCTTCCCGTCGTCGGTTCGCGTATGAATGTAGGTATAGAAGCCGGTCATCAATCGCCCAATAAAAAGACCGCTATGAGGCGGTCGTTGTGATTTGAAATACAGATCAAAGTCCATCGATTTGCGATTCCAGGTCTTCGCCAACCGATACGCGGATAGCAATTTCTTGCTCGGCGTTTTTCCATGGGGCTTCGCAGTCGCGCTTTGTGGCGCTGTGCGATTCGCCCAGGTAGTCTTTCGAGAGGCGCACGAGCGTCACGCTCTCCCACTCGCTGAATTCGATGCCGGTGTTTTCTTGGTACTTACTCAACTCTGCATGAGTCAGGGGGAACTGGCCGGCGCCGTCGCTGAGCGCGGGACCGACCTCCCAAAACCGATCAAGCACATGCCGGCCGCATTCAACGGGCGGCATGTCAGGCGTGTATTCCTTGCCGAAGGTGGCTTTAAGCTTCTGCAGCCGGGATTTCTCCGGCACCTTCGATTTGTCGCCTTCGCGCTTTTCCGGCACGGCCGAGAGCCATGCGCTGTGCCGGACATAGAGGCTTAAGCTGTCAGCGACTTCTGCGTAAAATTTGCGGTTTCACCGATGAACTTGTCGAGCTGGGACGCGATGAAGCACACTTCCAGATCGGTGTAGACGTTCATCAGCAGGGCTTCGCCGGCCAATTGGTCGACTTCGACGTTTTCCAGGTGATCGGTGCAGGCAATCAGGAATTTGGCCGTATCCTCGGCCTGCTCGGCGGCGGTGGTCTTGTCCTTACCTTTGGCCTTGAAGCGGTCCATCGAGCGATTGGACTGGGCGGCGCGCGCGGCGGCGTAGCGCTTCGAGCCGGGGCCGAACATGTGGGCGCGCATCGGGCGCGATTCATCGGGATTGCCGTCAGGGCCATCGGCGTACATTAGTTCATCGTTGCCGTCACGCAGGTGATGGATGGCGGTAGGTACGAGTGCAAACTTTTTCAGATTCGACATGGTGATTCCTTTTCGTGGGTATAAAAATGCCCGCGCCAGCGACCGCTCCCACGAAGGAGACAGTCGCCGGCCGGTGCTTGGGTGGCTTACGCCGATGGGGATGCCCGGCAAGCCGGGCGGGTGGGGTTAGACTGCAGCGACCTTGATCGGCTTCTTGCACAGCGCGAAGTCGACTGCAAGCTTCTGCACGTCATTCGCGGCGCCGTCCTGGTTCTCGTTCTTGGCGACCAGCACGTCCATGTAGTGGATCCGGCCCGATGGGTAGGTCATCTTTACGCTGTAGTGCGCCGTCGACTCGAAGGCGGTATCGAGCAGCACCTGGCCGGCGTCCGATGGGATGCTGGCCATCATCATGGTCATGGTTCCGTAGTTCTTGGAGCCCGCGATCTTGGTGACGATGCCGGTCGATACAGGGGTGAATTCCGTGATGGTCTTCGAGCCGCCGTGATTGCCGTAGTTTTCAACTTCGCCAATCAGGGTGTAGACCATTGCGGTGGCGCCGTAGCCGGCCGCATCGTAGGTGGTTGGGAGGCTTGCGCTGATGGCCAGCGTTGCGCCGGTCAGGCTGACTGGGACGGTATTTTCTGCCATGATGCTTTTCCTTATGAAAAAACCCGCTCGCAGGATGCGAAAACGGGCGGGTTAAAAACTCCGGGCGTAAAAAAAGCCAGCGGGTTAGGCTGGCCTTGGTTGCTTTCGGTGCTGCTATTCGGTGTAGGTGATCAGGTAGTCGACCGACTCGGCATATACGCCTGATGCATCGTCGCTGAAATCCGGACCGTCAAGTTCATGGTGGATGCTATCCACCGCGACGCCATCGACTATGCCTCGCGTGAGCGGCAAGGCGGCGCGCACCAGGCGCAACACTTCTTTCTGGCTCGTGTAATTCGGGGCGTCGACCGTGATCTGTACGCGCGAAGTGCAAAACTTCACCACCGTGCCGGCGACATTCGTCCGGCGAACGGTCGATACGTGGCCCACGGACAGTGCCGGCAAGGTCGTGCCCTGCGGGATCGTGCCCTTGATGATCCTGGCGGCCGGAACGACCGCCAGCAGCGGCGCATTGTTTGCGAGTAGGTATCGTATGGCCTTGACGTCGGACACTTAGGCGCCCTTCCTCAAGCGCACTGGCGCGGCCGGCGCGGCGCAGTACTCGACCACGATATCCTTGGCGCCCATCTCAGCAATCAGGCCAGCCAGACCTTCAGCCAGGCCAAAGTATTGCCCTGGCGCCGGCTCGGCATCGACAGCAGGTCGACCGGTGAAGTGTCCAGGCGTGCGCGGATCGAATCCGGCGAGGATGATGCGCGTGGCGCCCATTTCGGCGGCAATACGGATTGCGGCAAGCCCGGAATTGCGCGTCTCGATGCGATTCCCTGGCGTCATTTCGATGATCTCGTAGCGCGGGCCGGCGTACATGGCATCCAGATCACGCGAAGCCACGCCGCAAACGCGCATGCCGGGGAAGTCCGCGGCAGCATCCCAGAACTGCGGATTCAGATCGAGCGCGACCAGCATGTCAGCGGCCGGCGCCAAGGTGAAAGAGTAGTTGACCGCGATGCAGCGATGCTTAGCCAGCGACGCCACGACCTCGGGCGACAGGCTCGGCCCGCTGGCGAGCACGGCAACAGTCTGCCCCGCCCAGTCGGGCGTGATCTTCCATGGAGTTGTCATTCGGTGCCTTCTGGTGCTGGTGTGTTTATGCCTTCAGCCGTCAAGCGCTTTCGGATCTGCGCGGCGACCGCCTCGATAGCTTCTTGGGTCTTGTGAGCGAATGCCGGGCGAACGAACGGCCGCGGCCTGGACCCGGGGTGCATTACTGCGGCCAAAGGAGTTCCGCCAATGGAGAGTGCGCGCGCTTTCTGCGGCTTGATCAAATGGGCCCTGGTTCCGAACTCCACCATGTGGGCATAGAAAGCGTCTGCCCCCTTCTTGCCCTTGCCGCCGACTTTCACTGCCGCGAGAATTCGTCCGCCCTTCTCCACCTTGACCGACACCCGCACGCTATCGCGCAGTGCCCCGGCGTACCCGCCATATAGCCTCGCGTTTTCGCTGCTAGTCGGCCCGACTGGCGCGTTAGCCTTGACCTCTTTTGCGATGACAGCGGCGCCCGCACGCAGAGCGCTGCGCATAATATTCTTCTCGATTTTCGGGGCGAGCGTCTGAAGCATGGCATCAAGCTCCCGACCACCAATGATGTTCCGGTCGTTATCCGCCATAAGATTCCAACATGTATTCGTAGTGGATTCGATCGTCCAGCAGCACCGGGCCAGAAACGATCTGCATGACGCGGTCGCCATGCCCGTGCAGCGTAACGCGCATCGCCGCAGTGAATGTGCTTGCGCCAGGCATGCGCAGGCGGGTCTGCTGCTTCGCTGTGCGCAGGCCATTTGCCGTACTCTCGGCGCGGCTCGGCAGTACGTCCTGCGCGTTCGCCCAGTAACGCGATGCAACCAGCGTCCATGAGGATTCAAGCAGTCCGGTAGCCGGATCTATCGCTGGCGGTCTTTCAATCGTGACCTTCTCGTCACATTTGAACGGCGCGACCATTACCCGTACACCTTGAGTGAGTCCAACCCGCGAATCAGGAACGGTGATTCAGGCGTGCCGGCGGGCGCATAGATCTCCTTCAGACGGGCCAAGATGTAAGCCTTGAACGCGTGCGGCGTAGTCTCGTCGTCCGGTCCGTAGCCGCAGACCACCACCACATTGACCGCATTGATGCGCACTTGCGTATCGGGCCAGGCCAGATCAACACCTGGCACGATGTATCCCGGCTCGCTCTTGTCGTCCACGATGTAGTCGGCAGGGTCAAGCGTCTGCTCGACGCCGTCCAGATCCAGATACTTCACGCTCGTGACCGACGAAACCGGCGAGTTTGGCAGGCGGATCGCATCCGGGAAGGCGTCAAGCGTCACTTCGTAAGTGCGATTGATGATCGCGCGCCCGGTGTGGTGCTCGGCCTCATCGGTCAGGGCGCGCACGCGGATTTCAATCTCGGCATCGTGATCAGTGCCGTTCTGGCGCGCGGCGTTGCGAGCTTCCGTCAGCGATACCGCCATTTCGACAGGCGGCGTGATTACGCGAATGGTCATCGGTTATTCCTTTGAATTGCTGCTGGGCGGCTCGATGCTTCGTTGCGGCGCGGGCTGTAGCCGCTGCCGCTTGGTGCGCGGGCGTAGACGACACCCTCAAGGATTGTTGCTGTGCCGCCAGAGGCGGCTGCGTTGCCCGTCAAAGTAGCGATCACAGTTGATTGAAATACCTGCGATGTCACGCCGCTTGCGGATGCGGCGCCTATCGTGCAAGTAATCGTCGTGCCGCCGTTCGAAGTGATCGTCGCGGTTGCGCCATCAGCGCCAGCGTTGCCGACCAGAGCGGCGATGACGATGTTCATGGCGATCGATGCCGTGGAGCCAGCCGCCGTGGCATTGCCGATAGTGCAGGTAACCACACCCGCACCAAACGTCAGCGTGGCGGTGCGCGGCGTCCCAACGTCAACCCCATTCTCCTGAAGTTGGAATAGGAACGTGTACACGCCATCCGGCGCCGTCGCCGTGAACGATGTATCTTCATCGGCTTCGAAGGTCGCCAACCCAACCGGCCAGGTGGTGATGTACCCGCAAATTTCCTTGTTGTTGTCCGCAGGCAGCGACAGGCTAGCGTAGGAATAGGCAGGCCCATGCTCGCCGGTCGACGGAATCAGCGCGCCGCGTACGCCGGATCGGTAAGTGCCACAGATCCTACCGCGCGACTTCGACTGATTCAGATTGCGGAGACTCATGCGAAGGACTCGAAATACACGTCGGTGCCAATTTTCAGGATCAGATCGCCAGCGGTGTACGTGATGCCAGGCGACAGGCGCGCATTCGCATCCGTAACCGTCGTGCCGCTCGAAGTCGCCGCGCTTGCCGACAATCCGCCAGCGTGCCAATACCAGTTCGCCGACTCGGCCGGGCGTGGCGTGCCGGTGTTGTTGATGATGATGTCGGACATGATCTTATTGGAAATGCTGGCTGTCGACCCGCTTGCCGTAGCATTGCCGGTGGTGCATGCGATCGTCTGCGGAACGATGATCCCAGCCGTCGAGCCATTAGCAGCAGCGTTACCCACGGTGCAACTTATCGTTACTTGACCGTTCGTGATGGTCGCGAGCGCGCCGTCAGCAGTGGCATTGCCGACTGTCGCATTGATCGTAACGTTGGCTGCTCGTGCGATTGGGTGGGTCGCGGATGACGCCGAGACTCCCCCAACAGCCGTCATCGTGCGGGTGCCGCCGATGGACGTGTAGGTGCCGCCGGCTTGATAGTCCTTTAGAATCCACCCATCAACCCATCCCGACACTGCCTCCGGCTTGACCGTGTCGGCGATCATATCGGTGATGTTGGTGGATGTCAGCGCGGAGTTAAACCAGTGCGCTTCGGCAAGGCTACCATTTGCGAAAAACTCAACGGCGAGGCTGTTGTACTGGCGCGCGCCGATCATTGATAGATTGTGATTGGTGATGCCGTCCGCTACAGATGCGGTGTCAGTAGCGCTGGTGCCGTCACCAAAATATACCGTTCGGCTCGTCGTGCTTGTGAAAACGACCGCCATCAATTGCAGCGTCGTCGAACTCGTGTTAGGGGTTGTACCCTTGTTGACGCCGCGGGACGATCCTGGCTCTTTAAGGAGTGCTTGTTTTGTTTCGCTTGATGCGGCGTGAACACCCGCAACGTACCTATCGCCTGCGGTCTGTGACTGTGAAATCCACGCTTGTGCAGTACTGGAACTGGCACGAGTTCCCCAGCAGATAATACTGAACGGATAGCCGCTGATGATCTTGGCGCTATGAGTCAGATACCCGGTAGTACCATTAAACAGCACTGGCATTTTTAGCCCAATCGCATGAAATAAATGTTAGACGACTGGCGTGGCAGCATCACAATGCCGTCGAGCTGGTCGACGTACTTAACGCGCGCGTTAATGCCAGCGCTCGTCGGGGCAGTAGGCAACAAACTGCCTGGACCTTGCGCGAGAATGGACATATCCCACGCGGTCCCTGCGTTCGGGGTGATGACGAAAACAACGCCCTGGCCCGCTCCGATTCCGTAGTAATACAGAAATCGGTCGCGCGGTTGGTCGTAAAGCATCGCTGAGTATTCAAGGCCCAGGGCGCTAAACGACGTGAATGCGGCGCTGGAGTTGATGGTAATGTCTCGCGACAAGCTTAGGTCTTCGCTTATCGTCCTGATAATCAGCGGTTGCCCAGTGTCAGCAGTCTGTCCGTCACCCCTTGTCAATGCAAAAATTTGCCGGCGGTTGGTGTCGAAGTCGACGATCCGATACGTCGCAGTTCCTGGGATGGTCGTCAGCGTATTGCTCGACCGGATCCACTTTTGACCACGGCACCAGATATTCCCGACATCGTCGATGCAAGTTCCTTGATTCGAGTTGTTAGCCATACTCGGCCAGGTCCCGGGAGCGTCCCATTGATCTGTAGCCAAGTTAAATCCGTTCGATTCGACTGCCGAGACGCCCGGCCCATATATCGACGGCGAGCCCATGAGCATGATTCGATTGTTCTGCGGGCAGTAAAGCGTCGAGTACCTCGTATGTCGGGAGCTAGGCGTCACCCCATCCAGGCAATACGGCTGTCCGGAATTTGCCAACTCAGGTGGAATCGAGTCGCGGCGACGTGGACTGTTCCACGCAGGCACGTCGTCGAAAAGGTCGATAGACGAGACCTGCGTGCGGTAGTCATCTCCGTGTCCACCAGCCAAGGTGATCAGCAATTCCCCGGTTTCCTGGACTACGGCGAAACCGCACCAGGCGTCAATCTTGTTTCCGTCCGCGCCGCTAGTCCCGGAGATTTCAATCCACTCGTTCAGCGGCACTCCGGAAAGCCATGCAGGCAACCCATCATCAGCAGCGCGCCCAGCGCGCATGGTTACGCCACTAGCGACCGAGCAGGAGAAGTCCGTCGCCGTGACCATTGCTTACGCCTGGGTGATCGTCAGAATGTCGTTGGTTGCGCCGGACCAGTCGATGGACAGCGATCCGGAAGCGATCGAGGCGGTGCCGGCCGACGAGATCTCGACGAAGCCAAGCGCGCGCTTGTTCGCGTCGGTGTCGTTGTAGATGATGCCGTAGGCGCCGTTGGTGAAGCCTGATGCATCCTGCGCCACGGTCACGATGTCGGCGCGGAAGGTCGGCACGTTCGACACCAGCGACCAGGTCTTGGAAGCGAGCGTGACGGGCCCGGTCCAGGCGGTGGCGGTGGCCACGGCATTCGTGGCGAAATTGGTCGTGCCTGTGCCGCCGTAGTGCGGCGCCGCTGTGCTCAGCAATGGCACGGTCGTCGACGTGACGATCGCCATCTTCAGCGTGTCGCCGTCCATATCGTGGATCTTATTGCCCAGGTCCAAGATCGCTTGCGCGAACCACTTTACGGTACCAGTTGCCATGATTTACCTCTTCGTTGAGTTGTCTTGTGATGCATCGCCCCAAGCTGCGCGGCCCTCGAATAAGGGCGGCGGACAGTTCTTGTGGCGGGGATTGATCGGTTTGTAGCTGATGACGCGGTACTCGCCGCGCCGCTGTTCGAATACCAGGAAGTGCGGGAACGGCCCCGATTCGGACTTTCTGATGCTGATATAACAACGCGCCCCCTTCGCCCGCCTGCGCCAGAAAAGCGCGACGGCGAAGAAGAGACAATTTGTCATTTCAGGGATTCGGCGTACTCGACTGCTGCTGGGTCGGTGTCGACTTGGCCCACGAGCGATGCGGCCAGGGCGGCATCCAGCTCGACGACGTCATTGCATTTGCCGTGCGCGCAATCCAGCAAGACGCGCACTTTGACGGTGCCTTCTGCTGCTTTTGGGGTCTTTGCCATGATTTGCTTTCGAGATTGGCGGCGAGCCGAAGCCCGCCGCCGATGGCTTTAGGTTGCCGAGTTGACGTACAAGCGCACGGCAGCGGTGTCCAGCAGGTTGCCGCCGGATCGAGTCCAGCCGCAGAAACCGACCTGGTTCGACAGGGCAAAATTCGAGTCATCGAAACGGCGCATCACGGTAGTGCCGGCCACGTCGCGGATGGTGTACTTGGAGAAGTCACCGAACGCGATGGACTTGGCATTAGCCGCCATCACAGCCACATCGTCATTGATGGCGATGGCATGACCGAGCAGTGTGTCGGGCGCGCCCGCGACAATGGCCGGTTGCCAGATCGGCCGGCCGGTGGTGTCCTTGATTTTCGAAACCACGGCGACGCTCAGATCGTTCATCATGAACTTTGCATTGCCACGATAGGCGCTGTTGACCGAGTGCTTCAGGTCAACCAGATCGTCGTAGATGACGGTCAGGGTTTGACCGGTGGTGCCGGTCTTGCCGGTAGCCGAGCGGGCAATCACACCATCGGGCAAGGTCGTACCGGCGCCGGTCGTGAAGTGCGTATTCTGGATACGCGCGATGCGGGTTGCCAGGCGGTCGACCACATACGCGACGATGTCGATTGCGCTGTCTTGCACCAGTTCCAGCGGCAGCGCGATCTTGTTCGAAGTGTAGTAGAACGGGTTCAGGCCCACGGTTCCGAAGGCGATTTCGCCAAGCGGAGCGGCGGCATTCTGGCCAACGATGGCGCCAACATCTGCGGTGCCATCCGAAGTCGGCCAGTTCATGGCGTTGCCGCCAGTGGTGGTAAGCACGGTTGCCACTTCGCGCATGCCGCCGTAGGACTTCAGCTTGTCGATCACCATTGCGGCGATTTCCGAAGGGACGGTAAAGCCGCCTTCTGTCGTGGTGGTGGTCGACATGGCATTGCGAATCGCCAGCGCTTGCTCGGCGGTGACGTTGTTGCCCATGCGCAGATAGATCGCCATTGCGGCCATGGCGTCGATGGTGGTGTCTTCGCCTTTCGGATTCGTGCCGGCCGCATTGAAGAACTGATCGGCTTCGAGCGCGCGCATCTTTTCAGCATTGGCGATTTGTCCCTTCGCGCCTTCGATATCGGCGGTCAGGTTGTCGAATTTAGCCTGGTCTTCCTTGGTCCATACTTGGTCGCCTTTCTCAGCGAGCAGATGGTTGGCTTGCGTAGCGAGGTTTGCAATCTTCTCGCGGAGGGCTTGGATATTGATCATGTTGATCTTTCAAAAAAAGGGAGCCAATCGGCCCCCAGTGGGTGAGGTGTCCGACCTCGGCGGGCGTAGCGCGAGAAGCGTTACAAAGCTGTGATTAGTGCAAGACGGTTTGCGTTTGACTGGGTCATGGATGGGATCGCCGCTACTTGGGCGGCTGGTTCGGCCTGCATTTTCATTGGCATCTTTTTCTTATTCTCGGTGCCGCCATCGACGCCCACCCACATTTCCATGAGCGCAACTTCACCAGCCTGCGCCTCAAGGATTTTCTCGGCAAACTCCACCATCGAATCGCTTTCAAGGGCTGGCAATGCCGACTTCACCATATCGATGGCCGACTGATGGTGCGGAATCATCGCTTCGAGAAATTCGCTCTCGGCATCATTCAATGTGACGGCGTTTTTCAATGCTGCGGCTGCCTTGCGCGCGGGCGGGGCGCTGTCGATCACGGCATTGGCATGGACTGCGAGCGTCGGCGGAGCGGCGGTCAGAGCGGTCGGGGCTTTGGCGTAGGCAGCGAGGTTCCAAGCGTTCGTCGTCTTAGATGGCGCCTCTGCGACGCGATCAATAAAGCCATGCTCCAGCGCCTCATCGGAGTCCATCCACGTTTCCGCCTCCATCATCGCGATGATTTCTTCGGCCGGCTTGCCGGTCTTGGTTGTGTAGTCATCGACAATCGAAAGCTCGACCTTTTCCATGACGTCAGCGCGATTGCGCAGTGCCGTCTTGTCGCCGAAAGCGAGGCCGTGTGCGTTATGGATCATGAAGAAGGCGCCCTTACTCATTTCGACTTCGTCGCAAGACAGGGCAATGCTCGTGCCGGCGCTCGCGCACAGACTATCGATGTGGGCAATCGTCTGGCCTGGATAGTTCTTAATTGCGGCGGAAATTTCCTTGCCAACAAAGACATCGCCACCAGGCGTGTTGAATCGGATATTCAAGGGCTGCGACGGGTCGGCCTTGTTCAGATAGGCGATGACGTCAGCGGCATTCGCCTCAAATCCCTCCGCAATGACCCCTCGGATATAGAGCGTTTGGCCTGCTGCATTGGAAACGAAAGCTTCATGCTTTGGCGCGCCAACAGCGGCCAAGTTATCGAAGCAGAGTTGGAGGAATTTATTCATCTTCGGGCGTGCTTTCAGGATTTGGGGTGGCGGCAGGCGTGCCGGGGTCGCGCGGCGCGCGGTA
>Ga0187843_10000761_pt1 | contig 21544 bp, 19 predicted proteins | sample SpaLakP09_SKY_43_FD_134516 | JGI IMG/M metagenome (GOLD analysis project Ga0187843, IMG submission 134516) | Oligotrophic lake water microbial communities from Sparkling Lake, Wisconsin, USA - SP09_SKY_43 | ecosystem: Environmental > Aquatic > Freshwater > Lake | place: USA: Sparkling Lake...
GCAGACACGGTGGTGGCCGTCAGTGGCTCATCGAAGTACATCACCTTGATCACCCGCAAATAGTAAAACGCACCGACCAAAGACATCATGACGGCGAAGATGGCGAGCAACAGCGAGCTGGTTTGGCCCGACGACACCAAGGCTTGCAACACCGATAACTTGGCAAAGAAGCCGACCAAGGGCGGCACACCGGCCAAGGAAAACAAGCAGATCGCCATGACGCCAGCGAACAGGGGACTGCGCTGATTGAGGCCCGCCAGGTCGGAAATTTCTTCACTCTCAAAACCTTCTCGCGCCAACAACAAAATCACGCCAAATACGCCCAAGGTGGTGAGCACATAAGTGATCATGTAGAACATGGCCGAGCTGTAGGCATTGGCACCCGACAAGGTGTTGCCATTGTTCACACCAGACAGCATGCCGATGAAAACAAAGCCCATTTGCGCAATGGTGGAAAAAGCCAGCATGCGCTTCAAATTGGTTTGCGCAATCGCCGTGAAATTGCCCACCAACAATGTGACGATGGCCATGACCGCCAACATTTGTTGCCAATCAATCGCCAAGGGCAGCAAACCATCGACCAGCAAGCGCATCATCATGGCAAAGGCCGCCAACTTGGGGGCACCGGCAATCATGAGCGTGACGGCCGTGGGTGCGCCTTGGTAAACGTCGGGCACCCACATGTGAAAAGGGGCTGCACCCAGTTTGAAGGCGATGCCGCACACCACAAATACCAATCCCAATACCAAGACCTGATGTTTGATCAGACCACTGCCCACAGCCGCGAACACGCCCGTTAAATCGAGCGTGCCCGTGGCACCGTAGAGCATGGACAAGCCATAAAGCAAGAAGCCACTGGCCAATGCCCCAAGGACAAAATATTTCATGGCCGCTTCCGTGGCGTTGCCGTTGTCTCGACGCAAAGCAACCAAGGCGTAGCTGGAAAGTGTCAGCAACTCCAAGCCCAAATAAATCACCAGAAAGTTATTGCCGGAAATCATGACGAACATGCCCAGCAAGGACAACAAACTCAGCGTGAAAAATTCACCCCCGACCAACATGTGCCGGTCAGCGGCATAGGGTCTGCCATAAACCAAGGTGACCATCACGGCCAGCGTTGCAAAACATTTCAACCAATTGCCCATGGCATCGGACACCACCATGTGGCCAAAGCCGTAATGGGTTTCGCCCGAGCTGGCGAGATGGGCTTCGATCAAGGCGACCACGCCCAATGTGAGCATGGTGAGGGCGTAGGTGAGCGTGCGTTTCGGGCTCTTGACCCACAGGTCAACCAAGGCAATGACACAGGTCATGACCAGCAACACGATTTCGGGATAAGCCGTCACCCAGTTGTATTTGTCCATCATCGTTGAAATCCAAAAGAGGTCATATTGCTGTTCATTGCGGCAGTTTGCTATTGGCCACATGCGCCAGCAATTGGGTGACCGACACATTCATCACATCGGTGAAGGGCTTGGGATAGACACCCATGACCAATACGGCCAAGGCCAACAGGCTCAGCATCAAAAATTCGCGGGCGTTGATGTCTTTCAATTCACGCACATCCTCATTGGTCACAGGACCCAGATAGACCCGCTTGACCATCCACAAGGTGTAAGCCGCGCCAAAGATCAAGGCAGAAGCAGCCAACAGTCCCAGCCAGAAGTTGAATTTCACAGTGGCCAAAATCACCATCCACTCGCCGACAAAACCAGCCGTGCCCGGCAAACCGCAATTGGCCATGGCGAAGAACAATGCAAAAGCCGCAAATTTGGGCATGGTGTTGACCACGCCGCCGTAACTAGCGATTTCACGCGAATGCACCCGGTCGTACAAAACGCCAATGCACAAGAACATTGCAGCAGACACAAACCCATGGGCAATCATTTGCACAATGCCGCCGCTTACACCCAGGCTGCTGAAAATGAAGAAGCCCAAGGTGACAAAGCCCATGTGTGCCACGGATGAGTAAGCCACCAGCTTCTTCATGTCTTGCTGCACCACAGCCACCAATCCGACATAGACCACCGCAATCAAGGACAGCGCAATCATCAACCATGCCCATTGGTGCGATGCATCAGGCGCTATCGGCAAAGAAAACCGCAAAAAGCCATAAGCACCCAGCTTCAGCATGATGGCCGCCAACACGGCCGAACCGCCCGTCGGTGCCTCCACGTGCACATCTGGCAGCCAAGTGTGCACAGGCCACATCGGCACTTTGACAGCAAAAGCGGCAAAGAAAGCAAAGAACAACAGGGTCTGCGGCTGCGCAGCCAAGGGCAGTTGCTGCCAAGTCGCCAGATCAAAACTGCCTTCTGAGGCAATGTACAAATAAATGAGGGCCACCAGCATCAACAAAGAGCCGAGCAAGGTGTAGAGGAAAAACTTGAAGGCGGCATAAATCTTGTTCGGCCCACCCCAGACCCCAATGATCAGGTACATGGGAATCAGGGTGGCTTCAAAGAAGACATAGAACAACATGCCGTCTAAGGCACAAAACACGCCGATCATCACGCCACTCAAAACCAAGAATGCACCCATATATTGGTTGACGCGTTCGGTGATGACTTCCCAGCCTGCGATCACAACGATGATGTTGATGAATGCGGTGAGGAGGACAAACCATAAAGAGATGCCATCGACGCCCAGGTGGTAGTTCATGTTGAAGCGCAAGATCCATGGCATGTTTTCAACAAACTGCATCGCCCCACTGCTGACATCAAAGGCGGTGTACAGCGGTAAGGTCACGACAAAACTGGTGACTGCACCCAACAGCGCCACCCAACGAACCACTGGGGCATGGGCTTCACGACCAAAGGCGAGCAACAGCACGCCAAAAAAGATGGGGGTCCAAATGGCCAGGCTCAGGATTCCCATGGCGTCTCTCTCATGTCAAAGTGGCTCATCAACAGCAGTATGTTCATCGTTTGATCCACACAAAATAAGTGATCAACCCAAACATGCCCAAGATCATCAGCAAAGCATAGTGATAGAGGTAGCCGGTTTGCAAACGACGGGCCCATTGCGCGACACGACCCACCAGACGCCAAGAGCCGTTGACCACAAGGCCATCAATCAGGCCTTGGTCTCCGCCCTTCCACAAACCAGTGGCCAGCCAGCGGGTGCCGCGCGCCAACACCTGCTCGTTGAAGGTGTCCAAATAGTATTTGTTCACCAACAAGGTGTGCAACGGTTTGAAGATGCGTTCAATCGCGGCAGGCACACGGGGGTTGATCATGTACATGTAGAAAGACACCACCACACCGGCCAAGGCCAGCGCAAAGGGCAAGGTGCCAAAGCCATGCTGGGCCATGGCCAAGGCGCCGTGGAACGCGCCACCCAAATCGGACATGGCATGGTGAATCTGGTGATTGACCGTGATCGCGTCTTTGAAAAAGTCGCCAAACAACAGAGGCTCGATGGTGAAGTACCCGATCAACACGGAAGGGATGGCCAATAACACCAAAGGCAGCGTCACCACCCAAGGGGATTCGTGCGGCGCGTGGTGGGTTCCGTGGCCGTGGCCATGGTGGGCGTCCGGGTTTTGATCGAAGCGCTCTTTGCCATGGAACACCAAAAAATACATGCGGAACGAATAAAACGCGGTAATAAACACACCCGCCAACACAGCGAAATGCGCCCAAGATGCCGCAGGCAAATGGCTGGCAGCCACGGCTTCAATGATGCTGTCTTTGGAATAGAAACCAGAAAAGAATGGTGTACCAATCAGCGCCAACGAACCGAGCAAGGAAGTGATCCAAGTGATGGGCATGTATTTGCGCACACCGCCCATCCAACGGATGTCTTGGTTGTGGTGCAAGCCCATGATGACCGAGCCTGCAGCTAAGAACAACAATGCTTTGAAAAAAGCATGTGTCATGAGGTGAAACACCGCCACGGAATAGGCCGACGCCCCTAAAGCGACGGTCATGTAGCCCAACTGCGACAAAGTGGAATAGGCCACAACGCGCTTGATGTCGTTTTGCACAATGCCCAAAAAGCCCATGAACAGCGCAGTGATAGAGCCCACCACCAAGATCAGGTTCAACGCCGTGTCTGACAACTCAAAGAGCGGTGACATGCGCGCCACCATGAAGATGCCTGCGGTGACCATGGTGGCAGCATGAATCAAAGCAGAGATGGGTGTCGGGCCTTCCATGGAATCGGGCAACCACACATGCAAAGGGAACTGGGCTGATTTGCCCATGGCACCCACAAACAAGCAGATGCAAATGACCGTGACCAGCATCCAATCGGTGCCCGGCAAAGACAAGGCGCCCAACGCCGTGGCATGGGCAAACACCTCGGTGTAATTCAATGAACCTGCATACGCCGCAATCAGGCCAATGCCCAAGATGAAACCAAAGTCACCCACACGGTTGACCAAGAAGGCTTTCATGTTGGCAAAGACAGCGCTGGGTTTGTTGAACCAAAACCCAATGAGCAAATAAGACACCAAGCCCACCGCTTCCCAACCGAAGAAGAGTTGCAACAAGTTGTTGCTCATCACCAGCATCAACATGGAGAAGGTGAACAAAGAGATGTAGGCAAAGAAACGGTTGTAACCCTCGTCTTCATCCATGTACCCCACGGTGTAAATGTGAACCATGAGCGACACAAAGGTCACGACGCACATCATCATGGCGGTGAGGCCATCAACCATGAAGCCCACTTCCATTTTCAAACCACCCACCTCCATCCAGGTGTAGAGGGTTTCGTTGAAACGTGCGCCTTCAGTGACAACGCTGTAAAGCGTTTGAGCTGACAACACAAAGGAGATCAGCACACCCAATATGGTCAGTGTGTGGGACATGCGGCGACTCAGATGCGAGCCCCCCAATTGGGTCCCCAAAATACCGGCCAACAGCGCACCGACCAATGGGGCCAGTGCAACGGTGAGCAGGGTGGAAGCTTGAAGTGTTTGGCTCATGGTGAATCAGGTCAGCCCTTCAGCGCATGCAGTTCGTCCACATTGACACTGGAACGATTGCGGAACAACAAAACCAAAATAGCCAGTCCGATGGCCGATTCGGCTGCGGCGACGCTCATGATGAAGAAGACAAAGATTTGACCTTGCATATCGCCCAAATAGTGCGAGAAGGCAACGAAGTTGGTGTTGACGGCCAACAGCATCAACTCGATGGCCATCAGCAAAACAATCAGATTTTTACGATTCAAGAAAATACCGATGACCGCCAGTGCAAACAATACGGCACTGAGGGTCAGGTAGTGGCCAAGTGTGACAGTCATGCTTTGGGCTCCTCTGGGGCGGCAGGCACGACCGCTTGATGGACAGGATCGATCTTGACCATGCGCAATCGGTCGGCTGGTTTGACCTTGATTTGTTCTGCTGCATCTTGTAGTTTGTTGTCACTTCGCTTGCGCATCGTCAGTGCAATTGCAGCAATGATGGCCACCAACAAAATCACAGCCGCAATTTCAAGCGGGTACAAATAATCGGTATAGAGCGCCACACCCAATTCCTTGGTGTTGGAAATGGTTGTGCCCGTGGTGTTCAGTGGCGGCACGGGCGCAGGCGCCGAACGAAAACCACCCATCAATACAGAGGCCAACTCCAGTGCCAAAACAGCACCAATCGATGCGGCCAAGGGAAAATGATTCCAAAAGCCTTGTTTGAGGACTTCCAGATTGACTTCAATCATCATCACCACAAACAAAAATAGAACCATGACCGCGCCAACATAGACCAGCACCAAAGTGATGGATAAGAACTCGGCTTGCAACAACATCCAGACCCCGGCCGCTTGAAAAAAGGCCAGGATCAGGTAGAGCGCAGCATGCACAGGATTGCGCACGGTGATGACACGCGAAGCTGCAAACAACAGCACCGCTGCAAAAGCGTAGAACAAGGCTGACTGGACGTCCATGTTGCTAACTTTCTGAGGGGTTAACGGTATTTGGCATCGGCTGCCTTGTTGGCCGCGATCTGCGGTTCATAGCGGTCACCGACTGCCAGCAACATTTCTTTGGTGAAGTACAAGTCGCCGCGTTTTTCGCCGTGGTATTCAAAAATATGGGTCTCCACAATCGAATCGACTGGACAGCTTTCTTCGCAGAAGCCACAAAAAATACATTTGGTGAGATCAATGTCGTAGCGGGTGGTGCGGCGTTGTCCATCGGCGCGCACATCGGACTCGATGGTGATGGCCATGGCCGGGCAAACAGCCTCACACAGCTTGCAGGCAATGCACCGTTCCTCGCCGTTGTCGTAACGGCGAAGGGCATGCAAGCCCCGAAAACGCGGGCTCAATGGTGTTTTTTCTTCAGGAAATTGCACCGTGATTTTGCGCGCGAACATGTAACGGCCGGTGATGGCGAAGCCCTTGAAAAACTCCAGCAGCAAAAAACTGGAGAAGAAATCAAGCCAAGAAAACGGCGCAGCAACAGTGGTGGAAGTTCGGTTCATGGATGTGGCCTCAATTCCAAATATTCCAAGGGGTTTGCATCCAGACGGCAATCACCACCAACCACACCAAGGTGACAGGAATGAAAATCTTCCAGCCCAAACGCATCAGTTGGTCATAGCGGTAGCGTGGAAAGGTTGCGCGCACCCACAAGAACATGGTGACCACGCAGAAAGTTTTGATGGCCATCCAAATCCAACCTGGCACCCAAGCCAACCAAACCACATCAATGGGTGGCAACCAGCCCCCCAAGAAAAGAACGACCGCAATGGTGGACACCAGAATCATGTTGGCATATTCGCCCAGGAAGAACATCGCGAATGACATGCCCGAATATTCAATCATGTGACCAGCCACAATTTCGGACTCACCTTCAACGACGTCAAAGGGATGGCGATTGGTCTCAGCCAAACTGGCAATGAAAAAAATCACAAAAATCGGTAGCAAGGGCAGCCAGTTCCAAGACAAAAAACCCAGGCCTTGATCAGCAAACATGCCTTTGGCTTGACCCATGACGATGTCCGACATGTTCAAACTGGCAGAAACCATCAGCACCACCACCAAACAAAAGCCCATGGCGATTTCATAGCTGACCATTTGTGCTGAGGCACGCAGCGCGCCTAAGAAGGCGTATTTGGAATTCGAGGCCCAGCCCGCAATGATGATGCCGTAAACCTCTAAGGATGTGATGGCCATCAAAAACAACAAGCCGGCATTGATGTCTGCCAGCACCACCTCCGGGCCAAAGGGCACCACTGCCCAAGCAGCCAACACCGGCATCATCGTCATGACAGGGCCGAGGTAGAACAATCCAGAACTGGCTTTGGTCGGCAAGATGATTTCTTTGGTGAGAATTTTCAGTGCGTCAGCAATGGGCTGCAACAAGCCATAAGGGCCAACGCGGTTGGGGCCAACGCGAATTTGTGTAAATCCAATCGCCTTGCGCTCCCACAAAGTGAGGTACGCCACGCACAAGAGCAATGGCAACACCACGCCAATGATCTTCATCAATGTCCACACAACGGGCCAGCCCATGTCGGTCCACCACAGGGCACCAATCAGGGTCGCGCCGCTGTTGAACAGCCAATCAACCATAAACCACCTCCGCATCAGCGGTGTGTTGTAAAGCGGGCGCACGCCGCACCAAGCCGTCAAGTTGGTAAATAGAAGCAGACACAGGCAAGTGCAAGGCTGGCGTGAGATCAATGGCTTGATCGCAGACATTGGACAAACGCGTGGCCATATCGGCAGGCAGGGCTTGCGCCCTCACCTCGTCGATGCTGTCAAAACCAAAGCCAGGCAAATTCAACATCGAACCCAAGACGCGCCAGACTTTCCAAGCAGGCCTGGTGTCGCCCAAAGGACGCACAACGCCATGAAAAGTTTGGGCGCGGCCTTCGGTGTTAACAAAGGTGCCGGCGGTTTCAGTGAAGGGCGAAATGGGCAGCAGCACATCGCTGATGTCCAGATTGGTTTGAAAGGGTGACAAGGTCACGACCATGGCGGTACGACCCAGATGGGCCATGGCCGCTGAACCGCCCGCACAATCATGGGCAGGTTCCAGATTCAACAAGAACAAAGCCTTGAGCGCGTCGGCTTGCAACATCTGCGATGCGTTCTTGCCGCCATGGTGGGGTTGTGCGTTCACCAACTGGGCGCCTACGGTGTTGGCCGCTTCACCCAGATAGCCCACAGTGGCGCCCGTTTGCGCCGCGATCCAATGCGCCAAGCTCAGCAAACTGCTGGCCTTGGCATGGTGGGCCGCAGCGTTGCCCAACAAGATGGCTTTGCGCTCACCCGTCAACAAAGACGTGGCAATGGCTTTGGCACGGGCTTCTTGCGCGTTGCCGACAACCGGTGCAGTGATGCCTTTTTGCAGTGCGATGGCCGCCGCAATATCTGCCAACGATTGCACCCAAGTGGCACTGGGGGAAATGAGGGTGTTGGCCACGGGCATTGCCCAGTCCCATGCCTGTTCATTCAAGGCATGCACCTGGGCACCTCGGCGGGCGGATTGGCGGATGCGTTGCGCCAGCAAGGGGTGGTCTTTGCGCAAATGGCTGCCCACCACCAACACGCGCTCGAGTGTTGAGAGCGCTGCAATCGACGTGCCCAACCATCGCACCGGTTGGTCTGTTGGAAACTCCGCTGCACGCAAACGGGTGTCGATGTTGTCGCTGCCCAAGCCGCGCATGAACTGCGCGGCCAAATGCAATTCTTCCAAGGTGCTGTGCGGACTGGCCAAGCAACCCAAGGCTTGGGCGCCATGGTCTTGCTTGATTTGCTTGACCCCATTGGCGACATATTCAAGTGCTGTGGTCCAGTCAACCGGGAGCCATTGACCATCTTGTTTGATCATGGGTTGGGTCAAACGGTCTGCGCCACTCAAGGCTTCATAGCTGAAACGATCGCGGTCGGCAATCCAGCACTCGTTGACATCTTCATTTTCAAAAGGCACGACACGCATGACGCGGTTGTTTTTAACCTGAACAATCAGATTGGCACCGGTGGCGTCATGCGGGCTGATGGACTTGCGACGACTGAGTTCCCAGGTCCGGGCTTGGTAGCGGAAGGGTTTGCTGGTGAGTGCGCCCACAGGGCAAATATCAATCATGTTGCCTGAGAGTTCAGAGTCCACGGTGTGGCCGACGAAGGCTTCAATCTCAGAATGCTCGCCGCGGTGCGACATGCCCAGTTCCATGCTGCCTGCAATCTCTTGGCCAAAGCGGACACAACGGGTGCAATGAATGCAGCGGCTCATCTCTTCCATGCTGATGAGCGGTCCCACATCTTTGTGGAACACCACACGTTTTTCTTCATCGTAGCGTGACGCGCTGCCACCATAGCCCACGGCCAAATCTTGCAGCTGACATTCGCCCCCTTGGTCGCAGATGGGGCAATCCAACGGATGATTGATGAGCAGGAATTCCATGACCGACTTTTGGGCCTTGATGGCGCGCTCAGACTTGGTGTGCACCACCATGCCTTGGGTCACGGGCGTGGCACAGGCCGGCATGGGCTTGGGTGCTTTTTCAATATCGACCAAACACATGCGGCAATTGGCGGCGATGCTTAATTTCTTGTGATAACAAAAATGCGGAATGAAGGTGCCGGCTTGTTCGGCCGCTTGAATCACCACGCTGCCCGCTGCGACTTCGACCTTTTTTCCGTCAATCTCAATTTCAACCATGGTGTGCAGCCTGCTTAAACGTAGGACGAGACCATGCAGGTCTTGTGCGTGATGTGGTGTTCAAACTCGGGGCGGAAATGCTTGAGCATGCCGCGCACCGGCATGGCTGCAGCGTCCCCCAAGGCACAGATGGTCCGCCCCATGATGTTTTCAGCGACGTTGTCGAGCAAGTCCATGTCACTCGGACGGCCCTGCCCTGTTTCGATGCGATCGACCATGCGCGATAACCAGCCCGTGCCTTCACGGCACGGGGTGCATTGGCCGCAAGACTCGTGCATGTAAAAGGCCGATAAGCGTTGCAAACTCTTGACCATGCAACGGGTGTCGTCCATGACGATCACGGCACCCGAACCCAACATGGAGCCGGCTTTGGCGATGGCGTCGTAGTCCATGGTGATGTCCATGATGATGGATGCGGGCAGAACCGGCGCAGACGATCCGCCAGGAATGACGGCTTTCAGATTGCGGCCACCGCGCATGCCGCCAGCCAGTTCCAACAGCTTGGCAAACGGCGTGCCCATCGGAACTTCATAGTTGCCAGGTCGCTCGACGTCGCCACTGACAGAAAAAATCTTGGTCCCGCCGTTGTTGGGCTTGCCGCACGCCAAGTAGGCTGCGCCACCGTTGCGAATGATCCAAGGCACAGCCGCAAAGGTTTCGGTGTTGTTGATGGTGGTGGGTTTGCCGTAAACACCAAAGCTGGCAGGAAAAGGCGGCTTGAAACGTGGCTGGCCTTTTTTTCCTTCTAGAGATTCCAACAAGGCGGTTTCTTCACCGCAGATGTATGCGCCAAATCCATGCGCCGCATGCAATTGAAAGCTGAATTCACTGCCCAGAATGTTGTCGCCGAGATAGCCTGCAGTGCGGGCTTCTTCCAAAGCCGCTTCAAAACGTTCGTAGGTTTTGAAAATCTCACCATGAATGTAGTTGTAGCCCACACTGATGCCCATGGCGTAGGCCGCAATCGCCATGCCCTCAATGACTATGTGCGGGTTGAACTCGAGGATATCGCGGTCTTTGCAAGTGCCTGGCTCACCTTCGTCTGAGTTGCACACCAAATACTTCTGTCCAAAAAACTGGCGCGGCATGAAGCTCCACTTCAAACCTGTTGGAAAGCCTGCACCACCGCGGCCGCGCAAGCCCGATTCTTTGACGATGGCAATCACCTCGTCTTGGGTCAGTGCAGCAGCGCCATTCAAGCCCAAAACCGTGCGCAAGGCTTGGTAGCCTCCGCGTGCCACATAGTCTTGCAAGCCCCAGTTGTTGCCATTCAAACCGGCATAAATTTGCGGGTTAATGTGGTGGTCATGGAAACAAGTTTCCGTGCCAGAGGCTTGGTATTTGGAGAGCAGTTGTTGCAGATTCATGCGGGCACCTTTGTCGCTCGCAGCTCGTCAAGCATGTGGTCGATTTTGTCCATGCTCATGAAGCTGCACATGTGGCGGTCGTTGACCAACAGCACGGGCGCATCAGCACACGCGCCCATGCATTCGCCGGGTTGCACCGTGAACAAGCCATCTGTGGTGGTGCCGCCCACCTCCACATTCAATTTTTTGCAAACATAGTCCAAGGTCTGCTGACCCGCTCGTAATTGGCAAGGCAAATTGGTGCATACATTGATCTTGAAGCGACCGACGGGCTTCAGATTGAACATGTTGTAGAAGGTAAAAACTTCATGAACACCCATGACAGGCATGTTCAGGTAGTGGGCCAACGCTTCCTCGTGCGCGGTGGAGACGCTACCGTTTTCTTCTTGCAAGATGGACAGACAGGCGATCACGGCCGATTGTTTTTGCTCAGACGGGTATTTCGCCACTTCATGGGCGAAACGCTTCAATGTTGCTGATGAAAATTCAACAGCCTGAGTGGATGTGCTGGTCATTTGGTTCATCGATCAATTTCCCCAAACACGATGTCCATGGTGCCAATGATGGCCACGGTATCGGAAATCATGTGGCCCTTGGCCATTTCATCCATGGCGGCCAGATGGGCGAATCCGGGGGCGCGGATTTTCATGCGGTACGGTTTGTTGGCACCATCGGACACCAGGTAAATGCCAAATTCGCCTTTGGGATGCTCCACGGCGGCATACGCTTCACCTTCGGGTACATGAAAGCCTTCAGTGAACAGCTTGAAATGGTGAATCAACTCTTCCATGCTGTTCTTCATGGCTTCGCGGTGCGGTGGTGCCACCTTGTGGTTGTCAGTGATGACGGGACCAGTATGGGCACGCAACCAATCAACGCATTGCTTGATGATTTGATTCGATTGGCGTAACTCGGCCACACGCACCAAATAACGGTCGTAACAGTCCCCCGTGGTTCCCACGGGAATGTCAAACTTCATCTGGTCGTATACATCGTAGGGCTGCTGTTTGCGCAAATCCCAAGCAATGCCCGAACCACGCAGCATGGGGCCAGTGAACCCCATGTTTTTGGCGCGCTCAGGTGTGACGACGCCAATGCCCACGGTGCGCTGCTTCCAGATGCGGTTGTCGGTGAGCAAGGTTTCATACTCGTCCACGTACTTGGGGAAGCGTTGGGTGAAATCGTCAATGAAATCGAGCAAGGAGCCTTGGCGGTTCTCATTCAAACGCGCAATGGTGCGGGCGTTTTTGATTTTGCTGACCTGGTACTGCGGCATGCTGTCGGGCAGGTCGCGGTAAACGCCACCGGGGCGAAAGTAAGCAGCGTGCATGCGCGCGCCCGATACGGCTTCGTACATGTCGTAAAGGTCTTCGCGCTCACGGAAGCAATAAATGAGGATGTTCATCGCGCCGCAGTCGAAGCCATGCGCACCCAACCACATCAAATGATTCAACATGCGGGTGATTTCAGCAAACATCACACGGATGTATTGCGCACGAATGGGCACGTCCAAGCCCATGAGTTTTTCAATGGCCAAGCAATAGGCATGCTCATTACACATCATGGACACATAGTCCAAACGATCCATGTATGGCAAGGTTTGCAAATAGGTTTTGCTTTCGGCCAGTTTCTCGGTAGCCCGGTGCAACAACCCAATATGCGGATCGGCGCGTTGCACCACCTCGCCATCCAACTCCAAGACCAAGCGCAATACGCCGTGTGCTGCAGGGTGTTGGGGCCCTAAGTTCAAGGTGTAATTTTTAATTTCAGCCATGATGCTTCAGTGCAAACCGCCGTAGTTGTCTTCGCGCACGATGCGCGGCGTGATTTCACGCGGCTCAATGGTGACGGGTTGGTAGATGACGCGTTTTTGCTCGGCGTCATAGCGCATCTCCACATGCCCACTGGTGGGAAAGTCTTTGCGAAACGGATGACCAATGAAGCCGTAGTCGGTCAGGATGCGACGCAAGTCCGTGTGGTCTTCGAACAAAATCCCAAACAAGTCAAAGGCTTCGCGCTCGAACCAATTGGCTGAATTCCACACAGGGGTGATGGATGTCAATTGAGGCATGTCTTCTGAGGGTGCGAACACCCGCAGGCGCAGACGCCAATTGTGGCTAAGCGACAGCAAGTGGCTGACGGCTGCATAGCGAGGCAGACCGGTGAACTTGGAATCCGCGCCATCTTTGTAAGCGCTGTAATCCATGCCGCACAAATCAATTAACTGCTCGAAAGCCAATGCGGGATGATCACGCAAGCTTATGGCCACCGGCAAGTAATTGGCGGCGGACACGGTGAGCGTGAGTTCGCCTAAGACCAAATCGAGATGTTGAATGCGCTCGCCTAAAACGGCTTTCAAAGCCGTTTGCAAATTGTCGATGGAGACGGTGATAGGCATGACGTTCAGCGGGCGATGGTGTTTTCGCGGCGGATTTTGTTTTGCAATTGCAAGATGCCATACAGCAAGGCTTCTGCGGTGGGCGGGCAACCCGGCACATAAACATCCACGGGCACGATGCGGTCACAACCCCGCACGACTGAATAGCTGTAGTGGTAGTAACCGCCACCGTTGGCGCAAGAACCCATGGACAGCACCCAACGCGGCTCGGCCATTTGGTCATAGACCTTGCGCAATGCGGGGGCCATTTTGTTGCACAAGGTACCAGCCACGATCATCAGATCGGATTGACGTGGGCTGGGACGAAACAACATGCCAAAGCGGTCAATGTCATAGCGAGATGCTCCTGCGTGCATCATCTCTACCGCACAGCAAGCCAACCCAAAAGTCATGGGCCACAGGGAGCCGGTTTTGGCCCAATTGACCACCGAGTCGTAGGACGTGGTGATGAAGCCTTCTTTAAATACGCCTTCAAGTGACATGATTTATTCCCAATCAAGGGCACCTTTTTTCCACTCGTAGACAAAACCCACGATCAAAATACCCAGAAAAATCATCATGGCCAAGAAACCCGTGAAACCAATTTCTTTGAGCGACACCGCCCAAGGAAATAAAAAAGCGATTTCGAGGTCAAAAAGAATGAACAAAATGGCAACGAGGTAATAGCGGATGTCAAATTTAATCCGGGCATCTTCGAAAGCTTCGAAGCCACACTCGTAAGGAGAATTTTTTTCGGCATCAGGCTTCTGGGGACCCAAGAAGTAACCGATGAGCTGCGGCGCAACACCGACAGCCAAGCCAACCAGGATGAACAAAAGGACGGGCAGGTACTGCTCTAGGCTCATTGGATTCTCGTTTTAATGGTGCCGTCGGCGAGACTCGAACTCGCACAGCTTTCGCCACTACCCCCTCAAGATAGCGTGTCTACCAATTTCACCACGACGGCTGTTCTTGACTTTCTCGGCAAGCCAACATGCTGCACCCGAGAAACCCGTTCATCTTAACCTTAATTCACGTTCATTCCGCTCTGAAAATCCGTTTTTCAGAGGGGAAATCATTTGCCTGGAATTTGATTCGCAGGACTGACTGGTGTGCCCGCAGGCGGCGCAACGGGCGGCGTAGACTGACCGACAGGCGCAGTAGTTGCAGCGTTCGTAGCGGGGATGTTGGATGCTGGATTGGCACCGGGAATGCTGTCAGACACCGGGGCGGGCACGGCCGCGGCAGGGACCGCTTCGAGCACACTGCCAGATGAAACAGGCCGCAAATTTCCGAAGTAAGCCAGCGCCAAGGTGGTGACAAAGAAGACAGCGGCTAACACGGCAGTGGTGCGCGACAAAAAGTTGGCGCCACCGGTGGCACCAAACAAACTGCCAGAGGTGCCACTGCCAAAAGCGGCGCCCATATCGGCGCCTTTGCCATGCTGAACCAAGATCAAACCAATCATGCCCAAGGCTGAAAGGACTTGGACCAACAACAATAAATTCAAAAGCGTGCTCATGAGAACTCCGTGGGTGTTAGTGCGCGGTCGCAGCAACGATGGCCAAAAAATCGACGGCTTTGAGGGAAGCCCCCCCAATCAAACCGCCATCAATATCGGTTTGTGCCAGCAAACTGGCAGCATTGGCAGGGTTCATGCTGCCGCCGTACAACAAAGCAATGCGTTCAGGGTGGTCGGTGGCAGCGGCCAATTGCGAACGCAACAAGGCATGGACTTCTTGGGCTTGCGCGGGCGTGGCCGTTTTGCCAGTTCCGATGGCCCAGACAGGTTCGTAGGCCACCACAATTTCACTGATGCAATGACCGTTGGTGTGAATGACCGCCGCCAGTTGACGCTTGACCACCGAATGGGTTTGGCCAGCTTCGCGTTGCGCCAAAGTTTCACCCACACAAACGATGGGGGTGATGCCAGCGGCCAACGCACGTTGCGCCTTGGTAGCAACATCGGTATCGGTTTCAGCGTGGTATTGGCGTCGTTCAGAATGGCCCACGATGGCAAAGCGCACGCCAAAGTCGCGCAACATGGCGGCAGACACTTCGCCGGTGAACGCACCTTCCGCGTGGGCAGACACATCTTGCGCACCGATCAATAGACCGCCCCCTGAGGACACCATCTGCGCCTGCGCCAAATAAGGGGCAGGCACACACAGGGCCACTTGGCATGCAACGCCCGCCAAGCCCGCATTGACGGCGTGCAACAGGTCCTGATTGGCAGCCAAGCTGCCATTCATTTTCCAGTTGCCCACAATCAGTTTGCGCGTCATGGTTTTAATCTTGATGCGGGGTTTGGTCCTGCTCTTGGTGCGAATGTGCAGGTGCTTCGGGACGATCCATCAAGGCTTTCATGGAGAGTTTGATACGGCCTTTTTCGTCCGTTTCCAACACTTTGACACGCACGATCTGACCTTCGGCCAACACATCGGTGACCTTGGCAATGCGTTCATGACTGATTTGGCTGATGTGCAACAGACCATCTTTGCCTGGCAGTAAATTGACTAAAGCACCGAAGTCCAATATCTTGGTGATCGGGCCTTCATACACCTTGCCAATTTCGACTTCAGCCGTGATTTCAGAGATACGGCGCTTGGCTTCTTCGGCTTTGGCGCCGTCGGTCGCCGCAATGGTGATGGTGCCGTCTTCTTCGATGTTGATTTGGCAACCGGTTTCTTCGGTGAGCGCACGGATGACCGCGCCGCCCTTGCCAATCACGTCGCGGATCTTGTCCGGATTGATCTTCATGGTGTAGAGCTTGGGCGCGAAAGTGCTGACTTCGGTCTTGGCTTCGCCCATGGCGTCTTGCATCTTGCCCAGAATGTGCATGCGCGCTTCTTTGGCCTGAGCCAAAGCCACTTGCATGATCTCTTGGGTGATGCCTTGGATCTTGATGTCCATTTGCAAAGCGGTGATGCCGTTGGTGGTACCGGCTACTTTGAAGTCCATGTCGCCCAAATGATCTTCATCACCGAGGATGTCGGTCAGTACCGCGAAACGGTTGCCGTCCTTGATCAAGCCCATGGCGATCCCCGCCACGTGCGCTTTCATGGGCACACCGGCATCCATCAAGGACAAGCAGCCGCCACAAACGGAAGCCATTGATGAAGAACCGTTGGATTCGGTGATTTCAGACACCACACGCATGGTGTATGGAAACTCTTCTTTGGTCGGCAAGCAAGCAGCCAAGGCGCGTTTGGCCAAGCGACCGTGGCCGATTTCGCGGCGCTTGGTGCTGCCCATGCGACCGACTTCGCCGGTGGCGAACGGAGGCATGTTGTAGTGGAACATGAAGCGGTCTTCAAACTCGCCAGCCAGTGCGTCGATGCGCTGTGCATCGCGCTCGGTACCCAAAGTCGTGATGACCAGGGCTTGGGTTTCGCCGCGTGTGAACAAGGCGGAGCCGTGCGTGCGTGGCAACACGCTGTTGCGAATTTCAATGGGGCGCACGGTGCGGGTGTCGCGACCGTCGATGCGGGGCTCACCGGCCAAAATTTGGCTGCGAACAATCCGCGCTTCGATGTCGAACAACATGTTTTCAACTTTGACGCCATCGAACTCGACACCGTCCGCTTTCAAACTGGCCATGACCGCCGCGTAGGCTTCGCGGCAAGCTTGGGTTCGGCTTTGCTTGTTGCGAATTTGGTAGGCAGCGGCCAATTTATCGTCGGCCAAGGCTGCCACTTTGGCAATCAGGGGTTCATCTTTGGCAGGTGCAGACCAATCCCAGACGGGTTTGCCCGCATCGCGCACCAACTCGTGAATGGCGTTGATGGCCACACGGCTTTGTTCGTGACCGAACACCACCGCGCCGAGCATGATTTCTTCAGACAACTGTTGGGCTTCAGACTCCACCATCAGCACAGCGGCTTCCGTGCCTGCCACCACCAAGTCCATGACGCTGTCTTTGCGTTGGGTTTGGCCGGGGTTCAAGACGTATTCGCCGTTGATGTAACCGACGCGGGCAGCGCCAATGGGGCCGTTGAAAGGAATGCCAGATATGGCCAATGCAGCAGAGGTGCCGATCATGGCGGCGATGTCGGCGTCGACTTCAGGATTCAAAGAAACGGTGTGAATGACCACGTGGACGTCGTTGTAGAAACCTTCGGGGAACAACGGGCGAATGGGGCGGTCAATCAAGCGACTGGTCAGGGTTTCGAGTTCGCTTGGTTTGGCTTCGCGCTTGAAAAAGCTGCCTGGAATCTTGCCGGCGGCATAAGTTTTCTCGATGTAATCGACGGTCAAAGGGAAAAAGTCTTGACCAGCTTTGGCAATTTTGGAGCCGACAACGGTGGCAAGCACCACGGTGTCATCGATATTGACCAGCACAGCACCGCTGGCTTGACGGGCGATTTCGCCGGTTTCCAATGTGACCGTGTGCTGGCCCCACTGAAAGGTTTTGGTGATTTTGTTAAAGATAGACATGTTTGGTTCCTGTTGGAAATCGGGAAGTGCGGGCCACTTCACCTGAGCCCAAAGTCACTGTCAGTAAACGATGCCATTCCAGAAAAATACAGGTGCTTTTTTTGGAATGACACAGCTTCGAACCGAGTCAGCAGCTTTGCGTTTGCCCTGCCCCATGCACGAACGCCTGAGTGATACATCAGACTCAGGCGTTGGGCATGGTTTTGGGAAGTTACTTGCGCAAACCCAATTTCGCGATCAGCGCGGTGTAGCGCTCAGCGTCTTTGGATTTGAGGTAGTCGAGCAATTTGCGACGACGGCTGACCATGCGCAACAAACCACGTCGACCATGGTGGTCTTTGGCGTGGGTTTTGAAGTGGGGGGTCAGTTCATTGATGCGAGCCGTCAAAATGGCGACTTGCACTTCGGGGCTGCCTGTATCGTTGGCAGAACGTGCATTGGCCTTGACGACTTCTGCTTTGTTTAAGGTTGTCATGTTGTTTTTCCAAAAAATTTGACGTGCGCCAACAGCCGGAAATGCCAGATGGCGTGAACTTCAGGACTACAAGCCCAAAGCCAACAAATTATAGCTTGGCGAGCCATGCCCGCAGTCGCTCGGCCCCCAGCGTCAAACGGGACAGGTCTTTGGACGCAAAACACCAGCGCAACCAGCCCTGCGCCTAGGGGGCAAAGGCGCTGCCTGGGGCCAAGCCCAAACCGGCCTCGGCGACCAAGCGCTTGGCGATTTCCAGGTCGTCGGTATGACCCGGCAGACGGAAAAACGCATACATACCGCCGTCCGGGCTGGACAGTTCGACCCCTGGCAGTTGGTGCAACTCGTTCACCAAAGTGTCACGGCAGGTGCGCAAATGCGCCACCACGCGCGGTGTGACCTCGTCGGCACGCTGCAGCGCCACCACGCCAGCGCGCTGGACAAAACTGCTGGTACACGAGGTATTGAATTCGATCAGCTTGCCCATGTGCCCGGTCATGGCTTCAGGCATGACCAGCCAACCCAAGCGCCAACCGGTCATGAGGAAACTTTTGGAAAAGCTATGGGCCACCACCAAACGATCTTCGGGGTGGCTGATGTCCAAAAAACTGGGCGCGCAGCCCGTTTCACTGGGCAGGTAGTACAGGTTTTCGTACACCTCGTCGGCCAAAATCCAGGTGCCTGTTTGGCGACAATGCGCAAGTAAAGTGAGTTGTTCCTCACGGCTCAAGCACCATCCTGTCGGATTGTTAGGAGAATTAAGCACCAGCAACTTGGTCGCGGGGGTGATTTGGCTGAGCAATGCTTGGAGCGGCAGCGTCCAGCGTCCAGCTTGGGCGTGCAAGGCCAAAGTTTGCAACTGCGCCCCCAAAATAAGCGGTTGAGCAGTCAGGTTGGGCCACACCGGCGTGACCACCACCACGTGGTCGCCAGGGTTGACCAGCGCTTGCATGGCCAACATGAGGCCGCTGACACCGCCCGAAGTAACGGCAATCCGCTCAGGCGTCATGGGGCCATGGCGCTGACGCATGGTCTCGGCGATGGCCGCGCGAAGATCAGGCAGCCCCAGGTTGTGGGCGTAGAAGGTCTCGCCGATTTGCAAAGATTCAATCGCGGCCTGCCGAATAAAGTCGGGCGTGACCTCGTCGCTCTCACCAAACCAGAAAGCCAACACATCGTTGCGCCCCAGACCCGCGTTGGCCACTTCACGGATCTTGGAGGCTTGCAGTGAGGTGATGGCTTGGCGCATGGCGTATGTTGTCGATTCAGTGGCGATTCAAAGCAGGGCGATGCTGGGCTTGGTGGCGTCAAGGACGAATCATGCTGCAAGTGTTGGGCATGACGACTTGGACGGCCTGAAACTCGGCGAGGATTCGAAAGCCATAGCCCGAGCCTTCCACGTCAAAGGGCACCCCCGGCTGACCAGCTTTGTCCATCACGCCGACAACGATGGGCTGTTGCAATTGGTGATCGGCAGCGCGCATCGCCACGGCCTGCCCCCACTGCTTGAATTTAACGTTTTCCAGCGCCAACGCCACTGGCAAGGCCTCTGCCGTACCCGCTTTTTCCAAAGCCTGCACCAGGGCTTCAATCATGATGTGCATGCGCATATGGGCATAGTCGTCGGCGGGGTTGGGAAAGCGCTGCTTGAAGCCTTGATAGAAACTGAGCGCGTCAGGCCCTGGCACGTTGGGCATCCAATCGGCAACGGCCAACACCTTGCCCACACCAGCCTCACCAATGGCCGCAGGCGCGCCCAGTGCATTGCCATAAAACGTATAAAACTTGCCCGAGAATCCCGCATCTTTGGCGGCTTTCACCAGCAGGCTCAGGTCGTTGCCAAAATTACCGGTGATGACCGCCTGGGCACCGCTGGCTTTGATTTTTTGCATGTAAGGCAGGAAATCCTTCACCCGCCCCATCGGGTGCAGTTCCTCACCCACGATGTCCACATCCGGTCGCTGAATCCCCAATTGCCGCTTGGCCTCACGCAGCACCGATTGGCCAAAGCTGTAGTCCTGACCGATCAGGTAAACACGCTGCAAACTTTTGTCAGTTTTCAGCACCGACATCAATGCGGTCATGCGCATATCGGCATGGGCGTCAAAGCGGAAATGCCAAAAGTTGCAGCGTTCGTTGGTGAGCGCCGGATCCACCGCCGCGTAATTCAGCAGCAACGCAGCCTGATCGGGCCGGCGCGCATTGTTTTTTTGAATCCCGTCGATCAGACCTGAGGCCACAGCGGAACTGTTGCCCTGGAATACAAAGCGCGCACCATCCTCAAGGGCCTTGCCAAGCATGGTCAATGCTTCATCGGCCTGCCCTTTGCTGTCATATCGGTTGAGTTGCAGCGCATGCGCGCCCGTTTTCAAACGCACGCCACCGCGCTGATTCACCCGCTCGGTGGCCAGCAACAGATTGCGAAACACCACTTCGCCGGTGTTGCCAAACGGACCGCTCAAGCCCTCGATCAGCGCGAGTTGGATGACCGGCGCATCCGCCGCCAAAGGGGTCGGTTTGGCTGCCTGTGCGGCATTGAACATGCAGCACAAAGCCAAGGTGAGAAAGAGTTTCAAGTCATTCATACGTCGCAAGTCACACTGACCAACATCAACAGATGGATATAGGGAAAGGGCATGTTGTTCAGCTAGGCACTGGTCAAGGTTTGCGCCAGCGGCCAACGCGGCAACATGTCGAAAGCGTAGTTCAGTTCTGCCGTTTGCACCTGCGCTGTCAAACGCATGGCCGCGGCCATGGCGATCATGGCGCCGTTGTCTGTGCACAGTTCAGGCTCGGGGTAATGCACCCGCGCTCCCAGCTGTTCGCCAAATTGCTTCAACTGGGCCCGCAGGCGCTGATTTGCGCCAACACCACCGGCGACCACCAAACGTTTCAAGCCGGTTTCTTTCAAAGCTTTCATCGACTTTTTAACCAGCACCTCAACGATGGCGGCTTGGGTGGAGGCCGCCAAATCGGCACGATGTGCGGGTAAATCGTCCCCCAGTTTTTGGCATTGGGTCAGCACGGCTGTTTTCAAACCGGCAAACGAAAAATCCAAATTCGGTTGATGCAGCAAGGGGCGCCGCAAAGCGAAGGCGTCCGCACGCCCACTGGCGGCGAGCTTGGACAAGGCGGGCCCGCCGGGATAGCCCAAGCCTAGCAATTTGGCAGATTTATCAAAAGCTTCACCCGCTGCATCGTCAATTGTTTCGCCCAAGAGTTCGTAGTGACCAACGCCCTCAACCCGCATCAGTTGGGTATGACCGCCTGACACCA
>Ga0187843_10000762_pt1 | contig 21528 bp, 20 predicted proteins | sample SpaLakP09_SKY_43_FD_134516 | JGI IMG/M metagenome (GOLD analysis project Ga0187843, IMG submission 134516) | Oligotrophic lake water microbial communities from Sparkling Lake, Wisconsin, USA - SP09_SKY_43 | ecosystem: Environmental > Aquatic > Freshwater > Lake | place: USA: Sparkling Lake...
AGATCTGATCGCGCAGGCCAAGACCGGTAGCGGCAAGACTGCGGCCTTTGGCATAGGCATACTAGCCAAGCTCAATCCCACTTACTTTGCAGTGCAGGGCCTGGTGATTTGCCCTACCCGTGAGCTGGCGGACCAGGTCGCCAATGAATTGCGCCGTCTGGCCAGAACCATGCCGAACGTCAAGGTTGTCACTCTGTGTGGTGGCACCCCCATGCGCCCACAGATTGCTTCACTCGAATATGGTGCCCACATCGTGGTTGGTACGCCGGGCCGCCTGATCGACCATATCAGCCGTAACACGATCAACCTGAAAACCGTACAGACCCTGGTGCTGGATGAAGCCGACCGCATGGTCGACATGGGCTTTTATGATGATATCTACGACATTGTCGCCGCCACACCAACGCGCAGGCAAACCCTGCTGTTCTCGGCCACCTACCCGGATGATATCCGCCAAGCCAGCGAGCAACTGCTGCGCGACCCGGTTGAGATCAAGGTTGAGTCCCAGCATGCAGCCAATCACATAGAGCAATTGTTTTACCTGGTGACACCAGAAGGTCGCAATACCGCTGTAGCCACCCTGCTGCATCATTACCAGCCTACGTCCACTATTGCTTTTTGCAACACCAAGATTCACTGCCGCGAACTGACAGAAGAATTGCACGCCCAGGGCATCAGCGCCCTGGCCTTGCATGGCGACCTCGAACAGCGCGACCGCGATGAAGTCTTGATACGCTTTGCCAACCAAAGTTGCTCCATCCTCGTCGCCACCGACGTCGCCGCCCGCGGCCTGGACATACAAACCCTGGGTGCTGTCATCAATGTCGATGTCTCGAAAGACACCGAAGTCCACATCCACCGCATAGGCCGCACTGGCCGCGCTGGCGAAAAAGGCCTGGCACTCAGCCTGGCCACACCCGGCGAAAAAAAGTGGGTGAAACTCATCGAAGAATATCAGGGCGAGCCAGCCCACTGGGGCGACATTCACGCACTTGAAGCCGGCCCGGAAAGAGACTTGCAAGCCCCGATGATGACCATTTGTATCATGGGCGGCAAAAAAGACAAACTCCGCCCCGGTGATTTACTCGGCGCACTGACTGCTGACCTGGGTTTGAAGAAAGAACAGGTAGGCAAAATCAATGTCTCGGAATTCGTCACCTACGTCGCCATCGACAGACAAGTTGCAGAAAAGACCGTGGACAGACTGAGCCGTACCAACATCAAGGGCAGGCAATTCAGGATGCGTATTATTGATTGATAGTGACATCATGGAATATCAACAGCAGACGGATTGATGATGCTGTTGGGTTGCTTTTGACTTTTCGCAGTTCCCATGTGTAGACGCCGTTTGTGCGGTACAGAAAATGGAAAGAGAAGATCCGCTGTTTGAGCCAAAGGCGAGTTTCGGATCTTCCCATTTTTTGTACTGCATAAACGGGAACCCCGCAGGGGCGGCTACGCCTGGGTCGCCTTTTTTCGCTTACCTTTTTTGGCGAAGCAAAAAAGGTGAGTAGCTGCCGGGCTACCCCCGGCCGGCAGTCTCAAATAACGTATAGAGGCATTAAAATCAGATATGCAATTATGATGTATCTGAAATTAATTTACCTTACAGTATGCCACAAACGCCGCTGGATTCCTGCCAAAAGCACGCAGGACTGACGTTAATGAAATTGTCAGTAATTGAAGAAGACCGTTCCTACGCCTGCCTCACCAATAACTTCCGAACATTCACATTCCCCGCCAATTTCATCCCAAAATGCTCCAACAGCAAGGTGCGGTATTCATCTTCATCACGGATGCTATGCACATGCCGCCCATGCTCATCGGTAATGATGTATTTATTGTTGGATATGCTGATGCGCCCCTTGGCGATGGCAATAGAGCATATTGATTTTTGCGTGAAATGCGATAAAGGCGAAGTCTGCTGATACTCACACATTGCAAAAAAATCGCTGATCGCATGCGCCTGCAAACTGAAGCGGTATTGTGCATGCCCTGCACCAGCATCCCTGGCCTGCATGAGCACATAATGATGCTGACCATCCGCAAGCAGATAATAGTGCAAGCCCAGTTCATGTACGCCCTCGCCACCTAATTGCAGCGGTGTACGGAAGCAATCACCAAAACCGACATCGGCCAGATAGTCTTTTCCATCCGCATCTACCAGCAACAACATATGGTCAAAGTCCAGCCCAAAGTCCTTGCCATTATGTACACGCGCCGACAAGCGGCTGACGGTAAATCCCAGTGCTTCCAGCAAGAGCGCAAAAGCCTGGTTCAGCTCATAGCAAAAACCGCCACGGCCCTGCCGCAGTAATTTATCCAGCAAGGCATCCGTCGACAGATCCAGTTTCGTGCCCAGACTGATATCGAGGTTTTCAAAAGCAATCTGCTGCAGATGTGCCTGATGCAAAGCCGTAAGTGTCGCCAGATCCACCGCGCGTGGACCACTGTATTCCAGTCTGTGCAGATAGGCATCGATTTGCGTTTCATTCAGCATTCAAGACCTCCGTAAACCGCTCTATGGCAAGCAGATGCTCGCCATGGATAAATTCATCCTCACAACTTGTATACAGCATGCCCTGATAGGCCATGCCGAGATAATCAAAAGTAAGCTGGAACACTTGCTCAAAACAGGTGGCAGGTATGGCATCTGAACCCGTGCCCAACAACGCCGCCTTCTTGGTACGCAATTGCCGCCCCAGGTCTTTCTCGACCTTCAGCAAGTCAGAAATTCTGTCCATGAAAGTCTTCATGATGGCGCTGGGGGCATACCAATACATGGGGGTCGCCAGTATGATGCGGTCAAAGCTGAGTACCTGCTTCATCAACGCCAGGAAATCATCGTCCCGATTCCTGAATTCATAATCAAAGGGGGCGATCTGGTATTGATTCAGGTCGATGAAGCTGGCCTGGAGTTTGCTGGCAACAGCAAGTGCTAGTTCAGAGGTATTGCCTTTGCTTCTCGAACTGCCAACAATGATGACGGTACGGGTTTCAGACATAGAAGCGATGAGCCAGAGGCAGGACAGAAAGTCTGTAATATACTCCGCTATGACAATCCTTGCATTTCTTGCAGATCAGGCCTGCACAGCCATATTGCGCACCATGGCTGTCGCCGTTGCGGTGGCGATCAAATGACCATCCTGATATAACTCGCCAGCCAGAAAGCAAATGTCCTTGCCGCGTTTGACTACGCGTGCCTTGCCTTGTATCAGGCCGACCTTGGCGGCCCGCAGGTAAGAGACATTCAGGTTCAGGGTAGGAGCAAATTCCCCTGCCGCCAAAGTCGCTGCCAGCGCCGGGCCCATGCTATCGTCCAGCATGGCGGCCAGAAAACCACCCTGGATATTGCCAGCCGGATTAGTAAATTCCTGCCTGGCCTGGAACTCGGTTTCTATCGTGCCCGCCTCTGCATCAATCTGCGTAAAACGTATACCCAAAGTTTTTGCTGCCGGTGGTGGCGGTAGTTCACCCGCCTGTATTTGCCAAAAGAAATTTTGCTGGCTCATGGTCATCCCCACTGAAAAGATGATCGCAGTATAAGTCACTACAAAATCAATTGCTGGTTGGTGACTTATTCACATAGCCACGCAAGGCATCCTGCAGACTGCTGGTCGATATCTTGCCGAGCAAATGCTCCAGTTTATCGCCATGCAATTGATGCGGACGCTGCCACAGATAACGCATTTTTATGGCGGCGCGCAGCATAGGTGAAAACCAGCCTATGCCCTGCATCAGCAGCCAGGGCATAGGTTTGGCTTTCAATGTGCGACCACTCAATTGCTCCAGTGCGGCATGCACATCCTTGCCAGTGGCAGTGATACCGGGGTAATGCATGACTTCGAATACAGGCAAGTGTTCACGTTGTTCAGCGACGCGCACGAACGTCCTGGCCAGGTCGGGCAGGTAAGCCCAGGCATGTGGCAAATCATCGGGCCCCATGTGGGTGACCACGCCTTTGGCAAGTGACTTGGTGATGGCCATGTCCAGCCAGGTGCCGGTGCCGCCAATAAAATCACCGGCGCGCAAAATGACACAGCGCAAACCTTGTTGAGTGGCGGCAGCCAGGGTCTTTTCCATCGCGATGCGTTGCGCCGCTCTGGTGGTATTGGCGGCAAAGGGAGTATCTTCCGCCAGCACCGCTGGCAAATCAGTGCCGAAGTTATACACATTGCCGGGCACCATCAACAAAGCCTGGCTGGCGGTAGCGATGCGTATGACGGCATCTGTAGCCGGTGGCAATAAGCTATCCCAGCGGGTATAGTCAGGATTAACCGCATGTACTACCACATCCACCCTGGGTACGGCTGCCAGTATGCGGGTCGTGTCAAGCACGTCGCATTGCAGGAATTCGATATTGCCCTCTTGCACGTCACGGCTGGCTGAGCGTGCCTGGGCAATCACGTGCCAGCCAGCTGCGGCAAAAGCCACAACCGCAGCCTGTCCCAGGCGGCCTTTCGCACCGAGTACCAGCACTGAGGGTGATTGAGCATTGTTCGCTTTGGACGCAAGATTCATGAGAGGCTCCGGTTGTGTACTTGTCAGCTTAAAAATAAGCAATGCGGGCATTTTCAATCGGGTACGATGTATTTACAATCGACATACGCACATAGGTCATATTCAAATTTGAATACCTTGATTTATACCAGTTTGCGCATATGAAGTTGCGTCTCTTAGCTGCCTCCTTTCATGATGGAATAACATGACCAAGCTCACTTTCGACCCAACCCAGACTGACTGGAACCTGATACGCAGCTTTGTTGCCGTGGTCGAACATGGTTCGCTGACCCGTGCGGCAGAGGTGATGGGCCTGAGCCAGCCGACCCTGTCGCGCCAGATCGCAGAACTGGAAAGTAGCTTGGGTTCCGCCTTGTTTGAAAGAGTAGCGCGCGGCTTGAAGTTGACACCTACGGGTGAAAACCTGGTCGAACCTGCACGCTACATGATGACAGCAGCGCGCTCGCTGGGTATGGCTGCCGCCACCCAGAATCATGATATACAGGGCACCGTCAGGATCACGGCCAGTGAAATGGTATCAGGTTTCGTATTACCGGCCTTGCTGCGTCAGCTGGCGCAACAGCATCCTGAAATCCAGATCGAGCTGGCCGCCAGCAATCAGATCAGTAACTTGCTGGAACGTGAAGCCGATATCGCCATACGTATGGTCAGGCCAACCCAGTCTGCCCTGATTGCCAGGCATTTGACCGATTGGCCGATAGGTGTCTATGGCCATAGAGACTATCTGGCGGGCTTGCCCAGCCTGCCAGAAAATGAGCGGCCCACCTCACTGGCAATGATGCAAAAGTATCGCTGGCTGGGTCTGGACCAGTCCGATCAGTTTATTTCTGGCTTCCGTGCGGCAGGCATACAGATAGACCGCAGCTTTTTTGACTTCCGTTGCGATAACTATCTGGTCAACTGGGAAGCCTTACAGCAAGGCCTGGGTGTGGGCATTACCATGCGCTGGCTGGCAGAACGGAATACTGAACTGGAACAAGTGCTGGTTGAGCAAGAATTACCATCTCTACCTGTATGGCTGACCACCCACAGGGAACTCAAATCCAGTAAGCGCATACGGACGGTATTTGATTTTCTGGCAGATGGCCTGTTACAACACAGGTTTTAAATCACAATGGATTTGCAGGCTTTCCGTGGCATTTCTATGCAATTCAAAGCCCTGGGCCATCAAGGATTCCTGTACTTTAACGAGGTCTGCATTAAATTTTTCAATGCGCCTGGTCTGCCATGACGCAGGGGTGAATACGCTCAGCGGCAATAAGCGAACCCTGTGGCCATGAGTACTGAAAGAAACATCGATATGCGTACCGTCAAGGTCATGGCCATTGCTGCCAAAGATATCCTGGATTTCATTCTTTCTATGATGGTAGAGCAAACTGAACAGGCAGATCCCGGCACGCCGGAACGCAGTCCTGGCATGGCCAAGCTCAGAAGTCCGTGGCTCATAGGCGCGCGTATCTATCAATACCTGTGTTGAAGGCCAGCGTGGCGTGACCTGGACATTATTTTTTGTGCCTGGTAATAAGGTAATCATGCTCAAGATGAGTCAGGCCATATGGTTTAGCAGCCGCACATAAGATACTGATCAATATCAAATATATACCAGCGACCGGCTGCATTGACAAAAATCACCCGGTAAGCAGGCTGATGAACGACGCTATCAAGCCCGGCACCGCGGTGCCAGGCTTCAGCTATGGCAAAATCAGCGATGCCATCCTTATCCAGGTCTATGCTGGTCACGCTTGCCTGCGAAAAATGCTCGAAGGTATTCGACTTTGCCTTGGTATCGTATTGCAATTTGTATGGGGCTTGCGTAGTCACCTGCGCCGCACCTGTCAGTGCAGGCAATTCGCCAAAGGTATAAAAATGCAAGACTGCTTCATCTCTCGCTTTAGGCGCCAGCCTTCTCTGCGCCAGACTCTTAACAGGTTCGGTTTGCACATCCAGGCCGACAAAACGAAACCCCTCCTTGCAGTTATCCGTGCCTAAGCTGTATTTCAAATTCGAATTGCTGGATGTGAAGCGGCCACTCAACATGAGGCTATGTTTGATGACCGGCTTTTGCAGAAAAACATCAAGCTTGCCCAGATCCCACCAGCCAATGACCCCAGGAGCTGCAGGTTCATATTCATTCCAGTAAGGCCCACCAAGCGGTTTGATCGCGTAGGGAATTTGATACTGCCTGGATAGCTCTTCAGGAATGGCCGAGGGCCTGCCGAGATCAGGCAAAGACCTGAAATAGGAGGGAGCCGCTGCGGGCAAATTCAGTTGCCGCAACATGACCAGCACACCAGGATAAAACAGGGAGTCATTCAACTGACTGCTAGCTTCCGTCACTTTTTTGCTGGGCAATTCCTCAGCTTTTGCCAGCTTGAGAATATCATCCCACAAGGCGGGAGGCTTATCATAGGCGGATGCAGGTTCAATGACACCAGCCATCATCAACTGCTTCATCGCTTCGAATTCCGGTATGGGAAAGCGCTTGATCGCTGGCCGCTTGTCCCCATCAGATTTATTATCTGCCGCTTCCAAAGCCTTTTGTTTGGGACTAAGCATGGTTTCCTGAAAATACAAACCAGCATCTTGCAAACGACTTAAGCTGGGGGCCATCCAGAAAGTACGGGCCGGAAAATAATTGCTGCTTTCGCTAGTCCGTTTACGACTATCAACAAAATCTTCCAATCGCAGAGCCTTGTCACCCAACAAATTGCAGGCAATAAAACCTTGCTCACCCCGTCCCCAACTAATGGCGCAATATTTGCCACTGGAGTCTGCAGCATTCAACTGCACAGGTGTATTCGCCACCAGATGCGTCAGCACCGCTGCATTGGCTTCCGGTTTGGCTCTGACATTTACCCAGGAACCGTGGACCCAGCGTGCTGAGCTATCAGCTTGTGCAGCCGGAGAATAGCAAATAAATGTGGCAGTAAATAGTGCAGCCAGGTTCAACGGTGAGGGCAATTTTTTCATGAGAAATTCAGGCTGGGAATGACAGCTACTGTAACCTAACAATTATCAAACAAGGGAATTTTTACGCCAGGCGCCAGCATGTGCTGAGCTAGTCTGGCCAGGATTTTTTCCTGAAAATCCGGTAAGTCAACCAGCCAATAAGGGCCGCAACACTGCCACCGAATAATTGCGCAACTGGCCACATGGATGCACCGCCACTTTGAACTGGTAATACATATTCAGAAAACAATAGCCATGCCAGCAAACTCGTCCATGGCAAGAAAGCGGCAAGCACAGCAGGAAAATTACCGCGGTAGAATCTGGCAACTGCAAAACCCATGAGTGCTGATGCAGATATGATAATTAGCCACATAAATTATCAAAGTTATTGATCATAAAGAAGTTTGGCACATATTTCAGATGTACAAATGAGTGCAAGCACAAATCAGCACGCAACAATACTTAAGTATGTAAACGTTAAAAGAGCTGCATGATCACTCATGCAGCTCTTTGCATTGACGAGGCTTCAACTCAGCCAGCACCCAGATAAATAAACTTGAACAGGAAAACAGCGGCGATTGCCCAGACGATTACTTTCACTTCTTTGGCACGGCCAGTGAACAGTTTCAATGCCGCATAAGAAATGAAACCAAAGGCCACACCATGTGCGATCGAATAAGTGAATGGCATGAACAGGGCTGTAATACCTGCCGGTATGCTTTCAGAAGTATCGCTCCAGTCTATCTCTACCAGTTCGCGCAGCATCAGGCAGGCAACATAAAACAGCGCTGGTGCTGTTGCATAGGCAGGCACCACCCCAGCCAGAGGCGCAATGAACAGGCAGGCCAGGAACAACAGTCCCACCGCCACTGCGGTCAAGCCTGTGCGGCCACCAGCTTGTACACCAGCAGCACTTTCGATATACGCTGTGGTGCTGGAAGTGCCCAGGAAGGAACCTGCAACGATGGCTGTGCTATCAGCCAACAAGGCGCGGTTCAGGCGTTCCATCTTGCCATTCACCAGCAAACCCGCACGGTTGGCAACGCCCATCAAGGTACCTGTCGCATCAAACAATTCAACCAGGAAAAATACCAGCACTACGTTCAAAATACCTACTGACAAAGCACCCATGATGTCGAGCTTGAACAGAGTAGGATCAAGAGAAGGTGGCATGGATACCACGCCATTAAAAGTATTCCCGCCAAAGAAAAAACTCAACACCGTTACTGTCAAAATACCGATGAGGATGGAGCCACGTACCTTGTATCTGTCCAGAGTAACGATCAGGAAAAAACCCAGTGCTGCCAGGATAGGTGGCGCCTTGTGCATATCACCTATACCCACCATAGTGGCAGGATTGGCGACAACGATACCTGCATTTTTCAGTGAGATCAAACCGAGAAAAAGACCTATGCCAACCGTGATGGCCGTGCGTATGGATTGTGGTATGCCATTGACGATCATCTCGCGCAGCTTGAAAATACTAACGGCGATAAACAGGCAGCCAGAGATGAAGACCGCACCCAGCGCCGCTTCCCAAGGGACGCCCATGCCCTTGACGACTGCATAGGTGAAGTAGGCATTCAGGCCCATGCCTGGCGCCAGCGCCATAGGGTAGTTGGCATACAGGCCCATGATCATGGTGCCTATCGATGCAGCCAGGCAGGTCGCAACAAAGACAGCATCTTTGGGCATGCCAGCGTCACCCAATATCGACGGGTTGACGAAAATGATATACGCCATGGTCAGGAAGGTGGTCAGCCCTGCCAGTAATTCTGTGCGTACATCGGTATTGTTTTCTTTCAGTTTAAAAAACCGGTCGAGAAAGGAAAGCTGCATAGGGTTGGCACTGACGGGCCTGGGGGCATCTTTTGCAGCCGGAATTTGCTCGGAAGTTAACACGTTTTGTCTCCTTAATTATGGATAATCCAATTTTTTTTAATTTGTGAAAAGACGATAGCTCAATTATTTCCAAATCAAGGCTAAGGAATTTCTATAGATGCTATTTGAATTTGAATATGTGTAGCCACATCCGTCAGTTTTTCAGCCAGTAGTCTGGCTGCGCATAGATGGCTTTCAGGGCATCGATAAAGAAGCGCGTCTTCACCGGCAAATGCCGTTGTTGCGGGTATACAGCGACGATGTCGTATTGCGGCAAGGCATAGTTATCCAGCACGGTAATCAGTTCGCCAGAGATCAGTTGTGCCTGTATCTCCCACGAAGAGCGCCAGGCCAGGCCCAGGTCTTCGCATGCCCAGCGATGTAGCAATTCGCCGTCATTGCAATCCAGATTTCCAGCCACCTTGATGGTCACTGGCTTGCCGTTTTGCTGGAAATACCAGCCGCGCTGTTGTCCGCCCTGCAAGTTGAACGCCAGACAATTGTGCTGGGCCAGGTCTTCCAGTGTGCGCGGTATGCCATATTGCTCAAAATAGGCGGGCGTACCGCAAACTACCCGGCGGTTACTGGCCAGCTTTACGGCTACAAAATTGGGATCGATATTGCCACCTATGCGTATGCCCAGGTCATAACCCTCACGCACCAGATCGACCACCCTGTCAGTCAGGTTGAAGGAAATTTGTACGGCAGGATTGGCCTTGACGAATTGCGGCGCATGCGGTGCCACATGCTTGCGCCCAAAAGCAGCCGGGGCTGAGACGATAAGATGACCAGTGGCCTTGTGCCGCCCTTCAGATACCAGTTGATCGGCATAGCCAAGGTCTGCCAGTAATTTGCGGCAATGATCGAGATAGACCGTACCCTGCTCAGTCAGCGTCAAGTGGCGCGTACTGCGGTGCATGAGCTTCACGCCCAGGCGCTTTTCCAGTGCATCAATGCGGCGACCCAGCATGACCGGGGTAATGTTCTGGCCCAGGGCAGCGCGGGCCAGGCTGCCTTTTTCAACGACATCAACGAAGGCTTCGATTTGGGTGAGTTTGTCCATGGTTTATCCATGTGAATTTGGCATGAAAACCTCTCACCACAGAGACACCGAGGCACAGAGGGGGCACAGAGAAATCTTGAGATGGTTTTATTATTCCATACTTGAAGTATCGAATAAAGCGAGAATTTGTCGTCTTATCACGCTGGGGTTTTGCCTTTAGCATGTGTTTCAACATCTGCATACACACGACTAATAGCAAAACTGGAGAGCAAAATGGCAAAGATGACGGCTGCGCAAGCGGCGGCTTATGTGTTGGAAAAAGAAGGCGTGCATCAGGCATTTGGGGTGCCGGGTGCGGCGATTAACCCTTTTTATGCGGCTTTGAAGAAGCAAGGGACCATCAAACACATACTGGCGCGCCACGTGGAAGGTGCTTCGCATATGGCAGAAGGCTATACCCGCGCCCAGGCTGGCAACATCGGTGTTTGCATAGGCACATCCGGCCCGGCGGGTACGGACATGATTACAGGCCTGTATTCTGCCCAGGCAGATTCCATACCCATACTCTGCATTACTGGCCAGGCACCTAGGGCGCGGCTGTACAAGGAAGACTTCCAGGCAGTTGATATTGAATCCATTGCCAAGCCTGTCACCAAGTGGGCGGTAACGGTGCGTGAACCTGCTCTCGTGCCCATGGTATTCCAGCAAGCTTTTCACATCATGCGCTCTGGCCGCCCCGGCCCGGTATTGATCGATTTGCCATTTGATGTACAGATGGCCGAGATAGAATTTGACCCTGACACTTACCAGCCACTGGAAGTGTATAAACCCAAGGCCAGTCGTGCGCAGATAGAAAAGGCTTTGAACATGCTGAACCAGGCTGAGCGCCCTTTGATTACCGCTGGTGGCGGCATTGTCAATGCCAATGCCTCAGCTTTGTTGGTGGAATTTGCCGAGCTGACTGGCGTGCCTGTGATACCAACGCTGATGGCCTGGGGTACGATTGCTGATGACCACCCGCTGATGGTAGGCATGGTCGGCCTGCAAACCAGCCACCGCTATGGCAATGCCACCATGCTGGCATCAGACTTTGCGCTGGGCATAGGCAATCGCTGGGCGAATCGCCATACGGGTTCCATTGATGTGTTTACCAAGGACAGGAAATTTGTCCACATCGACATAGAACCCACGCAAATTGGCCGTGTGTTTGGCCCTGATTTTGGCATCGTCTCTGATGCTGGTGCAGCATTAAAACTTTTCATCGAAATTGCCAAAGAATGGAAAGCCGCAGGCGAACTCAAGGACCGTTCTGCCTGGGTAGTCGATTGCCAGCAACGCAAACGCACCATGCTGCGCCGTACGCATTTTGATAATGTGCCAGTGAAGCCGCAACGCGTGTATGAAGAAATGAACAAGGCCTTTGGTCGCGAAACCTGCTATGTCAGCACCATAGGCCTGTCGCAAATCGCCGCTGCGCAATTCCTGCATGTGTATTACCCGCGTCACTGGATAAACTGCGGCCAGGCCGGTCCTCTGGGCTGGACCATACCGGCAGCCCTCGGTGTTTGCGCGGCTGACCCGCAGAGGCAAGTGGTCACCATCTCTGGCGATTACGACTTCCAGTTCATGATAGAAGAACTGGCCGTCGGCGCGCAATTCAAGCTGCCTTACCTGCATGTGGTCGTCAACAATTCTTACCTGGGCTTGATACGCCAGTCACAGCGTGGCTTTGACATGGATTATTGTGTGCAACTGGCTTTTGAAAACATCAATGCGCCAGAGCTGAATGGCTATGGTGTCGATCATATCGCCGTGGTCGAGGGACTGGGTTGCAAGGCCATACGTGTGACTGAGCCTAGCGCCATTGCAGATGCCTTTGCACAGGCACAGCGCTGGATGCAGGAATTCCGCGTGCCAGTTGTCGTTGAAATCATACTGGAGCGAGTGACTAATATTGCCATGGGCACCGAGATCAGCAATATCAATGAATTTGAAGAGCTGGCGACGGAAGATGCTCATGCACCAACAGCTATCGCCCTGCTCGATTAAACAATTAGCGAAAAATTTCCAGGTACTAGGCCTCCCCGCCCAGTGCCCCGTAGACTCCCGTAGCTATGCTGCGGGAGGCTTACGGTTACTCACCTACAAGGATATGCGATGACCAGACTGGCCGCCAATCTCAGCATGTTGTTTACCGAACATGCATTTCTCGACCGCTTCGCCGCTGCCGCGCAAGCTGGCTTCAAGGCGGTGGAATTTTTATTCCCCTATGCTTTCGAAGTCAAACAGATAGCAGCAAAACTGCAGGAAAATAATCTGCAACTGGTATTGCACAACCTGCCCGCTGGTAACTGGGAAGCAGGAGAACGCGGTATCGCCTGCCATCCTGATCGTGTGGACGAATTTCGCCAGGGTGTTGATATTGCCATCGCCTATGCTACGGCACTGAAGGTCACACAATTGAATTGCCTGGTCGGCATACGCCCGACAAATGTCAGCGCAGAACAAGCAGAGCAGACCCTGGTCAGCAACCTGCGTTATGCGGCTGACAAACTGAAGGCAGCGAACATCAGCTTGCTCATCGAAGCCATCAATACTTTCGTCATACCAGGCTTCTTTATATCCGGCACGCAACAGACGCTGGATTTGATACGTGCCACCGGCTCAGACAATATCTTCGTGCAATACGACATTTATCACATGCAACGCATGGAAGGTGAACTGATCAATACCATCAAGAACAATCTGGCGATGATCAAGCACGTTCAGCTAGCCGACAACCCGGGGCGCTTTGAACCCGGCACAGGTGAAATCAATTACCGCAGCATCTTCGCCGCACTTGACGACATGGGCTACCAGGGCTGGGTGGGCTGCGAATACAAGCCGCAGAACGGCACTGTCGCTGGACTGGGCTGGATTAAATCGCACGGACTCTAAGAGAAAGACCATTAACCACAGAGGCACAGAGACACAGAGAAAGGCAGGAGAAAGACAAATTCTTCCTAAGTCATATGTATCAACAAGATTTTTCTCTTTGCTTTTCCTCTGTGGTGTAGCGGGGAATTCGAGTGGCATGCCACTCGCCTGCGAAACGAAGACTTCTTGCAAGAAGTCTTTCCTTCCTCTGTGCCTCTGTGTTGAGGGGTCTTAGATGAACAACTACTACATTATCAGGAACTATCATGGCTAAAATTGGATTTATAGGTTTGGGTATCATGGGCGCACCTATGGCTGGGCATTTGCAAACGGGTGGGCATAAGCTGTATTTGCACGACATAAAGAACCCGCCGTTTGAATTGATAGAGCGCGGTGCCACGGTCTGTACATCGGGTGAAGAAGTTGCCAAGCGTGCTGACATTATCATCATCATGGTGCCGGATACGCCGCATGTGGAAACTGCGCTGTTTGGCGAGAATGGCGTTGCTGCGGGCCTCGAGGCTGGCAAGATCGTGGTGGACATGAGTTCTATATCGCCCATCGCTACCAAGGACTTCGCGAAGAAAATCAATGCCCTGAAATGCGAATATTTGGATGCACCAGTGTCCGGTGGTGAAGTCGGTGCCAAGGCAGCCAGCCTGACCATCATGGTCGGCGGCCCGGAAACTGCTTTCGACAAGGTCAAACCCCTGTTTGAGCTGATGGGCAAGAACATTACCCTGGTCGGTGGCAATGGCGATGGCCAGACCACCAAGGTCGCCAACCAGATCATCGTTGCGCTGAATATACAGGCAGTGGCTGAGGCCCTGTTGTTTGCATCGAAGGCTGGTGCTGATCCAGCCAGGGTCAGGCAGGCACTGATGGGCGGTTTTGCGGCATCCCGCATAATGGAAGTGCATGGCGAACGCATGGTGAAACGTACCTTCAACCCCGGCTTCAGGATAGAGCTGCATCAAAAAGATTTGAACCTGGCCTTGCAAGGGGCAAAAGCTTTGGGTGTCTCTTTGCCAAATACCGCAGCGGTGCAGGAATTGATGAATGCCTGTTCAGCGAACGGCATGCGCGGCCTTGACCATTCGGCCCTGTGCCGGGCGATAGAGATTATGTCGAATCATGAGATTGCCAAGGTTTGATCGTACTTAGCCTTCAACGGTGGATGCACGAAAAAGATTCACCTGGCGTAAAGCTGTTTGAAGGCATACTTGGATTTGAAATTAACTTGTAGGTTGGTCTACCAGACCAGGCTCAACCTACGATTTATGAAGCAACGCAAAGTTTTTCAAGAAAGCCCTAAATGACCACCCTAGCCCCACGCCAGTTCTTGCTCGACCTCTACACCAGCGCCGTCGCCGCCGTCAGCGCAGAGAAATGCCTGCCTGCGTTCCTGCCACCACCTCCGACAACAGGCCGCACCCTAGTCATTGGTGCCGGTAAAGGCGCAGCAGCCATGGCCAAGGTGGTGGAAGATCACTGGCAAGGTGAGCTCACGGGTCTGGTGGTCACGCGCTATGGCCACGGTGCAGATTGCCGCAAGATAGAAGTGGTGGAGGCCGCCCACCCTGTGCCGGACGAAGCAGGCAAGCAGGCTGCCGCTCGCATACTGGACATGGTGCAAGGGTTGAGCAAGGATGACATGGTACTCTGCCTGATCTCTGGTGGCGGCTCTGCCTTGCTGACCCTGCCGGCAGATGGCATCAGCCTGGAGCAGAAACAGGCCATCAACAAGGCCCTGCTGAAAAGTGGTGCAGCAATTTCAGAAATGAATTGTGTACGCAAGCATTTGTCGGCCATCAAGGGGGGCCGCCTGGCACTGGCTTGCGCCCCTGCACGGGTAGTGACTTTGCTGATATCCGATGTACCCGGTGACGAACCCGGCATCATCGCCAGCGGCCCCACCCTGCCTGATGCCACGACTTGTGCAGAGGCCCTGGCAGTCTTGCGCAAATATGATATCGCTATTCCAGCAGAGATTTTGCAGCATCTGGAAAGTGGTAAAGGCGAAACACCCAAGCCGGATGATGCACGTTTTGAAGGCCATCGCCATCATGTCATCGCCACTGCGCAGGAGGCACTGGAAGCCGCAGCAGCCACCGCACGTGCAGCAGGCATTACACCCTATATCTTGTCGGATGGTATAGAGGGCGAAGCACGCGATGTCGCCCTAGTACACGCAGCGCTGGCCAAGCAGGTGGCCAAACATGGCCAGCCATTCGCAAAGCCCTGCGTACTGATTTCTGGCGGCGAAACCACAGTCACTGTACGTGGCACAGGGCGTGGCGGCCGCAATGCAGAATTCTTGCTGAGTCTGGCAGTAGCACTCGATGGCCATGCAGATATCCACGCCATCGCCTGCGATACTGATGGCATAGATGGCTCGGAAGATAATGCCGGGGCACTGTATGCGCCAGACTCAGTAAATCGCGCCGCAGACAAACAAATACGCGCCCGCAGCCTGCTGGAAAACAATGATGGCTACGGGTTTTTTAGCGCACTCGATGACCTCGTCGTCAGCGGCCCTACCCGCACCAACGTCAATGACTTCAGGGCCATCCTGATCTTGTAAGAATCAATCCAAATATTCAAAGGCAGCAAGAACACGGCGCATCGCGCCATGATGGCTGCCGCCTATAACAAATGAAAGCATACTATGCATCGCAGTCGTAAAGCTAAAATTGTCGCCACCCTGGGCCCTGCCAGCAGTAGCAAGGAAATGATAAAGGCACTGTTTGAAGCAGGTGCCGATGTCTTCCGTTTCAACTTCAGCCACGGCAGCCATGCCGACCATCAATTGCGCTGCAATATCGTGCGTAAGATCGAAGCTGAGCTGGGACGCCCCATCGCCATCCTGGCAGACTTGCAAGGTCCGAAACTGAGAGTAGGGCAATTCAGCGCTGGCAGGGTTATCCTCACAGCCGGACAGGAATTCATACTCGACAGCGATACCACACCTGGCGATGCAAACCGGGTCTGCCTGCCACATACTGAATTGTTTGCCGTCATCACTGCCGGGCAAGCATTATTGCTCGACGATGGCAAGCTGCGCCTGCAAGTCATGGACAGCGATGCGCACAGCATACGCACCCGCGTCATCAATGGCGGCGCGCTGTCGGACCGCAAAGGCGTGAATGTTCCAGATGCCGTCTTGCCTATACCGGCACTGACTGAGAAAGATAAACGCGACCTTGAATTTGCGCTGGATATGGGCGCAGACTGGATAGCCCTGTCCTTTGTGCAAAGACCGGAAGACGTGGCAGAAGCCAAAGCCCTTGTCGCAGGACGTGCAGGCGTACTGGCCAAGCTGGAAAAACCTGCAGCACTCGACAGGCTGGAAGAAATCGTTGCAGTTTCCGATGCCATCATGGTGGCACGTGGAGACCTCGGTGTGGAACTGCCACCAGAGCGTGTACCCGGTGTGCAAAAACGCATATTGCGCGTTTGCCGCAGCCATGGCAAACCGATAGTCATTGCGACCCAGATGCTGGAATCCATGATAGCTGCTCCAGTGCCTACCCGAGCTGAAGCATCTGACGTAGCCAGTGCAATTTATGATGGGGCAGACGCAGTCATGCTGTCGGCAGAATCTGCCAGTGGTGCCTACCCGGTTGCTGCAGTTGAGATCATGGACCGTATCATCAGTGAAGTCGAACGTGATCCCCTGTATATAAACATGATCGCCGCCCAGCATGAAGCACCGCAAAATAATAAGGGCGATGCCATTTGCGCCGCGCTGCGTTCGGTCACGCAAATTGTTGGTGCGGTTGCTACGGTTACCTATACCACGTCTGGCCATACCAGCCTGCGTGCTGCACGTGAAAGGCCAATGGCACCCATACTCAGCATCACCCCAAAGATGAATACCGCCCGCCGCCTGGCCCTGGTCTGGGGAGTGCATTCCAGCGTCAGTGATGTCGTACCCAACGAAGACATACTGGTTGCCACCGCCTGCCGTACTGCATGGCAGGAAGGCCTGGCGCAAGTTGGCGAACAAATTGCGATTGCAGCAGGTGTGCCATTTGGCCAGCCGGGATCAACCAATTTGTTGCGGATAGCAGAAATCTGGCCGCAGCATTAATTTGTCCGGCAATATCATTCCCAGATATTGACATCACTGGCCTCATGAAAATCTGGCCGCTGGGGATTGACTACGCAAAACCGGTGACCCGTTGGTGCTTCCATGACGGTCCAGCGTTCCATGATTTTCACGATTGTTGCGCCCAACTTTTCCAGCCGTTTTACTTCGACCTGGATATTGTCGGTTTCTATATCCATATGCACGCGGCTGAGATGCTCGACTTTTTGCAAGAGTATTCTGGCGTCGGCATCAGGCACTGCCAGATGGACATAGTTCGCCGCCCATGCTTCATCTGAAGTTATGGCAGGATATCCCAAGGCACTGGCCCAGAATTTGGCTGCCGGATTGATATCCTCCACCTGGCAATCAATCACCAGACCTGCCAATCTACTTTTATGCAACATGACCCCCGTTCATTTTAATAGAAGTACAGAATATCAAAAAACCAGCATAAGGGATCTTATTGCATAAAAAAGGGGCAGGCATTTGCATGCCTGCCCCAACAGCTTGTTACATTTTTCTTATACAGGCTGGTTTGCGCTTAGCAAGCAGCCAGTTTGTCTTTATCAGTCATACGTTGCCGACACATTCACACCAGCAAAACTCTGTCTTGCGCTGAGTACGATGTAGTACCAACGGTTGGCAGTAGGATTGCTGATCGTGACGCTCTCATCATTACCGCTCTTAACGGAAGCATAGTCATAGATACCTGTGCTTGGATACTTGTCCACGGATACATACATATCCACATCACCAGTACCACCGCTAGTGGTCAGTTTGAGGTTTTTCGCACCTGCTGGCACCATGATGTAGGCGTAGGTTTGTGTGCTGGAAGCAAAATTACGCTTCACGCAGTTTTTACCCAGGTAGCTACCGGCTGGACAATCAGGCAAGCTGTTATCAACTGGCAGTGGTGGTTCACCTGCAGTAGTCACCGTAGTAAGCCAGCTTGCAAACTCATTGTCGTAGCGTGTGCCTATATTGTTCATATAAGCTTGGTAACCATCATAATCACCAGCACGGAACTTGGCGAGGACGACATCGACATCACTGCGATGTTTTTCCATCATGAAGCGGGTTGCCATGTAGCCCCATTTATAAGCACGCGCCACATAATCAGACATAGAATAAGTATTACCAAAAATCTGGCTGAGCTTATAGTTTGTACCTGCCCTGGTTGCGTCTATGGCTTTCTGGTTATTGTTTTTAAGTGACAAGTATTCAGCAATACCTTCTATCCACCAGACCGTAGGTTTAACTGTACCGTCACCAAAATCGCCTTTCATGTCGTAACGACCATCAAGGTAATGGACGTATTCATGCTGCAAATTCCAGACATGGAATGCCGGGCGCAGCCATGAAGCTTCATGCGCAACAAAGCGCGCCTGATTACCTGCAACACTAGGGTCACCTTCCAGATACATGCCGCCATTATTGGTGTCGATACCGTACAGCAGGGATGCATACTTGCCATAGTTGGTATAGTCATCAAAAACCACCACTTCCAGTGCCGAATTATTGTCAGCAGCTACTGGCTGACGCTTACTTTGCACCATGGTGTGGAAATATGTTTCTTCTGCCGCCAGCATGGCACAAGAATCCTGCATCTGTGCCGTTGTCATGTCCTGAGCACGAATTTTCAAGCTGGGGCTGCAAGTGTAATTGTTTTTCAGTATGGTATTGGCCAGTGTGGTCTCGTAATTGCAAGTACCGTATTCTGCGCAATTGGCATTGTCATAGTATTTGACTGCAGAGGCTGCATTCAACCACATCATGGCATCTGCACCTGTCATGGTGGAATGACTGAGCTGGTACTTGACCATGGGCTTGACCGTAGGCAACTGGTTAGGATATTGCATGAAGCGGAAGGCTTCATTCTCGGTGTCGCTGAGTTGATATTCCCGTGGTGTGCCCAGTAAGGCTGCCTTGTTGTTGACGATAAAATTGTTCAATGTCGTCGCATACGACAAATCATTGCGCAACAATGGCAATGCATCTGGCCTTGAATGGCCGTAGAACAGCACCGTCAGCGCAGCTGTAAAGCCATCCGCCACCGTATCTGATTTCAAGGTATCACTAGCTGCTGGATTGGAAGGCGTGTTTGTATAGCGCGTGATGATATTTTTTACGCTCGACAAATAGTAAGCTTCATCATGCAGATTGGTCACCAGCTTCAGGGTCTCTGCTGCTGTGCTTGGCCCTGCGGTATTGGTCTTGAACAGTTGATTACCATCGACCAGTTGTTTGATAGGGGCGCGCATGCTGGTCAGCAAGCTGGCCGCAGGTGCAGGGATGGTGTTGCCGCCAGCCAGATAATAACCCGCACGCAGGTAAATGATCAGGTTGACCAGGTTCATATTGGTGGCATTGTAGTTCGCCGCTTCTTGTGCAAAGCGGTTCACGACTGCTGTGAAATTGGCTGGCGAATACACCTTGGCAGCATCAGTTGCGTTCAGCGAAAACAAGCCGTAATGGCATTCATAGCTGGGCAGATTAACGATGTAAGTTGCCAGTGCATCGCCGCTGTAGCCAGCCAGGGTCGACATGTTTTTGCAATCAGCCGATGGTGGTGGTGCCATCAGATTTTTCTGCTTGTCAACGATGCCCAGATCCAGACGCGTGCCGTTTGTCGGTGGCAGATTGAATTTTTTTTGCTCTGCCGTCGGTGGCAAACTTTGTCTTTGATGCGGCATCGGTGCTTGTTTCAAGCGTGTATGCCCTTCTGTTTCTGCAGCTTGTACAACTTGCATGAAGCCTGTCAAGCTGAGAGCCAATAGTCCGGCCACGCTTGCGATTTTGTTTGGATATAACATGAATTACGTCTCCCTGATTGTTGAAGAGTTATAAGCAATACCGCCCCCTTCAGGCTTTTCCATTCGTCAGTTTCTAGACTGACGCCGCCTGAATTTCTTGAAGCAGGTATTTACCGACTCCCTATGTGTGAAAGCAGCAGACATGCATTTGCATGCCGCTGCTTCCTTATAGCAATATCCGTCAGCCCCATATTGATTAGCGCCGGATATCGCATTGACCAAATCGCATTTGCTGTATTTGCTGATGATCTGGTAGAAATATATTAGTAATATATTTTATAAATATCTAGACCATTTTTAACAAAACCCGAAAATTGGGCATTTGTTAAGCAGGGCGGAATTTTAATTTTCGAACATTAAAATGGAAAGAATAATGTTTTGAAAATTTGTAATTAGACGTAACAAGACTGAATTTTCTTAACTCACAAAAAAATCTTTGTTTTCTGTTCGCCTTCACAGTTGACATTCACCAAAAGCAACTCTATGCTCAGTATATGAATACTTTTTCTAAATCCATTTTGCATGCAGTTCAACATCAGTCACATCGCTGGCTGGGAGAGCTATTGCTTGGATGAATGTTAAGCCCCATCACTAAGAAAGCCCTCTCAGCCTGCGCAGAGGGCTTTTTTATTTCTGCTGTCGGCAGACAGCAGCTATGTTGCAATGCAATGATGGAGTCAAGTATGGAATTAAGAATAGATGAGCAGTGCCGCGGCGTCCGCATCCTGGTTGGTGACGAAGTTAAAGAGAGGCGTCGCCTACTGAATGCCCTGATCGGTATCGCCGAAGCGTATGGCTTTAACGAGATCATGCTGCCATCGCTGGAACCAGCGAATATTTATGTCAACAAGGCAGGTACTGAAGTGCTGCCACAGATGTATGTCTTCCCTGACAAAAAAGGCAGATCACTATGCCTGCGCCCCGAAGCTACGGCCACTGTGCAACTGCTCGCTGACAAGCATTTCAAACAAAAAAGAAATCAAAAGCTCTGGTATTTCGAACGCTGCTGGCGTTATGAAAAACCGCAGGAAGGACGCTACCGGGAGTTCTACCAGTTTGGGGTGGAAATCATCAATCCTGATAGCCCTTCCTGTCGGGAAGAACTGCTGTCCATGGCAACACAAATGGTCGCTTTAAAAACGGATGCCTATGAAGTTGCCACCGCTGTCAAACGCGGCCTGGACTACTAGAACTCATTTCATAAATAGGGTGAGTGCGAACAAGACGACTTGGGATGCAGTGCAAGGCGTGACCTGCAGCTAAGGCTCCTGCCTTAGCAAAGGGCGCAACGCTGCAATGCGCCCAAATCGTTAGTTCCCGAAGGGTTTGCCTCATAACGCGTGCTGGACTGC
>Ga0187843_10000763_pt1 | contig 21513 bp, 26 predicted proteins | sample SpaLakP09_SKY_43_FD_134516 | JGI IMG/M metagenome (GOLD analysis project Ga0187843, IMG submission 134516) | Oligotrophic lake water microbial communities from Sparkling Lake, Wisconsin, USA - SP09_SKY_43 | ecosystem: Environmental > Aquatic > Freshwater > Lake | place: USA: Sparkling Lake...
CCCTATGAATTGGCTAGACACAATCAAATGGGACGCGCAAGGTTTGGTGCCGGTCATCGCGCAAGAAATTGGCAGCAAAGACGTGCTGATGTTTGCGTGGATGAACCGCGAGGCCTTGCAAAAAACCGCCGAGCTGGGCCGTGCCGTGTATTTCAGCCGCTCGCGGGGCAAGCTGTGGTTCAAGGGTGAAGAGTCCGGCCATGTGCAAACCGTGCACGACATCCGCTTGGATTGCGACAACGATGTGATTTTGCTCAGCGTCACCCAAACCGGCCACGACCCCAGCATCGCTTGCCACACCGGCCGGCACAGCTGCTTTTACCAACGCTGGCAAACCAGTCCTGACGGCGGCCAATGGCTGAGCGTCGAACCGGTTTTGCAAGACCCTGCCACCATTTACAAGGCCAAACCATGAGCTCTGACGACACCTTGGCCCGCTTGGCTGCCGTGATTGAAAGCCGCAAAACGGCCAACGGCGGCGACCCCGACACCAGCTATGTGGCACGTTTGCTGCACAAAGGCCCCGACGCGTTTTTGAAGAAAATTGGTGAAGAAGCCACCGAAGTGGTGATGGCCGCCAAAGACCTAGACCACGGCGCAGACCCGCACAAGTTGGTGGGCGAGATGGCCGACCTGTGGTTTCACAGCTTGGTGGCGCTGGCGCATTACTGCCTGACCCCCGAGGACGTGCTGCAAGAGCTGTCGCGCCGCGAGGGCTTGAGCGGCTTGGAAGAGAAAGCCTTGCGAAAAGCGCAGGCCCGCGAAGCAGGCACCGAATAATTTTTTCAGAGAACTCAGCATGCATACCGACCCCCACTGTATTTTTTGTAAAATTGTTGCTGGGCAAATACCCAGCAAAAAAGTCTATGAAGACGAAGAAATCTTTGCCTTTCATGACATCAACCCTTGGGCGCCTGTACATTTTTTGGTGATTCCTAAATTACATATTCCATCCATGGCGCAGGTGAGCGACGAGCATGCAGCGCTGCTCGGACGCATGCTGGTCAAGATCCCGCAACTGGCTTTGCAAGAAGGTGTGAACCCCTATCCCGAAGGGGGTTTTCGCTTGCTGACCAACACCGGTACCGAGGGTGGCCAAGAGGTTCACCACCTGCATTGGCATGTCTTGGGCGGTCCGCGCCCATGGGTACGCGGCTAAGACTAGAATTCCCTCACTTCATTCAGGAGCATCCCATGGGATCATTTTCAATTTGGCATTGGTTAATCGTGCTTTTAATTATTGTTTTGGTGTTCGGCACCAAAAAACTCAAAAACATCGGTGCCGACCTTGGTGGCGCTGTCAAGGGCTTTAAAGACGGCGTAAAAGACGGCTCAGCTGCGCCCGAAGACACCACCCAAGCGCCCGCGCAGCAAGTTGCCGCTAACGCAGCACCCAACGCTGACAAAGCGCCCATCGACGTCGAAGCCAAACACAAGCCTTAAGCCATGTTTGACCTGGATATCTCTAAGTTGGCCGTGATCGGTGCCGTCGCACTGGTTGTGATCGGCCCTGAGAAGATGCCCAGAGTGGCCAGAACCATAGGCACCATGCTGGGCAAGGCGCAGCGCTATGTGTCAGATGTCAAGGCCGAGGTTAATCGTTCCATGGACATGGAAGACCTCAGAAAAATGAAGGAAACCATGGACAGCTCCATGAGCGATGTTCAGCAAAGTGTGCTCAATGCAACCACCAAGCTCAACGAAGGTGTGGCCAGTTTGGACATGGCGGGACAAGCAGAAGATGGCTACAAGCCCATCATTCCCTACCAGTGGACACCCCCGGTGCCCAGTTATCAGCACCCCGGTAAAAACTGGCGCATCAAGCGCTCGGCCACGCCGCAGTGGTACAAATCGCGCCAAGGCGTTCGTACCCGCGCTTTGTCAGGTGCGGCAAGGGTTGCACGTTTTCGCCCGCCCTCTGGCATGGGCAACCACTGATCCCTCATGGCTGACTCCTCTACCAAAAATACCGACGACTTGAGCGGGACTGAACAGCCCTTTGTGCATCACCTCAAGGAGTTGCGCGATCGTTTGGTCAAGGCCACCATTGCGATTGCGCTGGTGTGTGTTGTTTTAAGCCTCTACCCTGGCCCAGCCCAGCTTTACGATTTTCTGGCTGCACCCTTGGTAGCCCAATTGCCCGAGGGCACCCGTTTGATTGCCACTTCGGTCATCTCGCCGTTTTTGGTGCCCTTGAAAATCATGCTGATGACCGCGTTTTTGATCGCCTTGCCAGTGGTGCTTTACCAAGGCTGGGCATTTGTAGCGCCTGGTTTGTACACGCACGAAAAAAAATTGGTTTTACCTTTGGTATTTTCCAGCACCATGCTTTTTTTCATTGGCGTGGCGTTTTGTTACTTCTTTGTCTTTGGTCAGGTCTTCAAGTTCATCCAAAGCTTTGCGCCCAAGAGCATCACCGCTGCGCCTGATATTGAGGCCTATTTGAGCTTTGTATTAACCATGTTTGTGGCCTTTGGCTTGGCGTTTGAGGTGCCGATTGTGGTTATCGTGTTGGCTCGCATGAAGGTGGTGAGCATCGAAAAACTCAAGGCCTTTCGCTCCTATTTCATTGTGCTGGCTTTCATCATTGCTGCGGTAGTGACGCCGCCCGATGTGGTCTCACAACTGGCCTTGGCAATACCTATGTGCATACTTTATGAAGTTGGTATTTGGGCTGCGCAAATTTTTATCCGCCATACCCAGGCTCCCGATGAGTCCAAGGGGAGCGATTCGCCAGCATCATGAGGCGCTTATGGTTGCTGTTTTCACAAACAGTCACTGTGCTGGTGGCGGTTTGGTTCGTCTTGATCACCCTCAAGCCCGAATGGTTGCAGCGTCCTTCGTGGAACTCGAATTTACAGGTGTTTGAAGTTGCCACCAGTGGCACTTCCCCAGTTGTCAGTGCAGGCAGCTTAAGTTTTGCAGCTAAAAAAGCTTCTCCCGCGGTGGTCAGCATCAACACCTCCCAAAAATCCGCGCTGGAGAAAAACAAAGATCCTTGGTTTCGCTATTTTTTTGGCGACCAAGATGATTCTTCCCAAGCAGGCTTAGGCAGTGGCGTCATCGTCAGCCCGCAGGGCTACATACTCACCAACAACCATGTGGTGGAAACCGCAGATGAAATTTTGGTGATGCTCAATGATGGGCGGCGTGCGCAAGCCAAAGTCATAGGGACAGACCCCGAAACCGATTTGGCTGTGCTCAAAGTCAATCTGGACAATTTACCCGTGATGGTTTTGAACAACTCCGAGCAACTTCAGGTGGGCGATATTGTCTTGGCCATAGGTAACCCCTTTGGCGTGGGACAAACCGTAACCAGCGGCATCATTTCTGCATTGGGACGTAACCAGTTGGGCATCAACACCTTCGAAAACTTCATACAAACCGACGCAGCCATCAACCCCGGTAACTCAGGTGGTGCCTTGGTAGATGTTCAGGGAAATTTGCTGGGCATCAACACTGCTATTTATTCCAAATCGGGCGGCAGCATGGGCATTGGATTTGCCATACCCGTGAGCATTGCCAAGCAAGTGCTTGAAGGCATCGTCAAAGACGGCTTGGTCACACGTGGTTGGATTGGCGTCGAGCCCACTGAACTCACCCCAGAATTAGCGCAAACCTTTAACGTGAATCGTCAAGAGGGCGTCATCATCACAGGCGTTCTACAAACAGGCCCTGCCTTCAAGGCGGGTGTTCGCCCAGGCGATATGTTGCTGGCTGTCAATGACCATGGTGTGAGCAATGTGGCAGAGTTGTTGGCGCAAGTCTCATTGCTCAAGCCTGGCGTCAACGCTCAGCTGAAAATTTTGCGTAAAGAGCAAGAGCAATTGCTGTCGGTGACCCCTTTGCAGCGCCCCAAAGTTCGGGCAGAGCGGCGCTGATATGGTTGAGCGCACCGCATTGCTGGCGCTTTGTCATGGTTTGCTCAAGCCCGAACAGTTCAAAGACTATTGCCCCAACGGTTTGCAGGTCGAGGGTCGCCCTCAAATACAAACCATAGCTTCAGGTGTGACAGCCAGTTTGGCGTTTATTCAAGCAGCTATCGATGCGGGCGCCGATACCTTGCTGGTTCACCATGGTTTGTTTTGGCGCAACCAAACCGGCAATGTCACCGGTTGGCTTAAATCACGTTTGGCTTTGTTGCTGGCGCACGATATCAATTTGCTGGCCTATCACTTGCCACTGGACGCCCATGCCTCTTTGGGCAACAACGCCCAGTTGGCCAATCATTTGGGGTTTCGCGTAGCCAGTACTTTCGGTGAGCAGGCCTTGGGATTTGTTGGTCAACCGCAAGTGCCTATTGAAAACGCGGCGGCTTTGACGAAGTTGTTGCACAGCCGGCTTGGTAAAACGCCCGTATCGGTTGTGCCCGATCCGCAGCGGCCGCTTAAGCGCATCGCTTGGTGCACAGGTGGCGCACAAAACTTGTTTGAAGAAGCGATTGCCCAAGGTATAGATGCATTCATTACTGGCGAAATTTCCGAGCCACAAGCGCATTTGGCACGCGAGACAGGTGTTTGCTTTTACGCCTGCGGTCACCATGCCACCGAGCGCTACGGCGCGCCTGCGCTGGGTGCGCATCTGGCAGATCAACTGGGTTTGACACATACCTTCATTGACATCGACAACCCAGCTTGATGTCTCTTTACACACAAAACCCCCGCTCGCAAACCGTGGCCATTACCATGGGCGACCCCGCGGGCATTGGCCCCGAAATCATCATCAAAGCCTTTGCGCTGTCGCCCGAGTTGACCCAAGGGTGTTGTGTCTTTGGTGATGTGCCGACTCTGCAAAGCCAGTTGGCTCAACTCGCGCCTTTGTTGCCAAGGCATTTGGAATGTGTGTCTGTCAGTGATGTGGCTCAAGCGGGGCAAAGCTTGGCGCAGCAGTTACCGGTCATTCAATGCGGACCGTCGCATGTCATTGCTATGGGCCAAGTCAGTGCCCAAGCGGGCGCCATGGCCGCAGCGGCCATTCGATCCGCCACGCAAGCGGCCTTGATGGGTGAAGTTGCGGCTATCGTGACAGCACCTCTGAACAAAAAGGCTTTGCAACTTAGCGGCGAGACCTTTCCTGGACACACAGAAATGCTGCAGTCACTTGCTGCCGATCATCTGGGTTTGCAAGTCAGTGGACTGCCGGTTCGCATGATGTTGTCTTGCCCTGGCTTGCGGGTGGTGCTTGTCAGTATTCATTTGCCTTTGCGAGAAGCGATTGAGGCTGTCACACTGGAAAATCTGCTTCAAACATTTCAAGTCACGCACGACAGTTGGCTTAAGTTTTATGGCTATGCGCCGCGCATGAGCGTGGCGGGGCTCAATCCCCATGCGGGAGAAGAGGGGCTGTTTGGTGAAGAAGAAATCAGCTTCATTTCACCGGCCATTGAAAAAGCCCAAGCGCTTGGGTTGAATGTGAGGGGGCCTTATCCGCCAGACACGGTTTTTATGCATGCCCACAGCCAGCAGGGCCAAAAAGACACGGATGTGGTGGTTGCTATGTACCACGATCAAGGTCTGATACCAGTGAAGTTTTTGGGCCTAGAAGAGGGGGTGAACCAAACCTTGGGCCTGCCGTTTGTGCGAACCAGTCCCGACCATGGCACCGCCTTTGACATTGCCGGCAAAGGCATTGCAGACCCAAGAAGTTTGCTGGTTGCGCTTAAGGCGGCCAAAGTTCAGTCTTAATTTTTTTGCAGTTGATCGCGAATCTCCCTCAGCAGTAAAACCTCTTCAGGTGTGGGTGCTGCCGCAGGTGCTTGCGCAGAAACCTCCGTACTTTTAAGGCGCTGCAGTTGTTTGATCATCAGAAAAATAGCAAAAGCCAAAATCAGGAAGTTGATGGCGACAGTGATGAAATTGCCATAAGACAACACAGGCACACCAGCTTTGCGTAATGCTTCTAGTGTTCTGGGAACCGAATCTGGAACAGAACCCAGAACCCAAAAATAGCTTGAAAAATCCATTTTCCCAAACAGGGCGGAAATGACCGGCATGACCATGTCAACCACCAAGGAGTCAACGATTTTTCCAAATGCCGCGCCAATGATGACGCCCACAGCTAAATCGATCACATTGCCTTTGATGGCGAACTCTTTGAATTCTTTGAACATAAAAACCCCCTAATTAAATATTAAAGTATTAATTTAACATTTTTTATAAAAATAAAATAGCTATAAAAAAAGCAGTTTTGCTGGGGGCTTTGGGTTTGGCGGGCTCGGTTAGAATCAAAAGGTTACAGAAAATTAATCACATTTTTGAGGTCTTTCATGAGTGAAACCACTGTAGACACCAGCAAACGAACGTGGCTAATTACTTCGGGTTGTGTTGGTGCAGTTGGCGGCGTTGCTGTTGCGGTGCCGTTTGTCAGTTCTTTCAGCCCCTCCGAGCGAGCCAAAGCGGCTGGTGCAGCGGTCGAAGTTGATATCGGGGCAATCAAACCAGGCGAAAAACTCACTGTTGAGTGGCGTGGCAAACCGGTTTGGATCGTCCGCCGCACACCTGAGCAGCTCGAAGCTTTGAAAAAAGTAGAGGGGCAACTGGCCGACCCAGAATCCAAGCGCAATCCCGCAGAGCTCACGCCTGATTACGCTCGAAACCAAGCCAGATCAATCAAACCCGAGTTTTTTGTGGGCGTTGGCATTTGCTCGCATCTGGGATGTTCGCCTAGCGACAAATTCCAAATGGGGCCACAGGCTTCATTGCCTGACGATTGGCAGGGTGGATTCTTTTGTCCCTGCCATGGCTCCACCTTTGACATGGCTGGACGCGTTTATAAAAACAAGCCTGCCCCAGACAATTTGGAAGTTCCTCCCCATATGTACCTTTCAGACACTCGTTTGCTGATTGGTGAAGATACGAAGGCTTGAGAAAACCATGGCTGAATTCAAAGAAATTTCTGCTGACGCGCCCATGTCTGAAAAGGCATTGACTTGGATTGACAACCGCTTTCCCTTGTCTAAGTTGTACAAAGAGCATTTAAGCGAATACTACGCACCCAAAAACTTTAATTTCTTTTATTTCTTCGGTGCTTTGTCATTGTTGGTGTTGGTCATTCAAATCGTTACCGGCATATTTTTGGTGATGCATTACAAGCCCGATGCCGCCTTGGCATTTGCTTCCGTGGAATACATCATGCGCGATGTGCCCTACGGATGGCTGATTCGTTACATGCATTCCACCGGTGCTTCGGCATTTTTTGTCGTGGTCTATTTGCATATGTTCCGTGGCCTCATTTACGGCTCCTTCAGGAAACCACGTGAGTTGGTTTGGCTCTTTGGTTGCGCCATCTTTTTGGCTTTGATGGGCGAAGCTTTCATGGGCTATTTGCTGCCTTGGGGACAAATGTCCTATTGGGGCGCCCAAGTGATTGTGAATTTGTTCTCGGCCATTCCTTTGATCGGGCCAGATTTGGCTTTGCTCATCCGCGGTGACTATGTGGTGGGTGACGCCACCTTGAACAGATTCTTCGCTTTTCACGTGATTGCTGTGCCTTTGGTGCTTTTGGGTTTGGTGGTCGCACACATCATTGCTTTGCATGAAGTGGGTTCCAACAACCCCGATGGTGTGGAGATCAAAGCGCACAAAGATGAAAAAGGCCGGCCCTTAGATGGCATTCCTTTTCACCCCTACTACACTGTCCACGATATTGTGGGTGTGACAGGCTTTTTGCTGGTGTTTTGCGCGATTGTCTTTTTCGCCCCAGAGCTTGGCGGTTACTTTTTGGAATACAACAACTTCATTCCTGCCGACCCATTGAAAACACCTTTGCATATTGCACCGGTGTGGTATTTCACTCCTTACTACTCCATGCTGCGCGCAATCACCGGCGAGATGATGTACGCGCTGATCGCCTGTGTTTTGGTGGCGGCTTACTTGGGGGCGACCCGCGCCAAAATCAGCAACACGCTCAAAGCTGCGGTGATTGGGTCTGCCGTGGTGGGAGTCGCTTTGATGTTGGCAATTGACGCCAAGTTTTGGGGCGTGGTCGTCATGGGTGGTGCGGTGGTGATCTTGTTTTTCTTGCCCTGGCTAGATAAGTGCGAGGTCAAGTCAATCCGTTACCGTCCAGATTGGCATGTTTATTTGTATGCCATCTTTGTGGTTAACTTCTTTGTACTAGGCTATTTGGGTATTCAACCGCCTTCCAGCATAGGCGAGCGTGTGTCTCAATTGGGCACCTTGTATTATTTTGGATTCTTTTTGTTGATGCCTTGGTGGACTACCTTGGGTCAGACCAAACCGGTTCCCGATCGTGTGAACTTTGTGGCGCACTGAGCGAACCTGGAGCATTCAGTCATGAGAAAATTTCTAATCGCCGTATCTATGGTTTTGGGCATGGCCTTGCCTGCTTTTGCCGCCACTGACACCATTCCTTGGGACAAAGCACCTAACAAGCTCAACGATTTAAGCGCCTTGCAAAATGGCGCCAAAATTTTTGTTAACTACTGTTTGAACTGCCACGCAGCTTCCTATATGCGGTTTAACCGCCTCAAGGACATCGGCTTGACAGAAAAGCAAATCAAAGACAACTTGCTTTTCACCACCGATAAAGTGGGCGACACCATGAAGATCAGCATGGACGCCAAGCAAGGCAAGGATTGGTTTGGTGGCAACCCTCCCGATTTGACCCTCATTGCCCGTTCGCGTTCAGGCAGTGGCGGAACAGGGGCAGACTACATCTACACCTATTTGCGCACCTATTACCGCGATGACAGCAAAGCAACCGGCTGGAACAACTTGGCTTTTCCAAACGTAGGCATGCCCCATGTTTTGTGGGAGTTGCAAGGCCAACGTCGCCCAGTGTTTGAAGATGTTGTCCAACATGGACACACCACCCATGCTTTGAAAGGCTGGGAACAGGTCACCCCAGGGAAAATGACGCCGCTTGAGTACGATGAAGCCGTGGGTGACTTGGTTAATTACTTGCAATGGATGGCTGAGCCAAATCAAAACAGCCGCGTTCAAATCGGCGTTTGGGTAATGCTTTTTTTACTGATCTTCATGGTCATTGCTTGGCGATTGAATGCTTCCTACTGGAAAGATATTCGCTGATTTGATGTCGTTTTTAGCCCGCTTCGTGCGGGTTCATACAATGGGCCTTGGCTAGCCCATTAACCCCTTAGCCTTTTAGGAGCCTATCTCATGATGGTTTTGTACTCTGGGACAGTCTGTCCCTTTTCTCATAGATGTCGTTTTGTGCTGTTTGAAAAAGGCATGGACTTTGAAATCCGCGATGTTGATCTCTATAACAAGCCTGAAGACATCAATGTCATGAATCCGTATGGGCAAGTGCCCATCTTGGTTGAGCGTGATTTGATTTTGTATGAGTCCAACATCATCAATGAATATATCGATGAGCGGTTTCCGCATCCCCAACTGATGCCCGGCGACCCTGTAGACCGTGCCCGTGTGCGTTTGTTTTTATTGAATTTTGAAAAAGAACTTTTCACGCATGTCATCACGATTGAATCGCGTACCCAAAAGGCCAATGAAAAGGTGCTTGAAAAAGCCCGCTCACATATTCGTGACCGATTGACGCAACTGGCCCCCGTGTTTTTGAAAAACAAATTCATGCTGGGAGACAATTTCTCTATGCTTGACGTGGCGATTGCGCCATTGCTGTGGCGCCTAGATCATTACGGCATCGACTTGTCTAAGAATGCAGCACCTTTGTTGAAATATGCAGAGCGCATTTTTTCTCGCCCTGGCTACATTGAAGCATTGACGCCTTCAGAGAAAGTGATGCGTAAATAAGCTTCGAACATGATCAATATTTCGCAGTCTTCCTCTACGCGTCCTTACCTGGTTCGTGCTTTGCACGAATGGTGCACCGACAACGGACTCACGCCCTATATTGCGGTCTTGGTCGATGACACAGTTCAGGTGCCTAGAGAGTATGTGAATAACGGTGAAATTGTTCTCAACATCAGTTTTGACGCGACCAGCAGTTTGCAACTTGGAAATGAATTTGTTGTCTTCAAGGCCAGATTTGGTGGCGTAGCCAGAGAAATCAGTGTTCCGGTGGGCCGGGTGATTGCCATTTATGCCCGTGAAAACGGGCAAGGGATGTCTTTCCCCGCACCTGCTTCAAACAACGGCGTTGCAGAAGAAGCAACGCCAAAGACCTTGGTCTCAAGCATTAAACCTGTGGTGAGCTTGAGTGCAGCGCCCCCGCAGACAAGTCAAGACGCTGATGAACCCACGGACCCGAATCAACCAAGCAAGCCCAGCAACTCTGGAACAAAACCGCATCTCAAGCGAATCAAATAAATTTTTTCTTTTAGGGTGTGGTTAGAATAAGCCCTACGCCGATTTAGCTCAGTTGGTAGAGCAACCGCCTTGTAAGCGGTAGGTCATCAGTTCGAATCCGATAATCGGCACCATATTTTTTACCCAACCATTACTTATTGTTAGCGTTGCCTCTGGGCTTATCCACTATGTTGGCAAGTTCTTGTGCAGCGGCTTTTTTCTGCTTATAAATGGTTTCAATAGCAGAGATGATGACCGGGGTGTCTGCCGTACCCAACCACACAGCTTGGTTGCTTAGGATAATTTCTATTTGATCGATGGGGCAAGACTTGCCATATTTGTTGAGCCATTCTTTAGCGCGCTCTTCTCTTTGTTGCGCGTCATTGATGGTGTAGGCCAAAGCCTTGAACTCGGAGGCCGAGCAGGATGCAACGGGCGCAGCAGGCTTAACAGGCGCAGCTGGCTTAACAGGCGCAGCAGCCGTTGCAGGTGTTGCTGAGTCGTTATATTGTGCATAAACACTGAGCGCACAAAATAGGCTTATAAAACCACAGCAGGATTTATAAAGTTGAAAGTTGCCAAAAATTAGTTTTTGCATGCAATACATTCTATAGACAAGCAGAAAAACCACCAAGTATCAGTAAAGACAAGGGCTTGCTTGAAATGCCATTGCATTACTCTAGAACAAATTGAGAGGCGTTTTTACCGCAAAAGGGGGCGTAAAAATTCTTGATGATGGCCATGTCTGCATCCAAGTCTCCTGTGGGTACAAACGCTGGACCGAGTCCTGAGGTCTTGCTGCCAAAATCTAAAAACCCCAACACAATCGGTACTTGCGCTTCAAGCGCAATATAGTAAAAACCGGTCTTCCATTGACGCGACTGCGCCCGCGTTCCCTCTGGCGGAATGACCAAATGCAACTCCCCCTGTGCTTGGCGTAATGCCTGCGCCGACGCAGACACCGTATTACTCGACTTGGAGCGGTCAACTGCAATGCCACCCAGCCAGCACATGACCCCATTGAAGGGGAAGCGAAAAATTTGGATTTTCCCCATCCAATGGATATTCAATTCAAGAGCGAAAGCCACCAACAAGGTGTGAGGTAAATCCCAGTTGCTGGTGTGCGGCGCTGCAATGATGACACTTTTTGGGGTATTGCTAGGCATTTCCCCTAGTAATTTCCAGCCCGCCAAATGCAAAATCCATCTTGAAAACCTTTTGAGCAAAGGGCTAAGGAGTGGCGTGGTAAAAATTGTCAAGCGCATACAACTACATTTAAAAATTATCTATCAACGATACCATTAGAGTCATGGCAAAGTCGCACAAGAAAATTAATTTTTACAGAGCCATTGCGTTGATGGTTGGGGCTTGGTTTATGGGTGCTTCTATGGCTCAAGGTGTTGTGCCACTTCCCCCACAAATTGACAAATCCATGACGGAGAAAATATGGGTGTTTATCAAACAAGAAACCCAAGCGCCAGAGAACTTGCCTTTACCTCCCATTTTGTTTGATGAAAAAATACCCAAGGAGGCTAGGATGATGTTTCAATTCCCAAGCGAGGATGCGCCAGACAATAACCTGCAAATTTCTATCGGCACCCACAGTACATACTTATGGAAACAGGAAATGTTTCTGTGGGCATTGGGGCATGAGTTAACCCACTATGCGTTTCTTATGCAAGAAAATCAGTGGCAACAAAAGCCGATTTACGAAAACAATATTCGGCACCACTGCAATGCGGAGTTCATGAGAGTTACCCGCGATATTGTGGAAATCATTTGGGAGCAATACCAAAGCGTTGTGAACCGAATGCGCATGTACAACGAAGTCTTCAAAAGCTGCGCGCGTCAACCCCTTCAGTAACAAGCCTTATCGGCTGAACATTTAACGGGAAATGACTTTCACGCGGATGGTGTCAATGGCCATGTTGTGAGAGCGTAAATGGGCGGTCAAGGCAGGCAACAATTGACGCAATTTGGCACCAGCCGCATTGTGGGGGACCAGCAGACACCAACCTTGCTCATCCAAAGGGCCGGCCTTCACCAGACCTACCAAGCCCAATGGCAAAAGGGTTTGGATGGCATTCAGACGGGCTTGCGACTGCTGGTTCATCTGCATCAAAGAGGACAGGGTGGCAGATTGGGCCATGGCCGCCATCACAGGCGTGGCGGATCGAGATTTAGAAGAGGACGGGGTCGCCATGAAGGGATTATGTCTTGGTTAATGCAGAGGTTAAAATTAAGCCTTATTCATAAGGAATGTACGCTCAGCAAAGCCACCCGGTTGATGCAAAGCGTACCGCTGGCATGGCATTTAATCTTTTGACCCAAATTTTTGGCAGCCGTAATGATCGACTGTTAAAGCAATTTCGTAAAACTCTCGATCGCATCAATGGACTAGAACCCAGCTATGAATCGCTGAGCGACGCCGCCTTGCGCCAAAAAACCATCGAGTTCAAGCAACGTTTCTCTGATGGGGAGGCACTGGACGCCCTTTTGCCAGAGGCATTTGCGGTGGTCCGAGAAGGCTCTAAGCGTGTCATGAGGATGCGGCACTTTGATGTGCAAATGATGGGCGGCATTGCCTTGCACAAAGGCAAGATTGCCGAGATGCGTACCGGCGAGGGCAAGACGCTCACTGCCACCTTGGCGGTCTACCTCAATGCCTTAAGCGGCAAAGGGGTTCATGTGGTCACTGTAAACGATTACTTGGCTAACCGCGACGCCCAATGGATGGGGCAGCTTTACCAATTCTTAGGCTTGAGTGTGGGCATCAATTTGTCCCAACTGAGCAGAGAAGAAAAACAGGCGGCTTACCAATGCGACATCACCTACGGCACCAATAACGAATACGGCTTCGATTATTTGCGCGACAACATGGTGTACGAATCGCAGGACAGGGTTCAGCGCGGTCTCAATTACGCCATCGTCGACGAGGTTGACTCTATCTTGATCGATGAAGCGCGTACACCACTCATCATCAGTGGACAGGCGGAAGACCATACGGTTACTTATTTAGCGATGAACAAAGTGGTTCCTTTCCTCACCCGTCAAGAAGGCGAATTGGACTTGCGAACCGGCGAGGGTGTTACCAAGCCAGGCGACTTCACCTTGGACGAAAAATCGCACCAGGTGTATTTGACAGAGCTGGGCCATGAAAAGGCCGAGAAAGTGCTGTCAGAGATGGGTTTGTTGCCCGCAGGTGCTTCGCTGTATGACCCATTGCACATTGGTTTGGTTCACCACTTGTACGCAGCCCTGCGTGCCCAGCACCTCTACCACCGTGACCAACATTATGTGAATCAAAACGGTGAGATTGTGATTGTGGATGAGTTCACTGGGCGCTTGATGTCGGGTCGCCGTTGGAGTGATGGTTTGCACCAAGCAGTAGAGGCCAAAGAAGGTGTGGCGATACAGGCAGAAAACCAAACCATGGCCTCCATCACTTTCCAAAACTATTTCCGTTTGTACGGCAAATTGTCTGGAATGACGGGAACAGCAGACACCGAGGCCTATGAGTTTCAGGAAATTTATGGCTTAGAAACCGTCATCATTCCCCCCAACAAAATCAGTAAGCGTGACGACCAACTCGATCGGGTTTACAAAACCACCGACGAAAAATACAAAGCAGCGATTGAAGATATTCGCGAATGCCATGGCCGAGGTCAGCCGGTTCTTGTGGGCACAACTTCTATTGAATTATCAGAACTTTTGTCTGGCATGCTCACCAAAGCGGGTCTTGCGCATCAGGTGCTTAACGCCAAGCAGCATGCCAAAGAGGCGGATATCGTCGCGCAAGCTGGCGCGGTGGGCGCCGTCACCATTGCCACCAATATGGCGGGACGCGGAACCGATATTGTCTTGGGCGGCAATATTGAAAAAACCGTTACTGGCATTGAAGCGGATGAAACTTTAAGTGAAGAAGTGAAGGCTCAAAAAATTCTGGAGCAAAGAGCCTTGTGGCAAAAAGACCATGAGAAGGTCAAGTCCGTGGGAGGCTTACGCATCATTGCCACCGAAAGACATGAATCGCGGCGCATTGACAATCAATTGCGTGGCAGGTCAGGACGGCAGGGAGACCCTGGCTCTTCGCGGTTTTATCTCAGTTTAGACGACTCTTTGATGCGCATTTTTGCGGGTGAGCGCGTCAAAGCCATCATGGACAGATTGCAAATGCCTGAGGGCGAAGCCATCGAAGCCAGCATGGTAACTCGCAGCATTGAAAGTGCGCAGCGCAAAGTAGAGGCGCGCAATTTTGATATTCGCAAACAACTTCTCGAGTACGACGATGTATCGAATGACCAACGCAAAGTGATTTACCAGCAACGCAATGATATTTTGGATGCGCAAGATTTAAGCTTTCAGATTCAAAACTTGCGTGAAGGTTGTTTCACCGACTTGGTTCACCAGTATGTGCCCCACGAGTCTGTGGAAGAGCAATGGGATGTGGCGGGTCTGGAAAATGTCTTGCTCAATGAATGGCATTTAACCGTTGGGCTGGCCCAGCAAGTGCAAGATGCGCAAGCCATCACCGACGAAGACATCGTCAGCACGGTGGTCGCGGCAGCCAATCAAAGCTTTGAAGAGAAGATAAACAAGGTGGGCGTTGACCAATTCACGCCCTTTATGCGAGCCGTGTTGCTGCAAAACATTGACAGCCATTGGCGCGAGCATTTGTCCTCACTGGATTATTTGCGTCAAGGTATTCATTTGCGCGGATATGCACAAAAGCAGCCCAAACAAGAATACAAGCGCGAGGCTTTCGAGTTGTTTGGGCAACTCTTGGACATGGTCAAAAATGAAGTCACCCGTGTGTTGATGACCGTGCAGATTGAGTCATCCGAGCAAGTGCAACTTGCTGCTGATAAGTTAGAGGAAACCGCCGAATCCTTCTCCCGCATCACTTATTCAGCACCCGATGAGACGGGCGCTGCACATGTATTTGCAGATAATTCAGACCCCAGCAGCAGCCCCGTCGCTGCAGTCGGCCGCAACGAACCCTGCCCCTGTGGCAGCGGTAAAAAATACAAGCACTGCCACGGAAAGCTTGCCTGAGATGCCTGTCAATCTGTCTGCGCCCCAAGCTTCTGAGCTTTTGCCCGTTCCTGGGATTGACATAGGCACGGCCAGTGCCGGTGTTCGCAAAGCCAACCGTAAAGACCTGACGGTTTTCTCTTTGGCTGAAGGTACTTGTGTAGGTGCGGTTTTCACTCAAAACCGTTTTTGTGCAGCGCCTGTTCAGGTCTGTCAATCGCATATGCAAGCTAAGCAAGGCATACGCGCCTTGGTCATCAACACCGGCGTGGCCAATGCCGGCACGGGTGAGTCTGGTTTGCTGCACGCAAACCAAGTTTGCCAAGCCTTGGCGGAGCTTCTGCATATTCAAGCCCATCAGGTGCTGCCTTTTTCCACCGGCGTGATCATGGAGCCATTGCCGGTTGCGCGCATAGTCGACGGATTGCCTTTGGCATTGGCCGACTTGGCACAAGATCGTTGGCCGCAGGCGGCTACCGCCATCATGACCACCGACACTTTGCCCAAGGCCATCAGTCGGCAAATACATATAGACGGCACAACCGTCACCATCACCGGTATTTCCAAAGGCGCAGGCATGATTCGTCCCAATATGGCGACCATGCTGGGCTTTATCGCCACCGATGCCAAGGTGTCCGCTCACTTGATGGAGGGTCTGGCAAAAGATTTAGCCCAAGCCTCTTTCAACCGAATCTCTATCGATGGCGACATATCCACCAACGATTCTTTTGTGGTCATGGCTTCCGGCAAGGCCGCCCATCAGCGGATCGACGCTTGGACCAGCGTGCAAGGCATGGCCTTGAAACAAGCCCTCACAGATGTAGCGCGGTGGCTGGCGCAAGCGATTGTGCGAGACGGTGAAGGTGCTACCAAATTCATTACCGTGACAGTTGAAGGCGGGCTCAACAGCGCCGAGTGCTTGCAGGCAGCCTATGCCATTGCCCACTCGCCTTTGGTCAAAACCGCATTCTTTGCCAGCGACCCCAACTTGGGTCGTATCTTGGCCGCCGTGGGTTACGCGGGCATTGCCGATTTGGCGCAAGACAAGATTGAGCTTTACTTGGATGATGTGCATGTGGTCACCCATGGCGGCAGACACGCCGGCTATAAAGAGGAAGATGGAAAGCGTGTGATGAAACAGTCTGAAATCACGGTAAGAGTTGTGCTTGGCAGAGGAGACGCCACTGAAACAGTGTGGACCTGTGACTTAAGCCACGAATACGTCACCATCAACGCCGATTACAGAAGCTGATATGTCCATCAATGAACATTTAGAGCGCATGTTGCTGCGGGCTGAAACCTTGATGGCCCGGATTGAAACCGTGCTGCCCCAAGCCCTGCATGCCCCCGACTGGCGTGCTGGCATTGCATTTCGCTATCGCAAGCGCAGCAACGGACACGGTGTGCTTGAACCGGTCAAACACATTGCTGCGATGACCTTGGACGACCTGAAAGAAATTGATCCTCAAAAAGAAAAAATTCAGCGAAACACTTTGCAGTTTGTGCAAGGTTTACCTGCCAACAATGTGCTGCTCACAGGTGCGCGTGGCACGGGTAAATCTTCATTGATCAAAGCTTGCTTGAACACCTATTCACCGCTTGGGCTGCGCTTAATCGAAGTGGATAAACCCGACATGGTGGACCTGCCCGATATCATCGATGTGGTGGCCGCGCGGCCAGAAAAATTCATCATCTTTTGTGATGACCTGAGTTTTGAAGAAGGTGAGCCTGGCTACAAGGCCTTGAAATCTATTCTGGACGGCACGGTGGCTGCCGCCACGCCCAATGTATTGATTTACGCCACCAGCAATCGACGCCATCTCTTGCCCGAGTACATGAAAGACAACCTCAGCTACAAGCACACAGACGATGGTGAGGTGCATCCGGGTGAAGTGATTGAAGAAAAAATTTCTTTGTCCGAACGCTTCGGTTTGTGGATCAGTTTTTATCCTTTCAGCCAAGACGCGTATTTGCTGATCGTTGACCAATGGTTGTCTTCGCTGGGTGTGCCACCCAATGAAGCGCTAAGCGCGCACCCTGAAGCCTTGGTGTGGGCGCTGGAGCGCGGTTCACGCAGTGGTCGCGTGGCTTTTCAGTTCGCCAGAGATTTCGCAGGACGGCGCGGTGCGCATTGATCCCTCTCGGGTCCAGGTGGCGGTAGGTGTGTTGATTCGTCCCGATGGCTATTTTTTATTAACCACCCGTCCCGCCGGCAAAGACTACGCCGGCTACTGGGAGTTCCCTGGTGGAAAACTAGAGCAAGGCGAAACAGTGGCGCAAGCACTGACGCGGGAGTTGCGGGAAGAGCTGGGCATTGAGGTGACGCAGTGTCTTGCTTGGCAAAGCGAATGCATAGATTACCCGCATGCCTTGGTTCAACTGCATTTTTATAAAGTGCTGGCATGGCAGGGTGAATTGCAAATGCGTGAAGGCCAAGAGGCTGCGTGGCAGTGTTTACCGGTTACGGTGTCACCTCTGTTGCCCGGTACTTTGCCTGTGTTGGACTGGTTGACTCAAGAGCAGAGTTCTATTTCAAACTCGGCGTTTTCTGCTGACGCCTGAGGCTTGCCATCCCAATTTTGGTTGATCAGCCTGACCCAAACCATCATTCGGTTGCCGCTGATTTCGGGGACCAAACCCAAAGCAGGATTGATGAAAACACGCATCAATTGAAAGCGTCCTTGGGGCAGCGCTTGTTGAAATTGACCGTGTGTGGCAACAACGCGTTGCGGTGCGCCACTCTCGCGCAGCAATCGCATCAACAAAACCACGCTGTCATTGAGTGCCTTGAGTGGCTCAGACCACTTCAAAATATTTTGACGCCGCTCATCGGGGTCCAGTTGTTTCCACGCGTGGTAAGCAGGTAAATCGAAAGCGCAAGTACCACCAGGAATGCCCACACGGTTGCGCAAACTGCTGAGAAAGTCGTTGTCGTTGACGCAGTTGCCGATGCGACTGCCCACCGTGTTAAAGCCAGTTTGGCATTTATCAATTTTCATCAACAGTTCGTCCAGCACTTCTTCCGACACCGAGGGGTTGCCTCGGTAGCTGTTGAATTGGTGCTTGTGCCTGTCAAGCTCTTTCAAGATGTCGGATTTCAAATCGGAGCGGCCACCCACATCAACGATTTCAAACAAGGTGGTCAGTGCAAAATGGTGGTCTATTTCAGACGAGCGCAATAAAAGTTGCTCAAACCTGCCTAGCAAATATTCCAGACGCAAATACGTGCGAATTCGTTCATTAAAGGGGTGTTCGTAAAGAATCACAATACTTCGCAGGTTGGTAAGTAGCAAATAATTAAATGATAACTCCTCAATTGAGGCTTTCACTCCTTAAATTTATCAACTTATGCAGGATTCCAAGCTTGGGCCTGTCTTTTTAAAGCCTGCATGTCATCGCTGTCGTTATCGATGATCCATGTGGCTGTTGCCAATCGCTCTTGCCGGCTGGCTTGAGCCGCCATCACCGCTTGCACCTCTTCACGAGTCCAGCCATTTCTGGCCATGACTCGGGCTATTTGTCTGTCCTCGCTGCAGTCGACCACGAGCACGCCATCCAACTGCGCTGGCCAAGAAGCAGACTCTACTAACAAGGGAATATCCAGCACAACCAAGGGTTTACCCGCGATCTTAAAAGCCGCCTCCTTGTCAGCCATGGCGGCTCGAATCAAGGGATGCAATACGTGTTGAAGCTGGTCTTTGGCTTGCGGCTGCGCAAAAACCAAAGCGCGCATTTTGTTTCTGTCCATGCTGCCGTCAGGTGCTATGAAATCTTCACCAAAGATTTGGCGAATGTGGGAAAGCGCGGCTCCATTTACGCCTGTCAACTGCCTGGAAATGGCGTCTGCATCAATATACGCAAAACCTCGGTCGACCAGCAGGCTGCCAAAAGTGGATTTACCGCTGCCAATGCCGCCGGTGAGTCCAATACGTTTGAAAGCAGTTTGTTGCATGCCTGCAGTCTATAAGAACAGCTAAAGCACCTGCCCCAACTGAAACACCGGCAAGTACAAGGCCAGCACCAAGGCCCCCATGACAACACCCAGCACCACCATCATTAAAGGCTCTAGGAGTTGTGTGAATTCACGCATCAAGTTGTCTACCTGTGCCATGTATTGATGGGCCAGTTTGGCAAGCAAGGAATCTAAAGCGCCGCTTTGCTCGCCCACGCTCACCAGTTGCACCAGCAGGGGAGGAAACACATGAGCGAACAATGCGTCAGGCGAAAGCCCCCGCATGGCGTCTGCCAAAGACTGGCCTTGACCGACTTTGCTTCTCAGCGCTATGGTTGCCAAACCCAAACAGCGGTTGCTGCTGCTGGCGGCAACCACTTCCAACGCGTCCAGCATGGGCACGCCCGCTTTAAGCAAATCCGACAGCGTCAGCGTCCATAAAGACAGCTGTGTGTGGTGAATCAACTTACCCACCAGCGGAAAACGCAGCCAATGCGAATCTAGCCATAGCGCAACAGGGGCCGACTGCATCAGCCGTTGGCCAAACAGGCATACCAAGCCCAAGCAAACCATCACGGCCAAAGCGCCGCCGCTGGTGAGCCAACGGCTGAGATGCAGCACGGCCGAGGTGAGCGCCGGCAGTTCAGCGCCCAATGAAGAAAAAATTCCTTCAAACACCGGAACCACCCAAACCATGATGACCGCCACCACCACCAAGGTAATGCAGAGAACTGCAAAAGGGTAAGCCAGTGCCGAGCGAATTTGCGAACGAAGTGTTTGCCGCCGCTCGAGCAAAGCCGCTAAACGCAGCAAAACCTCGTCTAAGTTGCCCGCCACTTCTGCGGCACCCACCAGCTCGCAATACAAAGCATCAAAGTGAAACGATTGCCTGAGCGCCACATGAAACGCAGACCCGTTTTCAAGCGACACACACAAGCGCGCAATCAATTCGCGCATGTGTGGGGTGTGCGCTGAAATTGCCATGGTTTGCAAAGCCTGCAGCAAAGGCAGACCTGCTGCCACCAGTGTGCCGAGCTGTCGGGTGAAATGGCTGCTGTGCGCCAGCGAAGTGCTCATACAGAGGTGGCAGCCCAAACCTCTTCATACGAGGTGATGCCTTCTTTAGCTTTGATCATGCCGGCTTCTCGCAGGGTGAGCACGCCGCTTTGCTGGGCGTGCGCGGCAATGCGCAGCACATCGGTGCCAGCGAGCAAAAGCGATTGAAGCTCTGTGGTCATGGGCATGACTTGGTGAATGCCAACCCTGCCTCTGTAGCCGTGTGTGCAATGGCTGCAGCCCACAGGTGCAAACCTTGACTCTCCAGGGATTTGGCGTTTGCAGTGGTCGCAGAGTTTGCGCACCAAGCGTTGCGCGCAAATCAAGGCCACGCTGCTGGCGATATTGAAGTCTGCCAAGCCCAGATGATGCAAGCGGTTCAGGCTTGAGGACGCGTCATTGGTGTGCAGCGTGGATAAAACCAAATGCCCGGTTTGCGCTGCCTTGACCGCCACATCAGCGGTTTCGCTGTCACGGATTTCACCCACCATGATGATGTCGGGGTCTTGGCGCAGCAAAGCGCGAAGTGTTTGCGCAAAATCCAAGCCCGCTTTGTCGTTCACATTGACTTGGTTGATGCCCGCCAACACAATTTCGCAGGGGTCTTCAACCGTAGAAATATTGATGTCTGAGGCATTTAAATAGTGCAGACAACTGTAAAGCGTCATGGTTTTGCCAGAACCGGTGGGCCCTGTGATCAGCACCAAGCCATTGGGGCGTTGCAAGGCGTCTAGCAAGTTGGCTAATTGTTGTGGCTCATAGCCCAAGTCTTGCAAATTGAGCTGCTGAGAAGAAAAGTTTTGAATCCGTAGCACCAACTTTTCACCGTGCAGGGTGGGCAGGCAACTCACCCGCATGTCAATGGTCTTGGCGTTCAGGGTTAACCGCAAGCGCCCATCTTGTGGCAAGCGCTTTTCCGAAATATCCATGCGCGACAACACTTTGATGCGCGAGATGATGCGGTCTTTCAAGTGCGCGCTGGGCGAGCTGCGCTCTTGCAGTTGTCCGTCTATGCGCACCCGTACCCGCAGCACTTGCTCGAAAGGCTCGAGATGTATGTCCGAAGCGGCGTCGGCCATTACATCGACAAAAAAATGCTCTAGCCAGACCACCGCTTGCTGGTCTTGATCGGTGGAAGAAGGGGGGGCGGGCAGTGAAACCATAAGGGTTCAATGTAAGAAACCCCCGCTGCCAAGCAGGTCACTGTCAGGTTCAAAAAAATGC
>Ga0187843_10000765_pt1 | contig 21454 bp, 14 predicted proteins | sample SpaLakP09_SKY_43_FD_134516 | JGI IMG/M metagenome (GOLD analysis project Ga0187843, IMG submission 134516) | Oligotrophic lake water microbial communities from Sparkling Lake, Wisconsin, USA - SP09_SKY_43 | ecosystem: Environmental > Aquatic > Freshwater > Lake | place: USA: Sparkling Lake...
CCCGGTGAAGGAGCTGGATGTGATCGCCCTCGAGCCCGAGCTGGAGCGCCTGGTCACGCAAGCCCTGAATTCCCCCAACGGCGCCGCCCTGGACCCCGGTGTCGCCGACACCCTGGCCCGCAGCGCCGCCGAAACCTCACAAGCCCAGGAAGACCGCGGTGTGCCCGCCTGCCTGCTGGTGCCCGACCTGATCCGCGCCCCCATGGCCCGCCTGCTGCGCCGCGCCGCACCGCGCCTCAAGGTGCTGGGCCACAGCGAAATTCCTGAAACCCATTCCATCCGCATTGGCTCGATCATTGGAGGCACGGCATGAATGTGAAACGCTTCACCGCCCGCACATCACGCGAAGCCATGGCCCTGGTCCGCAAGGCCTTTGGTGATGATGCCGTCGTGCTGTCCAACAAGCCCTGCCCGGAAGGCGTGGAAGTGCTGGCCATGGCGCCGGAAGGCATGTCGCAGATCGAGCGCGTGGCCGCCACCGCGCCGCGCGTGGCCTCTCCCGGCCGCCTGCAGGCCCAGCCGGGCCGCCCGGCTGCCGGCGCGCCCGTGGTCAACCCTTCGGCCAAGAGCTTTGCCGCCCGCACCGGCCAGCGCAGCGAACCCAGCTTCGGCTACAACGACCCCGCCAGCGGATTCGGCGGCGAGGTGGCTGACGATGTCCAGACCCTGGCCATGAGTACCTTGTCCTTCCAGGACTATGTGCGCGAGCGCGTGCTCAAGCGCCGCCAGGCCGAGCTGGAAGGTGCACCCGATCCCATCTACGCCCAGCAGGCCGAAGCGCCGGCAGCCGCACCCGACCATCCCGGCGTCAGCTCCCTCAATGCCGTGCGCCAGCAGCGCGCTCAGGCCGCCTTGCAAGCCATGCAGCCGCGCCGCCCGGAGTCGCAGCCCGCGCCCGCTCAAGCGGCGCAGCCGGCTCGCCGCGCCGTGCCCGTGCCGCCCTCGCCGCCGGTGCTGCGCGACGAGATCCGCATGCCGGCCACCGGCCTGACGGCCGAGTTGCCCGATCTGCCCGGCCGCGGCCGCCGCGATCAGCAGGACATGATGAACGAGCTGCGTCAGGTCAAGGGCCTGATCGAAGAGCGCTTCGGCGCCCTGGCCTTCATGGAAAAGCTGCAGCGCCAGCCCATCCAGGCCCGCCTGACCCAAAAGCTCTTGGAGCTGGGCTTCTCGCCCGCCCTGGTGCGCAAGCTGGTGGAAGGCTGCCCCAATGAGTTCAAGGGCGCGCAGGCCGCCAAGGGTGAGCCGGCCGATGAAACCCAGTGGGCCGCCAATGTGCTGTCCCGCAATCTGCACACCGATGAAAACAGCCCGGCGCTGGAAGAGCAGGGCGGCGTGTTCGCCCTGATCGGCTCCACCGGCGTGGGCAAGACCACCACCACGGCCAAGATCGCCGCCGCCTTTGCCACCCGCTTCGGCGCCGCCCACCTGGGCCTGATCACGCTGGACGCCTACCGGGTCGGCGCTCACGAGCAGCTGCGCGCCTACGGCCGCATCCTCGGCGTGCCGGTGCACACCGCCCATGACCGCGCCTCGCTGGAAGACCTGCTGGAGCTGCTCTCGGCCAAGAAGATGGTCCTGATCGACACGGCCGGCATGGCCCAGCGCGACAGCCGCACCCACGAGCTGCTCGAGATGCTGGCCCATCCCAGCGTGCGCAAGATCCTGGTCGTCAACGCCGCCCAGCAGGGCGAGACCATCGAAGACGTGGTCAATGCCTGGGGCGCCAAGGATTGCCACGGCCTGGTGCTGTCCAAGATCGACGAGGCCGTCAAGCTGGCCCCGGCCCTGGACACCCTGATCCGCCACAAGCTGACCGTGCTGGGCGTGACCAACGGCCAGCGCGTGCCGGAAGACTGGCACCGCCTGTCAAGCCAGGCCCTGGTGCAGCGCGCCCTGCGCAGCACCGCCGCCGGCGCCTGGCGCATGGACAGCGCTGATGTGAACCTGATTTTTGCCGGGGGGCCCGCGCTTGGCTCCCAACACCCGGCCGCCATGGGCATGTTTTAAGCCCGGATGCTGAAGCCACACGAGACCCCACTCATCATGCGCGACGCTCACACCTCTGCTTCATCCCACGCCCCGCAGGACCAGGCCCATGGCCTGCGACGCCTGTTCGCCAGCTCGCGGGTGCGCTTCATCCCGGTCGTCAGCAACCCCCATGTGGTGGGCGGCGGCGTGCTGCTGGAAGGCCTGTGCGCGGCCTTCGCCGAGCTGGGCCTGCACACCCTGGTGGTCGATGCCGGCGAGAGCTCGCCCAAGCCTTCGGAGCTGGCGAGTGTGGACCTGGCCTCCTGCGTGGAGAGCCTGTCCAAGGATGTGTCCTATCTGGCCGCGCGTGGTCTGCCCATGCGCTACATCAACGCCAACGGTTCGGCCGCCCAGTTCCTGGAAGCCGTGACCGACGCCGCCCCCTTCGCCGATGTCGTGCTGCTGCACGCCAGCGCGGCCGAACTGGCCCGTGTGGTCGCCCTGCGCGAGGTGCGCCCGGTGCTGCTGGCCGACACCGACAGCATGAGCGTCACCCATGCCTACGCCGGCATGAAATGGCTGGCCAGCCGCGCCGGCCTGATGGTCTACAGCCTGTTGCTGGCCAGCTCGCCGCAGCTGCGCCTCTCGGACCGCATTGCCCAGCAGATCAGCTCCTGCGCCGATGGTTTCCTCGGTGCCGTGCTGCGCGACTGGGCCTGCCTGGACCCCAAGACACCGCCGACGGCGCCGGTCTCCCCGGAGATCCGCCACCTGGCCCGTGAGCTGCTGCTGGCCGCCCCGCCGGGAGCCGCGCTGGAAGCCTCGGTCAACGCCAGCCCGCTGCGCCCGCCCGTGCGCATGATGGGTGCAGGGCGCCCGGCCATGGCAGCCACTCTTTGATTGACGCAGGAGCTGATGATGTACACCGCCAAAGGCCGCCTCGATAACTCCTCGCTGATCAAGCAATACAGCCCGCTGGTGCGACGTCTGGCGCACCAGATGATCGCCAAGCTGCCCGCCAATATCGAGATCGACGACCTGATCCAGGTCGGCCTGATCGGCCTGACCGACGCGCTCTCGCGCTTCGATGTCGGCCAAGGCGTGCAGTTCGAGACCTTTGCCACCCAGCGCATCCGCGGCGCCATGCTCGACGAGCTGCGCGGCGGCGACTGGATGAGCCGCGGCACCCGCCGCCAGCAGCGCGAGATCGAAGGCGCCGTGCGCAAGCTCGAGCAAGAGCTGGGCCGTGCCCCGGTCGAGAGCGAGATCGCTGCTGAGATGAAGATCCCTCTGGCCGAGTACCAGGACCTGCTCGGCAAGGTGCGCGGCACCCAACTGGTCTATCTGGAAGACATGTCGGGTGACGAAGGCGACGAGGACTTCCTCGACCGCCATGTGGCCGACCACAGCAACAACCCCATGTTGAAGCTGCAGGACCACCGCATGCGCGAGGCCCTGGTCGCCGCCATCAAGAACTTGCCCGAGCGCGAGCAGTACATGATGAGCATGTACTACGAGCACGACATGAATCTCAAGGAAATCGCGGTTGTGCTCAAGGTCACCGAATCGCGCGTCTGCCAGCTGCACAGCCAGGCCATTGCCCGCCTGCGTGTCAAGCTGCGCGACTGGTGAGTTCGGTCGGCGTCGCGCCGGCCAGGCCCGCGCCGTAATTTCACATTCCAGCGGCGCCTCCCGCTTGCTGCTACCCTCTCGGGTGGTCAGGTTCCCGCCTCGGGGCTTGCCGCGACTCTAGGGAGGAGACGCCATGTTCTTTGGCTCCAAGCGCCAATCCACCACCCGATCGAGTGAGCCCATCGCGAGCCATGAATCGGCTGCGAGCGCAGCGGCGCCCAGCACCCAGGCGCTGACCCAGCTGCTGGGCAGCTTGTCCCGTTCGGTCTCCCATGTCGGCCGCGATGCGGCCGAGGTGCGCGGTGTGCTCGATGACACGCAAAAAGTCGTGGATGCCCAGGCCCAGGCCATGGCCGCGCTGTCCGGCGAGTTGGGCCAGGTGCGCCAGGCCCAGCAAGGCATCAGCCGTGCCACCGAGCAAAGCCGCCAGGCCGTGCAGCGCGCCCGCCAGGCCTTGTCCGGCGTGGGCGATGAGGTGGGCGGCATCGTCCAGACCCTGCACGAGGTGGCCGACGCGGCCTCGGACATCAGCAAAATCGCCCTGCAGACCCGACTCGTGGCTTTCAATGCCTCGGTCGAAGCCAAGCGCGCCGGTGAGGCCGGGCTTGGCTTCGGCGTGGTGGCCGATGCGGTCAAGGACCTGGCCGGCAAGGTCGACGGTTCGTCTAAGGCCATCATGAGCACGCTGGCCGCCCTCGATGCCCGCATCGAACGCTTCAGCATCGAGCTGCGCAGTGCCAGCGCCGGCCAGGCCCAGCAAAGCGCCATCCACCAGGCCTTTGCCGCGGTGGAGCAGGATGTGCTGCACATCGCCGATGCCGCCCGCCAGAGCGAGCAGATCAGTGCCTCGCTCGGCGCCCGCGCGGACGAGTTGGCCGCCGACATCCAGCAGGCGCGCGGCAGCCTGCAGGTGGCCACGGCTTGCAGCGATCGCTTCCTCAAGCTCTCGGAGGAACTGATCGAGCAGATCGCCGGCTCAGGCGTCGAGGTCGAGGACGCCCGCTTCATCGCCGCCGCCCAGCAGGCCGCGGCCCGCATCAGCGCCTTGCTGGAGGAGGCCGTGGCCAGCCGCCAGGTCACCATGGCCCAGCTCTTTGATGAGCGCTACCGGCCCCTGGCTGGCAGTGAGCCGGCCCAGCACCTGACCGATTTCATCGAGCTGACCGATCGCCTGTTCCCGGCCGTGCAGGAACCGGTGCTGCAGCTCGACGACAAGATCGTGTTCTGCATCGCCGTGGATCGCAACGGTTATGTGCCCACGCACAATAAGAAGTACTGCCAGCCGCAGCGCCCCGGAGACCTGGCCTGGAACAGTGCCAACAGTCGCTATCGCCGCATTTTCAACGACCGCACGGGCCTGGCTTCGGCGCGCAACCAGCGCCCGTTTTTGCTGCAAACCTACCGCCGTGATATGGGCGGCGGCCGCTTTGTGCTGCTGAAAGAGGCATCAGCGCCCATCACCGTGCAGGGGCGGCACTGGGGCGGTTTGCGCCTGGCTTTCGGCTTTTGAAGCCTTGGCGCGCTCCGAGCATCAGAGTTGCCAGCAAAAGCCAGCGAAGCGGTTCTGGCTAGGCGGACCGGTGCAGACAGTACGCTCAGTACGGCAAGCCGGGCCAACGACGCCAGAAGGATTTTGATGGCGACTCTCAGGGCGCCACGCAGGCGCGGTTCTTGCCAGTGTGCTTGGCCTCGTACAGTGCCACATCGGCACGGTCCAGCGCCGCTTCCAGGGTTTCGCCCGGCCGGTACAGGGTCACGCCGGCCGAGAAGGTGACGAACACATCCTTGCCCTCGTGCATGAAGAGGCTGGCCGACAAGGCGCGCTGCAGGCGCTGCAGCACGGCCTGGGCCTCCACCACCGGCGTGCTGGGCAGCATGAGCACGAACTCTTCGCCGCCGTAGCGCGCCACCAGGTCACCCGGCCGCAAGTGCTGTGACACCCGTTCGGCCAGGGACTTGAGCGCCACATCGCCGGCGCCATGGCCCAGGGTGTCGTTGAGCTTCTTGAAATTGTCGATGTCCAGCAGGGCCAGGGCGATCAGGGCGTTGTCGCCGGTCTCGCGCTCGGCCTTGGCCTGCTCGACCGCAAAGGCGGCCAGCAGGCCGCGGCGGTTGGCGATCTGGGTCAGCTGGTCGGTCTGCACCTCATTCGAGAGACGCTGCAGCTCGCCCTCGAGCTCGGCCACCTTGGCGCTGAGGCTGCTGGCGCGGTCGTGCTCCAGGGTCAGGCGTTCCTGGGTTTGCTTGACCAGGGATTGCACGCTGCGGCTTTCTTCCACCATCTCGCGCACCACGCCGGTCAGGCTTTCCAGCGAATCGGCCTTTTCGATCACCTCGGCATAGCGGCCGACGCTGTTTTGGAAGCGGTCGGTGTGCTGGCCCAGCTCGCCCAGCTCGGCCAGCATCTGGTGGATCAGCGCCTTCAGCGAATCGCGCGCGCGGCTGCGTTCTTCGCGCAGGGCGCGCTGGCGTTCGCGTGTGCCGCCCAGCATCTCGGTGACCGAGCGCACGCCGCGGCCGCTCAGGCCTTGTTCCAGGGTATGGTTCATGGCCTCGCACTGGCCCTTGGCCCAGGAATCGTCCTCGGCCAGGTCGACCAGGCTGGCGCTCAATTCGCGGCACAGCTCGCCCAACTCGCCGAACAGATGCTGGCGGTGGTCCAGCAGATGGCGGGCGCGCTGGCACAAGGCCTCGATCAGGGTGGCCTTCTCAGGCGTGGGGCCTCCGGCCAGCAGGTCCAGATGGGCGGCGTCGAGCTGACGCATCAGCTCATCGGCATAGCCCTCCGGGCTTTTCAGCGCATGCTGGACGGTGCCGTGCAAGCTGGTCTCGATGCCTGGCCAGGGGCTGGGCAGGCCAGCGCCGGCGGCACGGAAACTCAGTGCGGCCGAGCCCTCGCCGCCGGCGGGCAGCTCGCTGTCGGCCGCCTCCACGGTGCTGGGCGCGAAGTCTTCTTCGGCAAAAAACTGGCTCGGGGTGCCACCGGGCTCTTCCGAGGTGGCGATGCTGGCATCGGCGACATCGCCGTCCCAGCTGTTGACCAGCTGGTCCAGGCGTTTGAGCAGGCGTTGGCCGTCGCTGCGGTTGCCTTCCAGCACGCGCTGCAGGCCATCTTTCTTGCGTGCGACGGTCCATTGCCGGCCGCCGCGTTCCAGGCCGCGCACCAGGCGCTCCAGCGTCTGGGCCATGGCCTCGCCCTGGGCGCTGGGGCCCTCGCTGCGCTGCAGGCGTTCGAGCTCGCGCAGGGCTTCATCCCAGCGCGACTCGCGCACGCAGACCTGCAGCTCCAGCCGCGCCTGTGTGTTGCTGACGCCCATGCTCAGCAGCTTGGCCAGCAGGGCCTGGGCGCGCTCGGGCAGGGCCGCGGGCGTGGCCTCGACGCCGGATTCCATGGCGTAGGCGCGGGCGTAGTTTTCCGGCGTCGGCTCCAGCTGCGCCTGGCCCAGGCGCAGCAGCGCCGCCTTGGCGATTTGGGCCGGCGGCGTGGCGCCCGGCTTGCGGGCGGAGTTGGCGGGCAGAGGCGTGGGGCGGCGAGATTCGTCCATCGGTGTTGTGCTGGCTGAAGCTGGGGCGCGCTAGAGCAGTTTGCCGCCACTCGGGCGCAAGGGGCCGCCGCTCAGGCTGCCGAGGCTGCCTCCCGGATCGCCCTCGAAATCACTGTGGGCCTGGGCGATCCAGGGTGCTTTGCGTGGCAGCACGGTTTGTGCGAGCCATTGTTCGATTTCTTCCGGCGGCAGCGGTTTGCTGAACAGAAAGCCTTGCATCAGGCTGCAACCGAGGCGGTGCAGCACATCCATCTGGCGCAGGGTCTCCACGCCTTCGGCGATCACGCGCAAGCCCATGGCCCGGGCCAGGGCGATGATGGCGGTGACCACGGCCGAGCTCTGCGGCGTGATGCCCAGATCGCGCACAAAAGTGCGGTCGATCTTCACCTCGGAGATCGGCAGTGTCGTCAGATAGGCCAGCGAGGAGTAGCCCGTGCCGAAGTCGTCGATGGAGATTTCCACGCCCACTTCGTTGAGCCGGTGCAGGGCCGGGATGACGTTCTGCAAATCTTTCATCAGGTTGTTTTCGGTGATCTCCAGCTGGATCGCCCGGTGCGGCACGCCGTAGGCACTGACGCATTGGTGGATGTGCTCGACCAGGTCGGAGCGCTCGAACATGCGGCTGGGCAGGTTGACGGCGATCGAATCCGAGAAGCCAAAGTTGAGCTGCCAGACCTTGGCCTGGCGGGCCGCTTCCTTGAGCGCCCACTCGGACAGGGGCACGATCAAGCCAGTTTCTTCGGCCAGGGGGATGAAGTCGCCCGGCGGCACCAGCTTGTCGCCGCGCTTCCAGCGCATCAAGGCCTCGGCACCCACCATGCGGGCGGCGCGCACATCGATCTTGGGTTGGTAGTGCAGTACGATCTCGCCGCGCTCCAGGGCCTTGTGCAGGGCGCTTTCCAGCTCCAGCTTCTCGCGGCCCTGGCCGGCCAGTTGCGGGGTGTAGAGGGCGGCGGCATTGCGGCCCTGCGACTTGACCGCGTACATGGCCACGTCGGAGTTGCGCAGCAGGTCGGCCATGGTCAGGCCGTCGCGCGGGTAGATGGCGATGCCCACGCTGGCGGTGACAAAGCACTCCTGGCCCGAGATGAAGATGGGCTCGCGCATGGCCTCAAGCACGCGCTCGGCCACGCGTTCGGCATCACGCTCGTCGCCGATTTCGGGCAGCAGGGCCACGAACTCATCGCCGCCCAGGCGGCCCACGGCCTCCAGGGTGCGGTGCGAGCGGCCGCCGATGGTTTCCAGCATGCCCTCCATGACCTGGTCGGAGTTGCGCACGCAGGCGCGCAGGCGCCGGCCCACCTCGATCAGCAGCTCGTCGCCGGCGGCATGGCCCAAGGTGTCGTTGATGATCTTGAAGCGGTCCAGATCGATCAGCAGCAGGCCGACCTCGTGGCCGCCGCGGCGCGCCTGTTCGATGGCGCGCTCGACGCGCCAGATCAGCTGGCGGCGGTTGGGCAGGCCGGTCAGGGCATCGAAGTGGGCCAGCTGGCGGATGCGGTCCTCGGCCTGGCGGCGGTCGGTCACATCCTGCATCACACCGGTGTAGCCGTTGGCATTGCCATGCTCGTTGAATTCGGGCTCGGCTTCGATGTGGACCACGCGCTGGCGTCCATCGAGCAGGGTCACCGGCAGATCGGTCACCAGCACCGAGTTGTGGGCGATCACGTCGCGCAGCAGGCGCAGGAAGAGCGTGCGCTCCTCGTGCGGAATCATGCGCATCACGCCGATGAAATCGAGCCCTTCCTGCGGGCCGCGGCCGAACACGCGCAGCGCCTCGGCGGCCAGGGTGAAGCCGCCACCCAGATGCCACTCGAAGCTGCCCATGCGGGCCAGGTCTTGCGCGCGGGCCAGGCGGGCCTTGCTGCGCTCCAGCTCAATGCGGGTGCGTGAGCTGCGCAGCAGGTAGCGCAGGCGCCCGGCCAGCAGGCTCCATTGGGGCGACTTGACGAAGAAATCGGTGGCGCCGACCTGGTAGGCACGGTTGATCGAGGCCTCGTCGTCCAGGCCGGTCAGCATCAGCACCGGGGTTGATTCAAAACCCGGGAACTCGCGCAGGCGGGTGCAGGTTTCAAAGCCATCGAGCACCGGCATCATCGCGTCGAGCACGATCAGGTCCGGCGACATGTGGGCAATCATGTCCAGCGCTTGGGCGCCGCTGCTGGCCGAGGTGACATCGAAGCCGCGCTCTTGCAGGGCGGCGCTGGTCATCAGCAGGTTGACCTCGTCGTCATCGACCAGCAGCACCTTGGCGCGTGCGGGCAGGTCGTCGTCGAGCTGGGGGCCGGCTGATTTCATGGTGTCGTCGGGGCCAGGCTGGCCACGGCCAACCTCACCTGTTGAATGTCCGCCAGCATAGCGTCCAGCAGGGCTTCCAGGCCTTCGCTGTGCTGCTGTCGTGCGCGGCTTTCAATGTCGGCGCAGCGCTCGGCCAGGGCCATGGCGCCCAGGCTGGCCGACGATGACTTGAGCGTGTGGCTGACATGGCGCACCACGTTCAGGTCGAGTTGTTCACCGCGCGCCGCCGCCAGCTCAGGCAGCAGGCGGTCCAGGGATTTGAGGTAGGCGGCCAGCACCCGCTCGATCAGCTTGTTGTGGCCGTCGGGGTCAAGCTCGCGCAGGCGGTCCAGCGCCACCGGGTCCAGGCAGGACGTCGCATCGGCCGCCGAGCTGGGCTCGGCCGGCTCGGCCAGGGAGGGAGGGATCGGCGTGGGCGTGGACATGTCAGGAAACGCGGAGCAGGGGCGAGTGTGTCAGACCGGCTGAGCGCGGCGAGCGGTCGCGAGGCACCGGCTCAGGATAGCGTGGCTGGCGTGACAAAGCGTGTGTCCCCAAGAGTCCCATCAGAATGTGCAGTGGTGGCCGGCCAGGGGCCGGACGGAAGTTGCCTATTTTGCCCCTTGCCAAGCGGGCCACCGGCCGGAAAAGGCCAAATGGATCACGCCAAGGCGGCGGGTGCAAACCGGCAGTCACTGATGGAATGTAGCCGCAGTGTCAAGCACATGATCCAAGCGTCTGCGGCGCTCTCGCCCGGCGTTTCCGGCGACTGCCCAAAAGCCGGGCACGCGCTCCGTACAATGATTCGCATGAACAGCCTCAGCGATGCCCGCGCCAGCACACGCCGACTGCCCCGTCGGGCCGCCGCTGCGTCACTGGCGCTGGTGCTGGGCCTGCTGGTTTTGGCCGCCATGGCCTGGTTCATCACCTTGCAAGATGCCGCGCATCTGAGCGTGGCTGTGGTGGTGCTGACGGTGTTCTGCACGGCCGTGCTCGCCCTGTTGCTGGCCGGCCTGGGTTGGCATGTGGGCGTGCGCCTGACCCGCCAGCGCATGCACGAGGCCTTGCGTGAGGCGCGCCAGCACAGCCGCCTGCTTTCGCAGCTGCAAACCGGCTGGCAATGGGCCACCGACGCCGAGCACCACCTGGTGCGCTGGCAGGGGCCGCGCGATGTGCTCAGCTCGCAGTGGGTGGGCAGCACCCATTGCCAGACGCTCTGGGAGCGCTTCCGCCTGGCGCCCGGTGAAGACCTGCCCGAGGGTGCCGACCTGCGCGAACAGCTGAGCCGCCAGGCAGCCGAGTTCGAACTCCAACTCCAGCCGATCACACCCGAGCTGGCACCGGGCACCTGGGTGCTGCGCGGCCTGGCACGTTGGGATGCCCAGGGGCGCTTCGAGGGCTATTGCGGCACGGCGCGCCTGCTGGAGCCCGAAGCGGCGGCAGTGCCAAGCCAGCCCCCGGCCCAGGCCAGCACCGCCTGGCTGGATGCCGTGCCCGGCCCGGCCTGGTTGCTCAGCGTGGCGCCGCCGGTGGTGCTGCTGGCTCAGAACGCCCAGGCCGCCGCGGCCGGCGCCCGGGTGGGCGAGCGCTGGCAGGATTGCCAGGCCCAGTTTCCGGTCGCGCTGAGCGAGCGCCTGAGCGGCCAGCTGCCCAAACCCTACACCGACGCTTCGGGCAGTTATGCCCTGGCGGTGCTGCCGCCGCTGCCACCCCCGGCCCCGCCTGCGGCCGTGGACGCCGGCGAGCACGAGTCTTTCAGCTACACCGTGTCGCACGATCTGCGCGCACCGCTGCGCGTGGTCGAGGGCTTTGCCCGCATCTTGAAAGAGGACTACGGTCGCCTGCTGGACCGCATCGGCAACGACCACCTGGACCGGGTCATGGGTGCGGCTGCGCGCATGAACAGCATGATCGATTCCCTGCTGTCCCTGTCCCAGCTTTCGGCCCAGCCGCTGGCGCGCCAGCCGGTGGATCTCTCGCAGCTGGCCGGTTTTGTGGTCGAAGAGCTGCGTCGCAGTGCGCCCGAGCGTTCAGTGACTGTGCACATTCAGCCACGCATGGTGGTGCAAGGCGACCCGACCTTGCTGCGCATGGTGCTGGAAAACCTGCTGGGCAATGCCTGGAAGTACAGCGGCAAATGCGCGCAGGCGCAGATCCGATTTGAGGCGCAGCTTGAAGAAGGGCAATGGACCTACCGCGTCAGCGACAACGGGGCCGGTTTCGACATGCGTTTTGCCGACCGCCTGTTCGGCGTGTTCCAGCGCCTGCACAGCGCCAGCGATTTCCAGGGCACGGGCGTGGGCCTGGCTTCGGTGCGGCGCATCGTGCGCCGCCATGGCGGTGACATCTGGGCCGAATCGGCCGTGGGCGAGGGCGCCCGCTTCTACTTCACATTGGCCGGCTGAGCCAGCATCTCCAGGGCCTCGACCAGCAGGCGGGCCTGTTCGGTGTCCGAGCGGCCTTCGCTGGCGCTGAGCTTTTGCAGCCGAGCCAGGGCATCGGCGCGTGACAGCGAGTAACGGTGCATCAGCACGCCCACCGCAATCGCCTGCACCTCGTCCAGCACCGGGTGCGGCTCACGCCGCGCGGCCGGGGCGGGCTCGGCCGGGCCGTTCTGGCGGCGGTTGGCAAAGGCGGCTTCCACGGCCGGCACGATCTGGTGGATGTCCAGGGGCTTGACCAGATAGGCTACCGCGCCCAGTTCCTTGACCTTGGCCACGGTTTCTTCGTCGGCAAAGGCCGAGAGGAACATGAAGGGGATCTGCAGGTACTCGCGCAGGTAGGCGGCGACGTCGAAGCCGCTCAGGCCTTCCATGCGGATGTCCAGCAGGGCCAGTTCGGGGCGGTGCTCGCGCGCCAACAGGATGGCGTCGTCGCCATTGTCGGCATCGATGACTTCGAAACCGGCCTGCGCCAGACCATAGGTCAGGGTCGCCAGAACCAGACGGTCATCGTCCACTACGAGAATCTTGCCCCTGCTGCTCACCGCTGGAGGTCCCCCGCTGTGCTGGAATGCGGCCGGCTGCTGCCGACCTTGTGTTTGCTGGCATTGTCGCCCAAACCGGGGACCGGGGCGTCCTGGGGTGAGTACGGGGCTGTGCGGGCCCGGCTTTTCGACCGCGGCGTATCAGTTCCGGCAGCTCAGGGCTCGCTTTGCAAGCTGACGCTGGGCTGCAGGAGCTCGACCCTGCAGACCACCAGATCACCCTCCTGCTCCAGGCTCAGCCGTGCCGTGCGTCGCGGCAGCAGGGCGCGCACCAGGCCCAGGCCCGAGACCCCGCCGGGCACCTGCGCCAGGCTGAAGTCCGGCGGCAGGGTCCCGGGGTTGGTGATGGCGACGCTGACGCTGTCCACCCCGCAGTGCAGGGTGCAGCTGACGGCGCCGGCCGGGCTGTGCTTGAGTGCATTGCTGAGCAGCTCGTTGAGCGTCAGCGCGATCGGGATCGACTCCGCCTCGGGCAGGGTCCAGTCATTGACCCGCTCGGAGGTCAGGCCCTCGATGTGGCTGGCGATCTGGCGCCCGCTCATGCGCTGCACCGAGCCGATGATGGCATCGACCACGCGGCGCAAGCGCAGCGGACCGGAGCTGCCGACCTGCAGGCCATACACCTGGGCAATCGCCTGCACCTGACCGACCGCCTCGTTGATCACGCCGGCCACCTCGGGGCGGCGCGCGGCGATCTGCTGCAGTAGGCCGGCCACGCCTTGCAGATTGTTCTTGATGCGGTGGTGCACCTCGCGCACCAGCAGCTCGCGCTGCGAGATGGCGGCTTGCAGGCGCGCCTCTTCGGCGGCGCGGTGCTCGGTCACATCGCTGGCCACCAGCAGCAACTGCTCGGGCGTGCCTTCGTCGATGGAGTCCGGGCTGTCACCGGTGCCGGCCAGGTGCAGGATGCGGGCATCCCAGACCCGCTCGCGCTCGCCTTCGCCGAGCCGGTATTCGCGCTGCAGCACGGTGCTGGCGCTGGCCGACAGGGCGCTCAACATATCGCGTCGGATCATCTCGCCCTGCAGCGGGCCGAACAGGTCTTCCGGGCTGGCGCCCATCAGCTCGTCTTCGCTGCGGCCGGCCAGGGCGGCGGCGGCCTGGTTGATCTGCTCCACGCGCAGGGTCTTGGCGTCGTGCAGGCTGATGGCCAGCGGCGCGGCTTCGATGATGCGGCTGAGCGAGGCCTGCGCCTGCAGGGTTTGCGCCTCGGCCTGGCGGCGGCGGTCGATGTCCAGCAGGGCAAAGGTCAGCTGGCGGCCGCTGCCGCGGGTGCCGGTGACCACCACATTGCCGACCACCCAGAACTCGCGGCCGTCGCGGGCCTTGAGCCGGCACTCGAAGGCCTCGGTCTGGCCCTCGGTCAGCTCGTCCAGGTAATGGGTCTGGCGGAAGGGGTGGTCCGAGGCCGGCGTGGCGACGATGCTCATGGAGTGGCCCGCGAACTCGCTCAGGTCGCCGCCGAACATGCGTCGCGCCGAGCGGTTCATCCACTCGATGCCGCCCCGGCCGACGGTGACGATGCCCACCAGCACCGAGTCCAGCACCGCGCGCTCGCGCTCGGTCTGCAGCATCAGCGATTGCTGGGCGCGCCAGCGGTCATCCACATTGACGTAGGTGGCGATGATGCCTTCGTCCGGCGCACCGGGCCGCATCACGCGCTTGCTGACCTGCATCCAGAGCACGCTGCCGTCCTGGCGGCGCACGCGGCGCTCGCCGCGCCACAGGCCCTGGCGCTGCAAGGCCTCGCGCACCTCGGCACTGAGGTGTTCGAAATCCTGGGGTGACTCGAACAAGGCCTCATGGGCCAGGCCGCCGAGCTCGTGGATGCGGTAGCCGGTCAGTGCGGCCAGGGCGTCATTGGCGCGGGCGATGCGGCCCTTGCGCAAGATGGCGATGCCCACATCGGAGAGGCTGAACATCAGCTCGCGGTCCTGCACCAGGGCTTCCAGCTCGCTTTGCTGGGCCTTGAGGCGGGAGATGTCGCTGATCACGGCGATGGTTTCGCTCTCGCGCGGCGGGCCGCTCTCGAGCTCGCTGGCTTCGGAAGGCGCGCGCACCTGGCGCAGGCTCAGCGAGAGCCAGCGCGGCTGGGCCGCTTCGCTGCCCACCTGCAGGAACTCGGCCTCGAAGGTCTGCTGGGCCTGCAGCGTGGGCAGGGCGTCCTGCACCTGCTGGGCCAGCTCGGGCAGGGCAGCGAAGAGCTGGGCCACCGGCGTGCCGGCGTGCTGCAGGCCGGGCAGGCCAAGCATTTGCTCGAAGCCGCCGTTGCAGCGCACCAGTTGGTCGCCGCGCAAATAGGCCAGGCCCAGGCTGGCGCTGTCCATGATGGTGGTCAGCTCGTGCAGCAGCTGTTCGCTGCGGGTTTCGGCCTGGGTTTGTGCGGTCACGTCCAGAGTCACCACCGAGGTGGTGCGCTTGCCCGAGGCCAGCTGGCCGGGCTCGACCCGGGTCAGCAGCCAGCGCCGGCCCAGCTCGGGGTGGCGCACGGCGTAGCGGACCTCGATGCGGTCGCCCTTTTTCAGCGCCCGCTGCAGGCGCTCGAATTCATGGAGGGAGCTCGGCTCGACGATGTCGCGGCCCACGCCTTGCAGGCTGGCCAGGGAGTTGCGCTGGGTGGCCGCGGCCTGGCCCAGATTGGCGCCGCCGGGCGGGCTGCGCGGCGTGCGCGGGCGCAGCCAACCGGCATCCTGCTGAAAGGTGGCCAGGCCGACGCCGGCGGTGTCCATCAAGGCATCGAGCTGCTGGTGGGCGAGGTCGCGCTCTTGCTCGGAGCTGCGGTCTTCCAGCACGGCCAGATAGCGCCGCGCCGGGCCGCTGCTGCCAGCCTGGGGCCGCAAGCGGCCGAGCAGCCAGCGCGTGCGGCCGGCCGGGTCCACCAGGGTGGCCTGGGTCAGCAGGCCGTCTTCATGCGCGCTCAGGGCTTCGGCCAGTCGGCCGTTCTCCCAGGCCAGCAGTTGCTGGATGGCCGGGTCGGCTTCGTGCAAGGTGCTCGGCGGCTGCAGGCACAAGGCGGTGAAGGCGCTGTTGACCTTGAGCAGCAGGCCCTGGGCATCGAAGCTGCACATGGGCAGGGGGCTCATTTCGAACCACTGGGCCAGCTCGGCCTGGGCGCGCTCGGTGTTCTCGCGCAGCAAGGCTTCGCGCGCCTTGGCGTCGCCACTCAGGGCCGGGCCTTCGTGGGGGTGTTCGGCGCCGACGCCGGCCAGCTTGCCGGCGGGCTTGCCGCGGTGTTTTTCTTCCGGCCGGGCATGCAGCATCCAGCGCGCGGCATCGTCGGCGCGGGGCTCCAGGGCGACCAGGGTCAGCAAGGCGCGCTGGCCATTGGCCAGCTTGATGCCGGTGGGCGGCGGGCCTTGGCGGCCGTCCAGCAAGGCGCGGCTGGCCAGGCGCAGCCAGTCGCCGACACGGCCGCCATGGCTGGTCTGCAGGCCGTGCAAGCCCTTGCCGCCGCTCAGGCCCGCGGCCTGCTCGAGCAGGCTTTGCGCGCTCGGGTTGGCCTCCACCACCTCCAGCGCCTCACCGAGCAAGAGCACCGGGTCGCTGATGAGCCCGAACACCCCGCGCAGGGCGGCGAGGTCTTGGGGCAGGAGGGAGAGTTGGGCTGACAGTTGAGCGGACATGTGCGCCGAGTTTACGGGGCGCCCGGCCGGGTTCCCGCTCACTCGAGCTGGGCGGCCTTGTTCAGGGCGCGCAGCACACAGTGGTTGATCTCTTCCGCCCCCAGCATCAGCTGCTCGGCGGCGGCGCGGAAGTCGTAGACCGACTCGTTCTCGATCGCGTGCACCAGCTCCAGATAAGGCTGGTAAGGACCGCTGCCATCGACCAGGGCCTGGCGCACGCGCTCAGGCATGGGGATGGATTGCAGCAGCTTGGTGAAGGGCTGCTTGAGCATGTGGTCCAACAGCGAGAACAGGCCGCAGATGAACATTTCGTCGCGCAGCTCGCTGTCGCTCATGCTCTTGGCCAGCTCTTCCATCAGCAGGCCGCGGCGCAGGGCGGCGAACATGATGGGGCGCATGCTGTGGTCCTTGCTGGCCGTGGTCAGCAAGAGGGCCAGCCAGCGCTTGAGGCGCGGATAGCCCAGCAACATGATGGCGTGGCGGAAGGAGGACACCTCGACCGGCAGACCGAAGGCGGCCGAGTTCAGGTAGCGCAGCAGCTTGAAGGCCAGGCTGGGGTCGCGCTTGAGGGTTTGCTCCAGGCGCTCGATGTCCTCGTCCTGGTCGACCCGCGACATCAGCTCGACGATGACCTGCAGATCGGCCTGGATGTCGCTGCGCGGCGCATTCGGTGGCGGCTCGTAAGCGCCCTGCATGGGCCAGCCGATCACGCCGGCCGCACCGCGGCCGAAAGCGCCGTCGATGTCGGCCGCGCTGCGCAGGCCGGCCACCAGGCGGGGCAGGGCGCTGGTTTCGCCGCCGCGTTGCTCATCGTCCTGGTCCAGCACCTGCTGGGCAAAGCAAGCATTCAGCTCGGCCGGCAGGGCGGCACTGGGCCGGCCCTTGAGCAGCAGGCCATTGCCACGCTTTTTGAGGGCGCGCAGCGCTTCTCCCAGGCCCTCGTCGGCGGCCATGAAGGCGGGCACCTCGAACTGCACATGGGCCGGCGCCTCTGCGCGCAGCAGTTCCTGCAGCAGGCCTTCGTTGAGCACATTGAGGATGACCTGGGGGCCGCCCGCCGGCCAGACCTCGGACACGGCGGCCAGCAGATCGGCCGCGTCGAGCTGGGCGTCCGGGCGCAGCGGGATCACGGTCAGGCGGGTGGCCGTGACCATGCGCTGGCGGTCGATCAAGGGGGGGTAGCCGAGGGCCAGGGCGCTCAGGATGGGATGGTTCATGACTCCGCGGATCCGATTCGGGGGTGTTCAAACATTGAGGTACTGGAACAGCGACATGCGCTGCACCATGGCGTAAGTCTTCAGGGCGGTGTCGTAGCCGGTCTGCTGGTTCTGGAAATCGGAGATGCCTTGCACCATGTCCAGGTCCTCGGCGGCCGAGCGTTCGGCCTGGTTGTACTGCTTGAGTGCGGCCATGCGGGATTCGGTGCCGTCCAGATTATTCAGCCTCTCACCCAACTGACTGCGAACATTTTGTAAGTTCGTCATCACCGCATCCAGATCGCGCACCCGGCCCGAGTTGGACTGCGAGATCTCCACGCCGGTGCGCAGTGGCGTGCGCAGCTCGGCCACGGTGCGGTCCAGCACGTCGAAGAGCTTGAGCGAGTTGGTCGCGGGCTTGATCTCGAAGCGGTCGCCATCCACCGGCTGGCCGGAGATGGTCACGGCCATGCCGTCAAAGGTGATGGCCTTGCCTGGCGCGAAAGGGGCGCTGAAGGCCGGTGTGCCGAGGTCGGCGTCGGTCACGGTGATGGTTTGGGCGGGGCTGGCGCCGCTGATTTCGATCAGGTAGTTGTGGCCGGTCAATTGTGACGGGTCGGAGGTGCGGCCGGCGTCGATCCAGCCCTTGGGCGAAACGCCGGGCGGCACCGAGATCAGATTGGGCAGGGGCCCAGTCTCAAACGTGCCATTGCCGCTGCGCGCCTGTTCGAACACCAGGCGACCGTCCACGGTCAGCGGGAAGTTGTCGATATTGCCAGTCTGGATGGAGCCCGAGACGCCGTTGAAGCGCACGCCACCGGCCTGGTCCAGGAAGGGCGGGTCGCTGGCACCCTGGCCCGAGAACAGAAAGCCGCCGGCGCCGTCGCCACGGTTGGCAATGGCCAGCAGCTGGTTGCGCAGGCCGGCGATCTTGTTGGCCAGGCCGGCGCGCTCGGCGTCGCTGTAACTGGCGTTGCCGGCGGCGATCATGGTTTCGCGCATCTGCTGCAGCAGCTCGTTGGCGTCGCCCAGCGCGGCTTCGCTCAGCGTCATGCCGTTGCGGCTGGCCTCCAGCGCACGCTGGTTGGCATCGACCCGGCCGATGGTGGACAGGGCGCGCTCGGAGCGCGCCGCGCCGGTCGGGTCGTCGCTGGCCTTGGTGATCTTTTTGCCCGTGGTGAGCTGCTGCTGCGAAGCCTGCATGGACTCCTGGCGGCGCTGCAGGGTGGCGATGCTGCTGTCAAAGATGTTGGCGGTGGACAGGCGCATGGGAGTCTTCCTGGTTGGGGCGCGTTGGCGCCATCAGCGGGCCGCCATCTGCAGCAGCTCGTCGAACAGTTTTTGCGCGGCCTGCAAGACCTTGGCGGCGGCCTGGTAGCCCTGTTGGAACTGCATCAGCCGTGCGGCTTCTTCGTCGAGGTTGACGCCGGCCTGGCCGGCCCGGGTCTGTTCGGCATCGGCGGCCACGGCCACCGAGACGCTGGAAAGGTAGGTGGCGCCCTGCACGCGCGAGCCGATCTCGCTCATGGTGGCGGAGTAGGCTTCGTTGATGGTGGCGCCCACGGCGATGCTGCCGTCGGGGCGCTGGCGCTGGCCGACGAACTTTTCCCCCTGGATGTTCAGGAAGGCCTTGGCATTGCCGTTGTTGGTGGCGGGGAACTGGGTTCGCTCCAGCGAGATGGTGTCGTTCTTGCGCGGCACGCCGTTCAAGCTCATCTCGAAGCCGAGGTCGATGGGCGGCGTGGCATTGGGCTCGTTGCCGATGTTCTGGCCGGCGGCCCAGGTGCCGTTGAGCACCGAGCCATCGGCCAGGGTCAGGGTGTATTGCAGCTTGGCCGGGTTGGCCGGATCTGGGTCGCCAAAAGCCAGGCTGATGGGCAGCTTGGTGGCATCGAAACGGTCGTTGACCGCGTAGATGGAGTTGACAGTGGCCGAGCCCTTGTTGTCCACATTGGTGGTGGCGGTCAGGGGCGAGGCGGCAGCGATGCCGGTGGGCTGCTCCAGCACACGGCGCATTTCCACGGCGGCCTGGGCCACGGGCTCCAGGCGGTAGGAGTCGCCCGGCGCGGGCGGCGTGGCGCCGAAGCTGATCTTGAAGCCGTCGATGGTGTCGCCATCGACCACGTTTTGTGTGTAGCCGTCGCTGAGCCGGGTCAGCTTGTAGGTGCCTGAACCGCTGAGATCGCTCTCCAGGCGGTAGGCGCTGGCCTGCAGCTGGCTGGCGTTGGTGATGGTCATGCTCACGTTGGAGGCAAAGCTGCCATCGGCGGCGCGGGCATTGGTGGTGGCCGGCAGGGCACGCGGCTGGCCAAAGCCGAAGATGGGCACGCCCTTGCCCGGCGGGTCGGACAGGTCCAGGCCCAGGGCCTGCTGGTCGTTGACACGCGAGGCCAGGGCCGCGGCCATCTGGCCCAGCAGATTGCGGGCGTCCTGCAAATCCTTGTTCTGGTATTGCAGCAGGGCGGACAGAGAACCGCCGGTCAGCACGCTCTCGTCCAGCGAGCGCGGGCCGCCGGAATCACTGATGCTCAGCGCGGCGCGCGAACTGTCGTAGGGGTCCTGGCTGACGCTCAGTTCCTGCGCCTGCGCGCCCAGCACCAGGCGCTGGCCGCCGCCGATGAACACGCCCAGGGTGCCATCGCTGGCGGGCAGCGTGGTGACCTGGATGTACTTGCTCAGCTCGGAGACCAGCTTGTCGCGCTGGTCCAGCAGGTCATTCGGGGTGTGGCCATTGCCATTGGCGCGCGAGATCTGGTCGTTGGCAAAGGCGATCTGCTTGCTCAGCTCATTGACCACATCGACATTGGCCTTGAGGTCGCTGACCACGCCCGATTGCAGCTCCACCAGCTGCTGGCCGGCGCTGGAAAAGCGCGCCGCCACCTCGGTGGCGCGGCCCATCACCACCTGGCGGGCGGAGGGGTCCGAGGGCCGGCTGCTCACGTCCACCATGGCGTTCAGGAACTGGCCAGCGGCGGCACCCAGGCCGGTTTCGCCGGGCGGGAAGATTTTCTCCAGCTGGGACAGCTGACTCATGCGAGTCGAGTCCATGTGGGCGATGGCCTTGGTGGTGTAGGCCTGGCGGGTCAGGAACTCGTTGTGGGCGCGCTCCACCGTCTCGATGGTCACGCCCTTGCCAAAGTAGCCGGCGCCTGTGAACTGGCCTTCCGGCGTGGTCAGCACCACCGATTGGCGCGAATAGCCGGGCGTGTTGGCATTGGCAATGTTCTGCCCAACCGCCTGCAAGGCGGCCTGGTTGGCGAACATGGCCCGAACGCCGATGGACAGCAATCCGCTCATGGCTGGCGCTCCTCAGGCCCGAAACTCAGGCCAGGGCGCGCTGCACGCGCACCGTGGTGTTGATCACCCGGGCCAGCTTGCTGGCGTACTCGGGGTCGGTGGCATAGCCGGCGTTCTGCAAGCCCTGGGCAAAGCCCTTGGCCCCACCCGTCTGGGCCTGGGCCACGACCTTGCTGTAGCGCTCGTTGTTGCTGATCAGCTTGGCGTAGTCCTTGAAGGCTTCTTCGTAGCTGCCGTAGGCGCGGAACTTGGCGGTCACGCGCTGGGCCTTGCCGTCCACGTACTCGGTGGTCTGCACCTCGGCGACGGCGCCCTTCCAGCCCGGCGTGGCCTTGATGCCGAAGACGTTGAAGGAGGGCTGGCCGTCCTTGGTGTTGATCTCGCGCTTGCCCCAACCGGACTCATGCGCCGCCTGGGCGATCATGAAGCTGGCCGGGATGCCGGTGCTGGCCTCGGCGGCCTTGGCCGCGTCGTCGTGCTTCTGGATGAAGCTGGCCACATGGGGCGCCACATTCTTCTTGGCCAGGGTGGGCAGGGGCTGCACGGTCTTGAGGGCCTCGGACTTGCCCTCAGCCACGCCCATCTGGCGCTGCAGCTGACGCGCAATCGCATCGGACAGGCCGCCCGGCAGGCCGGTCATCTTGCCGGCGAACTGGGTGTCCAGCATCTCGCTGCCCATTTGCGTGGCGGAGTTCTCCAGCATGCCGGTGGCCATGGTGTTGGAGCGCATGCTCTTCATCACCTCCTGCATGAACAGGGATTCGAACTGGCGCGCGGTCTCGCGAATGCTGCTCTTGGGGTCGCGCGAGGCGGCGGCGCGCAGGGCCTCGATCGAGCGGTGGTCGTTGCCCAGGCTGGTGCCGCCGCCCAGGGCCATGCCATTGTTGGGAGAGAGGGCCATATCAGATCACCTCCAGCTCGGCGTTC
>Ga0187843_10000766_pt1 | contig 21422 bp, 20 predicted proteins | sample SpaLakP09_SKY_43_FD_134516 | JGI IMG/M metagenome (GOLD analysis project Ga0187843, IMG submission 134516) | Oligotrophic lake water microbial communities from Sparkling Lake, Wisconsin, USA - SP09_SKY_43 | ecosystem: Environmental > Aquatic > Freshwater > Lake | place: USA: Sparkling Lake...
AAAGGCGACATCTTCCCTCAGGCGCGTGCATGCACGCTCCCTGAGGGAACCCCTCCAGCGTCCATCACCGTTCTTGCTCAAATCCCCACGCTTTCGGCATCACGAAAGCTGCTTATGCACACAGCGAGCAGGACAGCGCGCAGCGCCCTCCCCTCGACGTCGTCTTTCATCAGGCACCGTCTGAGGTGCCGGAGCGCCGCTTTCGGATGCACCAAAAGAATGAACCCGGCACTGCGAGCACAAATCGCCCCTGCCATCCACCGTGCAGGTTCTCGCGCCTCCAGTGTCCTTTCCAATCGTTTCCTGTCGTCGGCGCTTACTCCCGTTGCCAAACGGGCTCGATTAACGGATTCCAGTAATCTTTCGGTAAGTCGGCCAGCGGACGAATTGATAGCCCGGTCGAGTAATCGCTGGCAGTCCGTCGTGAGATCAAATTCATCCTCATGGTGCTCGGCAATAGCCCATAGGCGATCCCACCACTGCTCAAAAATGTCTGAGTCATCCGTTGCCTGACGGATGGGTAGTAGGTGAGTCAGCGCTGGCATCAGGGGCACTATTACGCCTTCAGGCGCAGCGCTTAACTTTGCGAACGCTTTCGGCATGAGATCGAGTGCTATCGATCGGGTCGTCTCCTGCAGGCCGGCGACTACGAGCACATTCAGAAAATCCGACCACAGTCGCGAGTTGTCTGCGTCTATGTCGGCATTGCGCAGCACCTCGAAGGCAGCTGTCGGTTCTGCCCTACAGTAGGCGGCCCAGCTCGCTTGCGCTTCGTAGTCAGCCTCACTAATAAGCTGCTTTGCCAACTGAAGGCGCTCGCCTGGGATCGCATCGATCAACGTTGTGGCGTCTCCTTGCACGCTGGAGACACCGGATGAATAGACGCCAAACAAGTCCTCTTCCCGGAAATCTCCCGCAATATATGGATATTGCTGCGCGATGTCGGCAAGCACGCGGACGCCCTCGTCCGGCAAAACGCCGGCGACTTTCAATGCTGTCAGAAGTAGCCAAACGCGGTGACTTCGCGCCTGCGGACGCCAGTCCGTCTCCCCCTCTCCCTGTGAGAACTCCGCATACAAGGTCGGGGATTCGTCCAGAACTCTCCGCAATAAATGATGTATTAAATGCGGGCTTGCTGCGCCCATGCGTTCCGTGATGGCAAGCACCAATTCCCGGCGCATGGTCCAAAATGCATCGGCAGGCAGCTCCAGCAAATTTTGCGCCACCTGGTCGCTACTAAAAAGGACGCGGCTCCGTTGGGCATGTACCCATAGCCGTTGGCCCAAGACACTTGGAATACTGCGCCAAGCACGCGCCAGATTGGCCGCGTACGCGACGTCCCGCTCAACCAATATCGGTAATAAATCTGTCAGCAGCACGCAAAGGTGCACCACCCCGTCTTGATAGGCGTTCTGCGCATGCGCCTCAACGCTTGGCACACTCCGGTCCAGAGCGTCCCAGTCCGGGCCAAGCAGATCCATATCGATCGCAGCATAGGCTGTGTTGATCAATGCTTGGGTTGACAACTGAGCGAATCGCATACTATCCGCGGGCAGTTCTCTTATAGCAGCGTTTAGGTGGGTCATATCGCTACTGTCGTCGAGCTGCAGCGACACATGGACGATGTCTCGAATAGACTCCGCTGTGCCGATTGGCTCCTCTGGATCTCGGCGCCATTTGGACTTGACTTGAATCTGTGGCGTCAGGAGCTTGATCGCACGTCTCAAATCATTGTCGGATTTCGCCGGGCTCGACAAGGCCTTGGCCGCGTTGTACTGGGCCATCGTTGCGTGCCGGTTGCGTGGCGTAGCTTCTAAAAGCGCTTTCCATGCTAGTCCCCACGGACGCGCTACGTCCTCAAGCGCGTACTGCATTCGTTGACGTAGAGCGTCAACTAGGGTCCGAGCCAATTTCTCGCGCCAGACAATCGCCGCTTCCAGTCGTCCCCGACTTGCCAAATCCCTAGCGCACCAATCGGCAATCACCTGGGCCATTTGTTCGGCAGTCAACAAGCTCGCCTGCTGGAAATGATCGAACCAAGCAGCATCGGTCACCCACTGAGGGACGACTCGCCAAAGATCGCTTTTGCGTGAGAGCAACCAAGCCAGCTCCCTGTGTTGGGCATCTGTTGTGTCGGAGAACGGTGTAGTGAGAATGGCAGCCGCCCGTGCGTGCCGAGCAGCGCGCGGACGCTCCACCAAATCTGCTAACTGAGCCAAATCCCGCCAGAGAGGCAAGTAGGCGTCTGCACCCTCCGCGCTTCTGAACGGCAAAGGCGTCACGGCAATCGTGGACCACCGTGCTTCGGCCTCTTGGGGATCTTCGCCATACACATCTAGGGCATAAACCGTTCTCAGATCTTCGAATCGAGCGCGGTCGCCCTCTAGCAAGTTAAGAAAATAACGGACAGGGGCATCGCCCGCGCTATAACCCACAAGGACAATCGTTTTGCAACGAACAAGGTCGAACAGGAAGCGGGAAGCCCAGCCAGAGCGCATATAGGCATCCCCATACTCGGCGCTCGTCAGAACCACCGGCGTCGCCTCAATTCCTAACTCAGAATCGGCCACCCGTCCGTGCAAGTGAATGACGCCGTGACAGGTCTCGCTGCCTGGCGGGGGCAATGCCTGTCCTCCTAGGCTTTGGCTGCGGCCCCGTCCGCCCCCTTCCGATTCTTCGATGGCCCGTTCAAAAAAGGTGTCGAAGTTGGTCGTGACCAATATGACCCGGTTGTCCCGTGCCCTAGAAAGCCTGAGCAACGTCTTGTGGTGTTCTAAAGCCGGGGAAGTTACCGTAAGAATGTCCGAAACCTCGCGGTACATCCGTACTGGGTCCGCCAAGCGGCGTGACAACGAACCGAGCGCCTCCTCGAAACGGAAATTGTCGATGGCGGCTTGCTCACCCGGTGTTGGCGTCACAGCTAACTGCTGGAAGACCCTTTTGACTAGCGGCCCAAACATAGGTAGTTGGGGCGCACTGACACCAGCGCCGCAGACAAATACGACGTCGCCGTCCAACATCGCGTCTACCAACGCATTAGGGAAAGTGGGACCGTCCTCAGAAAATGTCAGGCTCAATTTGTTTCTCGTTTGCGCTGAGATGGTGATTACTTGCGACGACTCATCGCGTGTCGACAACCGATAAAGGCTTGTTGTAGCGTTTTCCCCGCGTTCTTCCGGTACCCTGCTACTTCACCATCTCCCAATCACCGAAGCCGCCTCAGGTCATGGCTGGCGTGGTAAAAAAATCAATCCGTTCTAGAGGAACGGCTACTCGCGATCTGAGGCAAAGCGAGCCGTTTCGCGGGTGTCCTCTCAACGCTGTTCGCTTGCAATAGCTTTCACGAACCACGCCGGTAGCGCTGTCTCATTAGTTTCAAATATCCGCTCCGGCAGTTGCATCCAAAATTCAACAATGCAATTTGAAAACTCTTCGACTTGCTGATCGCTCACGCTCAAGTGGGTATGATCCTTGAAATCCAGGCGCCATTCCAACTCAGTGTCGTCGAATGGCCCCCTGAGGTACTCAGGATGAGTTTGGCGCAGTTCAGTGAACGCCTTGCCTGTGCCGTGCTTGTAGACATTCACTACTAACCTACACTCATCGAGCTTCGAAAAGAATGAGGTAGAGCGAAGCATCCAGCCAAATCCTTCCAACAGGTCGGCTATGCCTGCAAAATCGGCAGTCCATACCTTCGCAACCACCACATCGCGCACGTGCCAGTGACGAATCTCCCCTACCAGCCAATCGCGCAGTTGCTTGTCCCATTCGTGGAACATTCCCGCCACTACGCTCAGACGTGTGCGTTGTTCCATATCGCTGAGGAGCTCATAAAAAGCAATCCCCTCTCCTTGGGCAGCCTCATAGAAATCACCCGGGTCATGTCGATCAGGGTCAAAGTGCATTTTATGGTTATCTAACCATGCGTCCGCTGCGGCGCTGGCCTCGCGTTCAATGTCTCCGAACTGGGACAGGAGTCGCTTGCGCGCCTGCTCGACGTAAAACCGATGCCCTTCGATCAGAGACTGGCGATATGGATCCCACATATGGAACAACACCTGACCAGACATACGTTCTCTCCGAGTAACGAGGGACTCAATTTATGTGAACTGCCACTCGTTCGATCCTTATAGTGGACTTGGGGCCTGTACGCCGTTTCCAACGCCTCAATCTCATACCGCCCACAAGTGTTGTGAATGCGCCAAAAGAAAAACCGCCCGAAGGCGGCTTATATGTGTGATCCGGTGTCAGGCGGCGATGACCTTGCGTCTTACTTTAACGGTGGCGTGAAATCGCTCGCGCGCAGTCTTTAGATGCGAGGCGCCACCACGGGCAACCTCTGCCGATACGGCGTCGTCCCCTTGGATAACACGTTTTGCGGAATGACGAGCCAGCACCGCGGCCACATCCTTCAGGGCCCGCGGAGGAGGCACAGCCGGTTTGGACTTGGTAGTCATAAAGTGATGCCTCGTTCTTCCATATAGGAATTCAGTATAACCCACGATGCACTGTCGGGCTGAAGATCGAAGTAGACGTCCATGGCCCGACCGTGCCGACGCCAATGTTCATCCCCACCGTCTTCCATGAACAACTCGTTCAGGGTTGAACAATGCGCCAAGTGCTCCGGAAGCCTCTCGATGTCCTCTGCGGACAGCTTCGCGTCAAATCCTAGCAGTGGCCAAGTATAGTACCCGTTACGTCCACCGGCCGGACCCGCCGCTTGACATCCCACGACTGCCACGCCAAAACGCGCGACCTCGTGGAGCTCCACGGCTAGGCTGCGTGTACCAAGACCGTGGCGCTGGGCCGTAGCCCGCAACTCGAACAGCTGATTCCACATCAGGTAGAGATTGCCTGAATCCGGATCCTGCCACAACACCCGCTCCATTGGCTGCTCGAGCAGTTCGTGCTCGATGCTGAAGAAGAACGAATTACCCTCCCGGTCCAGCGTGACGTGTATTTCACTTCCATCGATGGCGCCCACGAACCATGGCACCCTTCCTCTGGGGATTGGGAGCAAGTGTTCCGCCTCTTCATCCATGTGAACGTTCGATGCGCCAGTGAAATACCTGCGGGTAATCGGATCGGTCATTTTTCTTCGTTGGGCAGCGCCGTCACTGGAGCGGAGCCAGGCGCGAACTACCAGCGCACTGGCAACCGCCAGTGCAGCAAGTCGCAGGATTCGCATACGTCTCCTCGGCAATCAGGGCTCGCCGGGATCATAGCAAAGGCGAACGAGAGTTCCATCCGCGCAGAAAACCTTGGCTCGCGGTGGGCGCCGTCTATATAACCCGTATGAGGCCATCATCTGGAAGGTTCGCCCTCACTGCTTTGCCGCCTGCATGGTCGGCGTTATCTCTTCCGTCCGCGCATCGGGAACCCGCTTAAAAGTATTTAATTAATCACTTTCTAACATACTCTCTAAGTTGCCCGCCCGTTTCTCCGCTTCTTGCTAACCTTTCATATCAAGATACGGAGAAATCATGCCATGGGCCCGGGCGCGGCATCCCCGGACACGATCACACCCTTAAGTTGATAAGGCCAACCCTCCTTTCTGCGAGGGATTCACCTGTCGTGATGACTGTCCTGCAAACGACCTGCTCCGCACCCGCTTCAATTCCCGCGGCCGCGCAACGCTTGACGATACGCCTCTGCACCGGCACGCGCGGTCTTCAGTTCCTCTTCCAGAAAACTCACGCGCCCAGCCAGCGCATCGCGCTCGGCGCGGTAGGCCTGCCGCACGTTGTCGGTCTCCAGCGCCCGCCGGCGCTCGGCCGCGGCCTGGCGCTCGCCCATGCGCGTCAGTTCGGCCGTCGCCGCCTGCAGCGCGGCCACTAGGCCCGCTTCCTTGTCGGCCAGGGCCGCCCGCGCGCCAGCCAGTGCCGTCCGCAGCGACGCCGCCTCGTCTTGCGCAGCCCGGCCGGCCGCCTCCGCAGTAACCGCGCGCTCCCGCAGTTGCCGGTTCTCTTCCTCTAGCGTGGCCACCCGCTGGGTCAGCAGCGCGGCCAGCCCACCGTCCTCCCCGTCCGCGGCAGCAATTGCCGCAGTGGCCGTGGCCGCCGGCCTCGCCGGCGCCGTCACCGCCGTGCGGGGGCTCGCCGCACCAGTCTCGTCCAGGGCGACGCGGATCTCCTTGTGCAGGAACGCGCGCAGGCCGTCGTCCAGCAGGGTGCCCCGCTCTGCCTCGGCCGCCGCCGTCGGCGCCGCCTTGCGCTCGGCGATCACGGCCGCCACGGTCTGGCCGCTCGGCGACCGGGCCACGCCGGCGGCGGCGAGCAGCCGCCGGTAGACAGACGCCCCGAACGTGCGGCCGGTGATCCGGTCGATCGCGTCGAAGGCGCGGCGCAGGAAGGCGCGGTTGTCGGCGTGGGCGACGTCGAGCTGCTGCAGCGCGCGGGTGATGGCGAGCAGCTCGGCGTCGGCAAAGGCGGTAGGCGTACGGGCCATGAGGGAGTCCAGGAAACGTGGCGGAAGTCTACCCTTTTTCATTACGAATATCAGTATCGATTACCAATACGATTTGCCATTATCCTAATAATGACAAATGGATGCCCACAAAGGCTATACTGCACCTGCCGTGAGGCGAAGCCGCCTCCCGCCTTGGCTGGCGGGCACCTGCCGCCGCTTTTGCCCGCCGATTTCGCCGCCGTTGCCGCCTGATGGAAGATCTCCTGCCTACGCTCCCCTCGCTGGACCACCGCGACGCACTACCTAACGCCCTGGCCAGCCCCGTACTGCCAGCCGGCCAAAGCGATGCCCAGTTGGTGCGCACCTGGCTCGACACCAAGTACGCGGCGGGCCTCGGCATTCGCGCCAGCACCCGCGCCCAGTACGCACTCGAGGCGCACCGCCTGCTGTGGTACGCCCACGCGCTCGGCCGGCCGCTGGCCAGCTGGCAGGTAGCGGACGCTAATGGTTACCTTGCCTTCTTAGCCGATCCGCCAGCGCACGCGGTCGGGGACGGCCGTGTGCGGCAGGACAGCCCGGCTTGGCGGCCCTTGCGCGGCCCGCTCTCTGAGGCGTCGCGGCGTCAGACTGCCACCATCGTGGGGGGCCTGTTCGAGTGGCTGGTCGGGGTGGAGGCGCTGCGCGTGAATCCGTTCCAGGCGGTGCCGCGCGCTCGGTCGGCGCGCGGGCCAGGCTCGCAGCGCCGCTTCCTAGAGGCCGAGCAGCTAGCGGCCGTGTTCGACGCCGTCGAGGCGCGACCGGCGCCCACGCTATGGGCGCAACTGCACAAGGCACGTGACCGCCTGCTGCTCGCCCTGCTGTTCCACACCGGGTTGCGCGCCTCCGAGGTGACGGCGCTTACGTGGCCGGACTTCGAGCGTCAGCGCGGCAGGCATGGGGATTTCTGGACGGTGCGCATCCGCGAGGCCAAGGGCGGCAGTGACCAGCTCGTGCCCTGTGATAACGTCATGGCGGAACTGGCCCGCTTTCGCCAGCTGGTGGGGCTCTCGCCCGAGCCGCGTGCCACCGACACGATGGCCGTCGTCCCAGCCATGGCCGGAGGCCGGCAGCGCCTGGCCCCGCTCACCGACACGCTCGCGCTTCAGCGCCGGCTTAGCCGTCCGGTACGCACGCGCCAAGGCCTCTACACGATCGTGCGGCAGGTGTTCGAGGCCGCAGCTGTTCGGCTAGAAGCATCTGGATACGCCGAAGGCGCGGCAAACCTGCGGGCAGCGTCCACGCACTGGCTGCGCCACTCACACGCCACGCACCTGCTGCGGGCCGGCGTGCCGGTAACCGACGTGCAACGCACGCTGCGTCACCGCGATATCAACACGACGCGACGCTACACCCATGAGGCGCTGGAGGATGTCGCGCGCAGCATCGGCGGCAAATTACCGGCGGTGTAGGGTCGGCCGACTTCGCTGTGCCCTCCCCCTTCACGAGTTCCAAGGGTCTTGGGCGGGCGCGATGCCGATATCGTAGGCTTCCAGAAAAGCCGGCAGCAAGGGGAACTGCGCTAGCGGAATTGGCTCTCCTTGCGCCACGATGCGGACCCGATCGAAAATCGCCACGCTAGCTTCATTGGCAAAGCGGGACGTGAAATACAGCCCGTCAATGTCCGGGTAAGCCGCGTGGATGGCGGCGCTCCACAGGTTCGGACCGCGGTAGTCTGCCGTCGACAGAATGCGGTTGTCCATTCCAAGGTGAAAGTGGGGCTGCGTGAGGTCGGCCAGGCGCAGCGGGCGATTCGTTGCGGTGCCCAGTCGGCTTACGCAGCGCAGCGTCAGCTCCGCTTCGTCGAGCAGCAAAGGTAACGACTCGCCCTGAAATCGGTCCCGGACCACCGCTTCGGCCATACATGCCGCAAAACTCGGGGACGCATACAGGACGCCAAACGTATCGTCGGGTGCGTCAAAGCGGTAGGGTTGCCCTCCCGTGGAGCGGCGGTTGTAGTGGATCGGCCCGTAGACGCCGCGATGGATCCGCCACAACTTAGTTACCCCCGGGTCGAGTTCCTTCACCGGCATGACGCGGGCAGCCAAATCCTGCGGAGGCACCGGGCAACCCAGCGCCTCCGCTGTCAGCACCGGCATCAAGCAGCTCCCTGCTCGCCGGCGTACCGGGCGTTGATGACCTCGACGAGTGGCGCGATGGGCCGCGCGGCGTCCATCACCCAGTCCATCGGCCGTGCACCGTCAAGAACTTCCAGCGGGCGCTGCATGAAGTGATGGACCACCCAGCAACTGGCCTTGGCCGCGATAAACGGGGCGAGCACGGCTGCCAGTCGGCTAGCCTCGGCATCAAACTGCCATTGGGGGTAGCGCAGGCCGCGTTGCTTGCCTGGGGGCACCAGTGCATACAGCTGCCCGCTCAAGCGGGCTTCGTTGATCGCGCGGTCGGAGCGACCCGCGTACGCTGCCGCATCGCGTAAGGATAGGTTTTCCGGCTGCTGCAGCTCCTCCAACGCGTATTGGCGGCCGCGCTCCCGAGCAGCTTGAAGCGCATCGACAGGGCCATTCTGGGTGGTCGGCTTCGTGCCAACTTCGCCCAAAGCTTCCGCCGCGCCCAAGATCAACCGGTCCAGGAACGCGACCGTCATCTTTTGACTGTGCACCTCGTCCCCTGCCAGCTCCACGACTCGCTCTAGAAGCTTGTCGGCAAATATCCTGCGCCCGGCGTCCGTTGGCACGACGGTAGTTCTCGCTACGCCACTCGAGCCAGCGGCTTTGTAAGTGATCCTGCGATTCGGAACGGGTCGGTTTTTCGTTTCCATGCGAACATGATAGTTCATGAATTTCATGAAAGCAATTCTTGCCTGCCGATTTTCGTGGGCGTATTGCGCTTCGTTCAGTATATAAATACTGTTTGCCCTCGCCCTCTCGGCGCAGCGCATCGTACGAGGAAGGTTCATCGCAATGGCATGAGACGCTTCGGGCAACGGTAGCCCCGTTGCTGTGGGCCGCTCCGTGGTGTCATGACCAATTGCGCTCGCGCGTCCGGTGATCCGTTGCCAATTCGGCGATACCTCATCGCTCGATCATCTAACGCAGTTCCTATCCGTCGCGCTGCGACGAATTCTGGTCCGAGTGCTTCGGACGCGGGCTGGGTGACGTCTGCATGTCAATACGAATAGCAGCCGCGAATTCGCCTATGTTTGCTTGGTCGGTCTTTACCTGTTGTCGCCAGCGTACCTCTTGCCCTGCCCTATTGCCGATAGCTGCTATCACTGCTCACTTGGAACGACTGCCGTGATCAGCTAGGCCGCGTAGCGCACGGTAGGGCGAAACGAGCTTCTCCATGGCCTTTGCGCAGTTTTAGCAGCAGGTCTGTCCTCTTGATCTGATTGGTGAGCTGGAATCCCAAGAAGCCCATGACCATGTTCGCCACGGTGGGCAGGACGACTACGTAATCTGTCAAATCGGACATATGCCCGTCTCATGCGGCCGCGCTTAAATAATTTGCATTGATTTCCGGGCGACAGAAACGCCCGGATCGGCATTCAACAAGGCGTGAAGCCTTGATCTGCCAAGGCTTGCCGGACTCCCTATGGCTTCGATCTTCACGGAAGCCTCGTCGTGATCTAGGCCCACTCGCGAATGTCGAAGCGGGCCGCGAAAATGCCTAGTGGTAGGCAAGTTCCAGGGTAACGGTGACAGTGGGATCGATCTCAGGCACGTGGGCTTCCCGGTTTGGAAGGTTCGAAATCGAGCGTCACGCCGCCGTCCCATTCGAGCGTAACCGTGGCATGGCAAGTGCTGCAGTGCCCGGCGTCGCCATCGTGGGTGTCATCGTCAAAATGAACCTGGCCGCGATGGTCGCAGGCAGAGCAACGGTAGACGTACAAGACTTGGTCGGGCATGAAGCTTCCATTCGAAGTCGTCACAAGTTATGCAGCTTACTGCTTTTCAGGCGGGGCCTGGTCGAAGGACGGGCTCCGTGTTCGTTCGGAGATTCTTTCAGCGCAAAACACACCCTAGGCCATGGCATGAGCATTGTTCGTCGTGTTTGCCGCGTTGGCTGACCTGCGGTCGCGCAGCATCGCTCGCAACGCCGATAACGTCGAAGCCGCCTCCTTTCCCCGTTTCTCGAGCCGGCCGCTTGCTCTCTGGGGAGCAGCGTAGACCTCAGCTTTCTGGTACGCACCAGCGTGTAGTCGCCTTGCAAATTCGGCGAGGGAAGTTCCTACCAAGCGGGAAGTGACCGCACTTTGGACCTCGGTGACAAGCACTGAGCTTCCGTCGCTTTCGACTTCGAAATGGTTGCCTTTTTCGTCCACGAAACACTGCCGCGCTGCCCCTGCGAGTATCGAACGCACGAAATCGCGGTCCTGCACTTGGATTCGGGCTTTGTCTTCTTTGAGTGCCTTTGCTTTGCAGACAGCACTGAAATCGGTGCGGGCGGTGAGTAGGGCAAGCAGATACGCTTTTGGCACGCGTGCTTTCGCAAGACTCTCCCATGTCGCGCTTACGACATCTGAGAGAAAGTGGCCTTGCTCTTTAGCCTTTCGCATCAACCAAAAAATTAAATTTACATCAAGACCCAGGCCGCGCAGACGTGTCAGGTCCTGGGGGAGCCGATCCTGCTGTCTTTTTTGAAAGGAGTATGGGACACGATCTTCTGTAAACAGGACTCTCGTTTTGAGAGACGGTTGCGCCATAGAAGAGGGTGGTGGAACGGCCGGCTCGCCGAGCTGCGCTGTGTCGTCCTCGCCCGTACCCGTGGTTTCTTCTTCTTTTCGCGAGCTTAAGCCGAGCATCTCCGTCGCTTTTTCCGTCAGGTAAATGTAGGCTCCTGCGAATCGGCCAAATCGCTTCCGAACTTGAACGTCGACGGTAATTAGGCCCAAGTCGAGCAGTTCTCGTTGAGCACGGTACCAAGTAGCCGGCGACATTCCGGTTTCGGCACAAAGCGTTTCCCGGTGCTTAAAGATCTTACCGGTGGGGTCATCGTTATTCGCCGTGCGGGCGAGGGCGGCAAGAGCTGATCGGGCGCTACGCCCGATCCCGACGATTCGAGTTGCGCGCTCGACTGCTTCGATAGTCTTGCGTTTGAGGCGCTTGGGCGCCGGAGCAATCAGAGCGTCTGTCTGGTTAAGGTGTTTTTGTGGGCGAGCAACATCCTCGCCAGCAACGGAGCGTTGCGCGAAAGTCATATGACCTTCCCATTCGTAAAAAATGGTTGAAGTCGCTTGACTCAGGTTCGCGTTCCGCTACACTCCGACTAACGAATCCATGTCGAGTGGCTTCGGTGTGTAGCGGCCGGGAAACTGGTCAGCTTGAAGTTCTCAAAAGCCCACGGTTGCCGCCGTGGGCTTTTGTTTTTGTAGGATTACAGTCTAGACATGGCTTAAAACCTCGATTCGTAGTACGAAGTCCTTAAAAAACAAGCACTTAGCTTTTTGCGTCTTCCGACGCAGCTTTAGCTAACCCTTCCAGATGTTCGCGAATGGCCGATTGGGCCGCTTCCGCTTCTTCCTCGCTGCGGAACTCAATGCGCATGACTTTCTTTGCGATACGAACATCGCACCAAGTCGCCTTTCCCGCCTTGATTTTGAAGCCGGTAGATGCGGCAGGCCTGGTCTTAACCTGCTCGGCCTTAGTCATCCGTACGGCCTGCTGTTGATCGATCTTCTTCTCGGCCAACAACTTAACCGCTTCGACGACCCGATCCCCGCGACCGTCTTTGGTCGCCCTTGCCAACTCGGCGCCAGCATTCGACCCGAGCAGGTCTGGGCGGCTATCGAGAAGGCTTAGGACCTCGGGAGGCAAGTTCCGGAACGACAAAATCTCTGAGAGAGTCGAGACAGGTACACCAGCCTGTTCAGCTATTGCGGCTTGAGTCTTGTCTGGGCTGCGAAGCAGCAGTTCGTCGAACTTCCGAAACTTCTCGAAATCCGTTAAATCTGACTGCATAAGGTTCGCGTAGAACGCGCCCGTGTCAGCCTCGTCTGAACTAAGTTCGCCGAGCACGCAGCGTATGTGATCGCGCCCAAGCTCGCGGTACGCGTCTGTCCGGTGATGCCCGGAGACAATCTCGAAGCCTCCCGCAGGCCGAGGGCATACAATCACAGGATGAACGAGCTTGTTGTGCCTGAGGTTTTCCCTCAATTCGACATACTTCTCGGGAGGCATGAAGCGTCTGCGGCCTGGGACCTCATGCAGTTGGTCGATAGGCACATCCACTGCGCCGCCGCTGACGCGGGCCGACTCAAGTTCTGCTCTTAGTTGCGCGATCTCGTTAGCCTGTCGCTCAACCTTCCCTTGCATATGCATTAACTGACCGGGCGCAGTTCGCGGCGCTTGCGGACCGCGCGCAGCGGCTTTCTCCAAGTCTTCCGCCGTGACCTTGATGTTCCCAGCCTTTGCGGCAAGCTTTTCTCTCAAACTCATTCTTCAATTCCTTGCCAAAGCGCGCTGACCTTGTCGTCCACATAGTCGACAAACTCATCGCAGGGTTGGCGAATGCGTCGCATCGTCTCGGTGTTCGCCTCGCTAGAGGAGAGGTCATAGACCGTGCGAAATTGAATGCTGCTGTTACGGGCGAGGTCCGTCTCAGGGATCTCAATCGGCAGCACGCGCGACCCATAGACGCCGCGAATCCAGTCTGCCACCAGGCGAGGAGCGTTCTTTTTCTCCATGCGTGTCATGAGAACATCGAGAAAGTCGAACTCCTTTTTAGATCCCTCGCTCTGCTCTTCCATGCCTGTTACTAGGTCCGAGAAGAGTTGCCAGAACTGGACCATAGACGCGAAAGCCAAGGTGTCCGGGACCACCGGTACGATGACGCCATCGGCAGCGAAAATCGCGTTGATGGTCAGGTAGCTGAGGGTAGGAGCCGTGTCGAGGATGATGTAGTCATATTCGTCTTTCAACGAATCGAGGCCGTTACTTAACACGCGCTCGAACGGAATATGGCCTTCCTCTGCCGTCGCCCGAGCCGGAAGCATAAACTCCGCGTTGAAAAGCTCAGTAGACGAAGGAATCAAATCCAGGTTAGGCCAGTAAGTCTCCTGAGGAAGCCCTCGCATATCGAAGGACTCGCCCGCCAAATACGCCTCGATGAGCGGCATAATGGTGTTTTCGGACGACACCTCGGCATGTGGATTGATGCCATACAGCGTGGTTGCGCTTCCCTGCGGATCCAGATCAACGTGGCACACCTTCCGACCTCGCCGCAGACTCAAGCCCTGGCAGAGGAGGGTGGACATAGTGGTCTTCGTGACACCGCCCTTGAAGTTCGCAACTGCAATGACTTTACCTGGTCCCCTTCGCGGGACAGGCTTAAGTTCCGCTCGGATCCATTGCATTGCCTCGCTGAGGCTGAAATAGCGCACTGCACCGGGTCGCGATTGCTGGCCCTGAGGGAGATCCCCCTTTTTGAGGGACCGGTTCATCCGCGTTTTGTCGATGCCACACAATTCTTGTAGGCGGCCAGACGGGATCAGCGGGGCTTCCTTCCGAGGAAATGGCTCCAGCATCTCATCCCGAATTTTCTGCAGCATCACCGCGGAGAGATTTGCCAACTGCTTCAAATCCTCAGGCGTCGTCTTGCTGGGGTGGGCTAGCTTGATATCCATTCGGTTCAAAAACCTTTAAGCTGTTCACCGGAACCGCCGGTGGATCGTGCAACCGTTTTCGGCAAAAATGACGTCCGCGGTTGCGTTGCCGTGAAGGTTAGCGGCCCTTAGACGTATACGCAAGTTAACTTTGTGCCTGTTGTACCCGAGAGATCGAGCTGTTCCCCCGGTACTTACGGGTCGTTGTTAAAGTAAAAGGCGAGGAATTCTACGAAAGTGCCATATAACGCACAAAGAATGCGCGCCTCAGGAAGTAAGGCTTAGGCCAGCCTCAAGGACGAAGCGCGAGGTCGGGTTCTTCTTCGCCGTTGAGATAAACAGGCAATCCCTGGCGCGCGTGACGGCGACGTAGAAGAGGCGCCTTTCTTCGCTTTCTGGGCTTTCGCTGTCGGGAACGATTGTCTCTTCGGCTCGGACTATGGCTACGCTGTCCCACTCCCGTCCTTTTGAGGCGTGCATGGTGGTTAGCACGAGGGCGTCGGCGGCGGGTTCGTTGTTTCTCCGTCGAAGATACTCAAGGCGGGCCACGAATGGTCCGTTGAGCTGGCTGAGGACGTCGTAGCAGGTGTTGATGGCACGCTTGCCGGCGTCCTCAGTCACATACTTGAGCATCCATTCGCGGACCCCATCCAACGTCAGCGCATGGAATTCGCGATCGTATAGGGCACGCCATTCGGCGAGTCGTTTCAAGAAATCCCTGTACTTCTCGGCCGTCTCCTCTGATATTCCCGATTCGACCAGGTCCTTTTTGCGCGGGGCAGAGATCAACTCACCCTCGGCGGCTTCCTGGGCGTGAAGCTGTTGAAGCTCAAGGGTTCCGATGCCAGAGTATCCAAGTAGAGCATCGACACCAGTCAACTTTGCTCGCTGTATAAGCTCCAACATATCTCCCATCAGTGCTGCCTCGGGACGATCGAGGATCGATTTGCCGGCGGCACGGTAGTACTTCACTCCATGGGATCTACACACCGCCTCTATGGGATCAAGAATGCGATTAGTCCGAGCGAGCACCGCGGCGGTCTTCCCAGCACGAATCGCCGGCGCCAGCGTTTCAACTACGGCAACCGCTTCCTTGTACTCGTCGTCGAATCTCTTGAATTCGACTGAGCCGCCGGAGCCCCGATGTGCCAACAGGTCCTTCGAAATCCGCTGCGCGTTGTTACGGATAATTTTGTCAGCGGCACTCAGAATCTCGGAATGAGAGCGATAGTTCTTGCCGAGCACGATAGCGCGAGCATCAAACTCCTTGATGAACGCCTCCATGCCCTGATAGCCGAGGGCGTCACGAAAGCCAAAGATGGTTTGATCATCGTCCCCGACGACACACACAACAGAGCCGGCCGCCGCATGCAATGAAGTCCACCGCGATTGCAGGCTATCGCAATCTTGATATTCGTCGACCAGCAGGTGGTGAACGGAGTAGGGCCGGATGCCACCCGTTAGCATGCCGGCCACCGCCATGCGCAGCATGTCCTGAAAGTCGATCTTCCCGTTTCGTGACAAAGCGGCTTGGTATGCCTCGAAGATCTGTGCGTCTACAGTACCGGGCTTCGGATCGTCCAAATGATGCTTCGAACGTTCTATGGAGGCCAGCGCATCCTCCACCTTCCAATCGATGCCGCGCTCCTGAAGGATCTGGCCAACGATCGCTGCGCGGACACCGTCGGTGACGATGTCGTTCAACTTGCCTCCATTCTTGCCCAATTGCTTGTATGCGAGTGAGTGAAAGGTGCCTGCGACCAGCCGCTTTTTTGCCGTAGGACCCGCGCCAATTTGAGAATCCGATCGCGAAGCTCAATCGCAGCATCCTTGCTAAAAGTGACCGCACCTACGGTAAGGGCTGGGTTGCTCAGAAGCAACGCGGCTTTGGCGGCAATCGTCGCTGTCTTCCCTGCACCAGGCACAGCGACGGCCACGCAATGGTCGCGGCAGTCAACGACTTCCCGCTGGGACGGATTCAGCTTTTCGAGAACTTCTGCGAGAGACATAACTCGGTGTGGCGAATGCCTGGGATGGTCATTGACCGACTTGGTCGGACTTGGTGCCAGCAACGAAGAGGAAGTGCCACCAACTGCCTGTTGCTTGACTTGTGCCGTTATGCAAACAGGCACCATGTAAGACTTAGCCCCAATTGGTGGCACGTGCTGACACAATGTCCGACTTACGCTGTGGGTAACTCCGATCCGTCATCTGGCACCTAATGGCACCACGTCCAACCATGTCGGATGGCGACGGACTTGGTGCGACCATAGTCGCGCCGGAAGCACTAGATGCCGCGCACGGTTGTCATGAGCTTCAGGTGCGTCGTGTAGCTGCGCAGGCCCAAAGGCTGGAACTTACGCAAGAACCGCGACACCTCTTCATTGACGTCGCTCTGGTCGCGGATGCCGTTCCACACCATGAAGTCGAACTGGTCCATCGTCTGGTCGAATTTGATCAGCACCTGCAACGCCCGCACCGCGAACCGGGAGTACGCCTGGACCTCAAGGGAGACCGACGGGCGCTGGATCGTAGGTACAAATACGATATCCCCGGCCCCCCGCATCTCGGTTTCGCGTTGCTCTCGGTATGCGCTGGCCACTCGCACCTGCTCGTCCACATAGTCCTCGAGCTTCGACAGTTCGCGTTCCAGGAACGTCTCCAGTGTGGACAACTCCGTTCGCGTGAAGGTGCTCTGGCCGAAGCGCTGGAGATTCAGCGACATCCTGTTCATGTAGGGCCACCATTGTTCGAACAGGGGTCGCAGGCGCGTGTGATTCAGCTTCAGGGCGACAGACACGACGGCAGCGCCCGCGAGTTCGCGGTCCAGGATCTGCAGGCCCAGCTCGCGACGCCGGCGGATGATTGCCTGGCGCTGTTCCGGCTGAAGTTCGCGAAAGAGCTTCCGGGTTCGCTCGACCTCAGCCTTGCGTTGCTCATGATCGGCCGGCGAGAGCAGCCCCTCATTGCGCAGCGCATCGGCGGACGCGTCCATCTCGTTGAGCTCGTGCTCGACGTCCCCGGTGCTGTCGATGGTTCCGAGCGTGCTCGGGGTAGGGGAAGCCGCTACCGAAGCGTCAAGGCTGCTCTCATCGGCGGGGATCAGGTCGGTCGTGGTCATGATTTCTCCGTTTGGAAGGCCATCCACATGGCCTCGTCGTAATTGAGTGGCCGGACTATTTGCCGACATGGAACGACGCCGCGAGGCGCCAGCAAAGCAGGCCCACCAGGCACACCACATAGGTCCACCAATTGGCGAGCAGGGAAATCGGGAGAAGCAAAGCGGAGGCTCCAATCCCGAAGCAAAGCATCAGGCCGTGGGCTGCGACATGGAATGACACGGGATTGGCGAATCCCGCGCTTGCAGCGTGGATCTTTCGCGATACCGATCCGTCATTGAAAATCGCCAGAATCAACACTGTCGCGCCCAAGAGCCAGTGGTGGGCAACCGCGGAACGGTATAGCGCCCGATAGATGGTCAGCCAGAAGTGCTGCATCCAGCCGCGGCCGAACGTTGACGCGCCCCCGTCCGAGAAAGCAGTTGGGGCATCGGAACCGGCGAAGGATGCTTTCACCGCCCCAGAGTCGATGAACCACTCGCGAAAGCGAGCGTTTGCCGATGCCACCGCGATATCGGCCTTCTCCGTCCCAAGGACCCCTTCCACAGACGCCCTTTCGGAACGACTGATTTCGAACGCTGTCTGGTCCTGAATGAATGGCGCCAGCGTGCAGATCATGAGTGGCGAAATAATCAGCCAAAGACGGACGTGGGATGCGAATCGGCTACTTGCCATGGTTCAGATCCACCGCAGTAGCAGCAGGACGGGGAAGCTGGGGATCGCAACAAGCGCGGCCCAGAACACACCCGGCTTGGCGAGAGAGATGTTCACAAGCGCGAAGCAAGGTGCGGCCTTGGTGGCTGTGAACGCCTCAGGCGGCGTCTCGTCCGGGTAAGCATGCGAGACCAACCAATCTTGCATGGCCAGCGCCAGGGCCGGGTCGACGTTACAGATGCGTGCGGCCACCATAGCCGGAATACGGCGAAGCCGCTGCCCGACCCAGCGGGCGTCAGTGTGCAAAGTTGCCAGCGACATCGTAGCTCTCGAAGTAACGGGAGAAGGCGTATCCGGTCAGCACCCGGGCCGCGAGTTGAAACGCAGCACAGCGCTGGGAAACCTCGCCGGGGACCGGCTCGTCAACGACTTGGCAGACGTAGCCCGCCAGCTGCCGTTGCTCGAATGCCGGGATCGATTCGTGGAACGGGTACCAGACGTTGTACTTTTCGCCCTTGAATGCGGCATAGCGCTTGTTGTACAGGTCATGCGCGCGCGAGAAGAGGCCCTTCATGAACGCGACAGACGGATCACCATGCTTGCGCGCGGCGCGCCATGCTGCGATGCCGTCCGTCAGCATTTCTTTGATCAAAGGCTCTTCCCGCACACGGTAGTTCGTGCCGATGTAGTCGACCACGCGGGCACAGATCTCATCGAGGTCCGGAGAGAGGGTGAACACCGGGGAGAGCTTCGCCGACAAATTGTGTTGCTTGATAACTTCGCGGAACAGGCTGCTGCGCATGGATGGTTAGTCCTGAATAATTGGAATACGACCTTGGTAGACGGCGCCGCCGGATATCCGTAGGAAGTACTGGAGGTTCGGCAGTTGCATGACCAGGTCATGCGGAATCAGGGGTACCTTTTCAAGCTGTGCGGATCGCGAAACGGAGCCACTAAATTCACCTACGTGCGCTTCCGTGCCGGTACTCGTGCTGCTGGAGATCACCAGGTTGCGGATAGCCGTCGTCCCGGCCTTCTCGGCGAACCACTGCGCGGTGTCGATGTCTTCCAAGCGTAGAACGATCTGGTTGTTCAGATTGCCCAAAACCTGCTGCATTTTGGCCACGTTTCCAAGTTTTGCCGTGAAATCGGAACGCGTCTGGTAAGCAACGAACGCCTTGAAGCCTGCACCACGCCCCTTGTTGAGAAGCTGGAGCAACTGCTCGTTGATGGCCTCAGCCGTTTCGTCAACTTGAAGGACGATCTCGGGAGGCTTCGCGTAGAAGTTGTAGATCGCGCCAGCGACCGAAGCGATGTCCGCGAGCAGCATGGACATCACCGCTTGCGCGACCATGGAGTTCGACAGGGAGTCCGCACCGACGTAGAGCACGGCCTTCTGTTTGATGACCTTGTCGATATCCCAGATTTCTCTATCGTCCTCGAAGTCATCCGCTTTGGGCGCTAGCATGAGGCCGGTCTCGCCGGTGGCCAGCATCTGCAGGAGGGGCAGGGCAGAGGCGATGATACGGCCGTAGTGGTCTCGATCGTGTTGAAACGTCGAGATGAGACCGTCGATCGACTCGTGGCCCTTGCCCAGATTCGAGAAGCGGTCGATATACAGTCGAACCATAGCGTCCAGACGGGTACCGCCACCTTTCTGACCGACTTGCTGCATGTATCCGGCGACCTCGTCTTCCCAGTCCGTCATGCCGGCTTCGGGGAAAAAGCGCTGAAGCGCACGCTCGAGCAGGTTGTTGATACCGTTCTGTGCGTATTGGAGGATGGAGCGCAGGTTGGGCTTGTCGCCGACGTAGAGCTCGCCTTTGACAGAACGATCGATGAACAGGAACGCAAACTGCCGGAACGGGCCTTCCTCCATGAGCTGGGCGACGCGCGTGGGTATCTCCGACGGTTGCGACCAGTTTTCCAGTGGATTCAAACGGATGGATTGGGACGGCGCCGCCTGCTTCCAATACAGAAACTTCCGACCCGTACGCTCGCATTCTCGCCGGCATCTTGCGACCCACTCGACGTCGTTCTTCGGATCGATCACGATCAAAACGTCATTAGGGTTATGAATAACCTGCGTGGAAATCAGTTCGAATGTGCGCGTCTTGCCCGCACCGGTGGTGCCGCTGATGGACGTGTGGCCGCCCATCGCCTTGTAGTGAAACGGCACTGGCTGCTTCTTGGTCTCCAGACCCGCAATCCAAGGTTTGCCTTGAGGCGAATGGTCCGCAATGCTGTTGGCGGGAGCAAAGGCCTTTTCGATGGCACGTACCGTTTCGTTCGGCAACCATTTTGGCAAGCCGGGAATATCGGTGGACGGCATGCGCAGAATATCGTGCGCAAGTTGACAGTGCTTCTGGGTCCATTCGTAGCCGGTGCCGAGGTACATGGCGTCCACGTCTTTGTCCTTCGAGCGGAGACCGCGGCTGGCATCGAGAAGATCATCGATCTTGACCACGGTAAGCCACTTGGTGGAAATGGCGAGTCGGAATCTGAGGGCGCGCCAAACCTGCGCGGACCGTAGCAGTAGGGCACATAGGCACAAGAGCGCGAAATAGCCAGCGTGCGGCATGCCGCTCAACAGAATCAACAAAGCTGCGACGGTCCAGCCAACGGCCGCGCGAAATTCGTAAATGGGCCGGAAATGGTTGATGTAGTGATTCATCATGATGCAGTCTCCGGCGCGATGAGACGTCCTACTTCGTCGACCAACAGAATATTCTGGCCATCGACCTTGTATAGGTGCTTGCCCTTTCGCAGATGCTCGACAAGGGTGTCGGACGCCAGGCCAAAGTTGCCGAGCGAGCGCTTGCTAATCGAGACTTTGCCGTCGATCCGCGCGACCTTGGCTTTGCCGCTGGCAACGTCCTGGGCCAGCGCCTTGAAGAACTCCCGCATCAAGTTAGAGCTGCCGGCCAAAGCCTTGAAGGGATCGTCGGCGGATAACTCCTTGCGCAACGAACGCGCTCCGTCGAGCTGAACCACATTTCGCGCCGCCGAGGCATCCGAGGCCGTGGCATCCGGCGATTCGACCTGAGCCTGCGAACCAAGGCCCGCGGATTCCGCTGGCGAGACGTTACCCTTTCCGTCGGCGTGCTGCGTGGAAGTGGCCGGCGGCGGCGCCGGCACCGGTGCGTCAGCCTGAGCCAAGGACGGATTGACAGCCTTCTCCAGCCTCTCGGCTGTCGGAACGGGCGTCGAGTCCGGGGGGAATTCTGCTTTTCTGGCCTTGATCTCGAACTGGGTCAGTGTGTCGATGGATTGCCGTACAACCTTATGCAGCAGCGTTTCGAGTCCGGTCGGTCGAGGATCCGGATTGATCGCACCGAAAAGCTCGGTGAGCACCTGGCTGTCGAAGGCACTTAATCGTTCGCTACCAAGAATCTCGCGCGCGAGAAGTGCGGTGCGCATACGCTCAATGGGCTGGATAGCCTCGCGTCTCGTGACACGGTAATTGCTTGTGCCGACCCAGGGACCGAAGGCGCCGTGGGCAGCGGGGATCCACTCTGCACTGTTGATGTCCATCGAATACTGACCCGCCGTTTTCATCTAAATTTGACCCACCCTCGCTTCATGGTCACAGCTCCTCTGGTGTAGATTCTGGCACTGCAGTTGTCGTTTTCTGGCTGTTTTTC
>Ga0187843_10000767_pt1 | contig 21389 bp, 15 predicted proteins | sample SpaLakP09_SKY_43_FD_134516 | JGI IMG/M metagenome (GOLD analysis project Ga0187843, IMG submission 134516) | Oligotrophic lake water microbial communities from Sparkling Lake, Wisconsin, USA - SP09_SKY_43 | ecosystem: Environmental > Aquatic > Freshwater > Lake | place: USA: Sparkling Lake...
GCGCCAAGCCGCAGCCGCGTGCCAAGGACATCACGAAGCCTTCAAAAGGCCGCGCTTATGAAACCTGATCTATCTCGGCAGGAACAGCAACCAGTAGATCAGCAGGGCGTTGAACAGCAGCGACACGCCCAGGGCGATCTGCCACAGCGCGGCCGGATTGCGGCGCGCCAGCGGCGTGCTGCCCGGTGCCGGCAGGGGGCGCGAGGCGCCGCGTTCCAGCGCCAGCAGCAGTTCTTCCGCCGTCTCGAAGCGCAGCGAGGCCTCGCGGTTGACGGCTTTCAGCAGCACATGGTCGAGCCAGATCGGCACCTGAGGCTGTCGGCGCGAGGGCGCGGTTGGGTCGCGTCGGAAGCGCGCCACCTGGTAGGGCTCGATCTCGCCGTAGGGCAGGTGGCCGGTCAGCCATTGGTAGAGCGTCACGCCCAGCGCGTAGAGATCGCTGCCGGCGTCGGCCGCGGCCGGCTCGGCGGCCCATTGCTCGGGATTGATGTAGCTGGGCGTGCCGGCGTGCAGGTCGCGCAGCGCCTCCGGCTCGCGACCAGACAGGGCCACGCCAAGGTCGAGGATGCGCCACTGGCCGTCTTCGCCCAGGTGGATATTGGCCGGTTTGATGTCGCGATGAATTACGCCAGCGCGGTGCAAGCGGCCCAGTGCGCGGGTCAGGGCGCTGGCGGCCACGAGGAAGTCGGGCAGCGCCGGGCGCTGATCGAGCATGTGCTCCAAGGTCCGGCCGCTGTGCCAGTCCAACAGCAGGTAGAAGGCGCTGGGCTCGACGGGCTCATGCACGCGCACGAAGCCGTCCACCGCGGCCAGGCGCTGGCCCAGCCAGCCCTCGTGGGCGAGCATCGCGCGCTCCTGCGCATCGCTGGCGCGGGCTTCGTGCAGGGCCTTGATGGCGACGAGGCGGCCGCTCTTGTCGCGTGCCTGGTAGAGCCGGTGCACGCCGTTGTCGGCCACCAGGGCGGTGACGCTCAGGCCGTCGAGCGCTTCACCGATGCGCAGCTTGTGCGGCGCCGGCAGTCGCTCGCTGGCGTTCAGCACATCTGCGTACTGACCCGGCGCCAGGCCGCGCACCTGCAGCAGCAGGGCGGTGGCGTTGTCGTGGCCGCCGGCGGCCAGCGCGGCCTGCACCAGCGCATCGGCCGCAACCTGCGGGTCTTCCAATCGGGCCAGCGCGGCCAGGCGTTTGCGCGGCAGCACGCCGTGCACGCCGTCGCTGGTCAGCAGCAGGCGGTCACCGGCGCGCAACTCGCCCTGGGCGTAGTCGACCCTCACCGCGTCGTCGAGGCCGATGGCGCGGGTCAGGCGGTTGAAGTCGCGCTGGTCGAGCGCATGGTCCTGGGTCAGCTGGGTGCATTCCTCACCGCGTATCAAGCAGATGCGGCTGTCCCCCACATGGGCGATCGTGTAGCTGTGGCCGCGCAGCACTACGGCGCTGAGCGTGGTCAGCGCCGAGTGGTCGGTGCCCGAGTTGCTGGCACGGCGGTTGTGGTCAGCCAGCCAGGCGTTCTGCGCGCGAATCAGGCGGTCCAGCGCAACGGTCGTGTCCCAGCCGGCCGGGGTGGCGAAGTAGTCGCGCACCAGGCTGGTGACGGTGGTCTGCGCCGCGATGCGACCGCCGCCGCCGGCCGAGACGCCATCGGCCAACGCCGCGATCCAGCCCATCGCCTCGTCCTTCGCGCCGGGTTGCTGGACGGCGGCGAAGTCTTCATTGCCCTCGCGCGGACCTCGCGCGCTGGCCAAACCGATGGTGATGTCGAAGCTCATGGCGCGGATTGTCTACGCCGCCACGGGCACGCCGCTTGCAGGTCATTTTCCGAAGCGGAGTGCTGACATGAAGAAGCTGAAACTGGTGATGGTGGGCAATGGAATGGCCGGTGTCCGCACGCTGGAAGAGCTCCTGAAGATCGCGCCCGATCTGTATGACATCACCGTCTTCGGCGCCGAGCCGCACCCCAACTACAACCGCATCATGCTGAGCCCGGTGTTGGCCGGCGAGCAGACGGTCGACGAGATCGTGCTCAACCCCATGAGCTGGTATGCCGAGCAGGGCATCACCCTGCATCTGGGCCAGCCCGTCACGCAGATCGACCGCGCCCGCCGCCGGGTGATCGCCGCCGACGGCACCGCAGCGAGCTACGACCGCCTGCTCATCGCCACTGGCTCCACGCCCTTCATGCCGCCGCTGCCGGGCAAGGACCTGCAAGGCGTGATCGCCTACCGCGACATCGCCGACACCAACGAAATGATCGATGCCGCGACCAAGTACCAGCATGCCGTCGTCATCGGCGGCGGCCTGCTGGGCCTCGAGGCTGCCAACGGCCTGATGCTGCGCGGCATGCAGGTGACCGTGGTACACATCGGCCGCTGGCTGATGGAGCGCCAGTTGGACGACCAGGCCGGCGAGCTCTTGCGCCTTGCGCTGGAGGCGCGCGGCCTGCGCTTCAAGCTGAGCGCCCAGACGCAGGCCCTGATCGGCGGCGCCGACGGGAGGGTGATGGCGGTGCAGTTCAAGGACGGCGAGGAGATCCCCGCCGACCTGGTCGTCATGGCCGCCGGCGTACGACCCAACACCGCGCTGGCCGAAAGCGCAGGCCTGCATTGCAGCCGTGGCATCGTCGTCAACGACACCCTACAGACGGTCACCGACCCGCGCGTCTACTCGGTCGGCGAGTGCGCTGCACACCGCGGCGTCGCCTACGGTCTGGTGGCCCCGCTGTTCGAGCAGGGCCAGGTCTGCGCCACGCACCTGGCTCGGGTGGGTATCGGCCGCTACCTCGGCAGCGCGGTCTCCACCAAGCTCAAGGTCACTGGCATCGACCTGTTCTCGGCCGGCAACTTCACCGGCGGCGACGGCTATGAGGAGATCCTCCTGAGTGACCCCTACACCGGCGTCTACAAGAAGCTGATCATCAAGGACGACAAGCTTGTCGGCGCCTGCCTCTACGGCGACACCGACGACGGCAGCTGGTACTTCAAGCTGCTGCGCGAGGGTCATTCGGTGGCCGACATCCGCGACCAGCTGATGTTTGGCCAGCCTACCAACCCGGTGGCAGCCTGAGATGGATACACGTTCAACCTGCCCCTACTGCGGCGTCGGCTGCGGCGTCATCATCGAGAGCGCCGGCACGCAGATCACCGGTGTGCGTGGCGACCCCGATCACCCCGCCAACTTCGGCCGACTGTGCACCAAGGGCTCGACCCTGCATCTGACCGCCTCGCCCGTCGTGCTGCAGACCCGCCGCCTGCTGCAGCCCGCGCTGCGCGCCGAGCGAGGGGCCAAGCCTGCGCCGGTCAGCTGGGAGTCTGCCAACCAGCACATCGCTGAGCGCCTGCTGGCCATCCGCGCCGAGCATGGGCCAGATGCAATCGGCTTCTACATCTCGGGCCAGCTGCTGACTGAGGACTACCACGCCTTCAACAAGCTGGCCCGCGCCTTGGTCGGCAGCAACAACATCGACAGCAACTCGCGCCTTTGCATGAGCTCGGCCGTGGTGGGCTACAAGCAGAGCCTGGGCTCCGATGCGCCGCCGGCCTGCTATGAAGACCTGGACCATGCCGAGTGCGTGCTGATCACCGGTGCCAACCCGGCCTGGGCGCACCCGATCCTGTTCCGCCGACTCGAAGACGCGCGTGCCAAGCGGCCCGGGATGAAGATCATCGTCGTCGACCCGCGCCGCACCGAGAGCGCCGAATTCGCCGACCTGCATCTGCAGATCCTGCCCGGCACCGACGTGGCGCTGAGCCACGGCCTGCTGCATGCCTGCATCGCGCAGGGCTGGATTGACCAAGCCTTCATCGACGAACATACCGAAGGTTTCGAGGTGCTGCGGGCGCTGGTGCAAGACATGACCCCGCGTGAAGCCGCCCGCGTCTGCGGCATTGCCGAGGCCGATCTGCTGCAGGCCGCGCAGTGGTTTGCCACTGCCGGGGCCGCCCTGTCGCTCTACTGCATGGGCCTGAACCAGAGCGCCAGCGGCACTGCCAAGAACACCGCGCTGATCAATCTGCACCTGGCCACCGGCCAGATCGGCAAACCCGGCGCCGGCCCCTTCTCGCTGACCGGCCAGCCCAATGCCATGGGTGGCCGCGAGACCGGCGGCATGGCCACCCTGCTGCCCGGCCACCGCGACCCCGGCAATGCCGAGCACCGCGCCGAGATCGCCGCACTCTGGGGCGTTGACAGCCTGCCCGAGTCGCCAGGCAAGACGGCAATGGAGCTCTTCGAGGCCGCCGCCCGCGGCGAGATCAAGGCGCTCTGGATCGCTTGCACCAACCCCGCGCAATCCTTGCCCGAGCAGGCCATGGTGCGCAAGGCGCTGACCCGCTGCGAGCTGGTGATCCTGCAGGAAGCCTTTGCCGGTACCGCCACCGCCGCCTACGCCGACGTGCTGCTGCCGGCTGCCACCTGGGGCGAGAAGGAGGGCACCGTCACCAACAGCGAGCGCCGCATCTCCAGAGTTCGACAAGCCGTGCTGCCACCCGGCCAGGCGCGCGCAGATTGGCAGATCGTCAGCGATGTGGCGCAACTGCTGGAAGCGACGCTGCGCCCCGGTAGCCCGAGCCTGTTTGCCTTCGAGTCGTCCGAACAGTTGTGGATCGAACACCGCGAGGCGACCCGCGGCCGCGATCTCGACATCTGCGGCCTCAGCTACGCGCTGCTGGACGAAGCCGGCCCGCAGCAATGGCCATTCCCGTCGGGCGCCATGCAGGGCCAGGCGCGGCTGTACGAAGACCACCGGTTCGCAACGCCCAGCGGCCGGGCCCGCTTCACGGCCAAGCCCTTCCAGCCGCCGCTGGACAGCATCGATGCGCAGCGCCCTTGGAGCCTCACCACCGGCCGCCTGCGCGACCAATGGCACGGCATGAGCCGCAGCGGTGTCGTGAGCCGCCTGTTCGGCCACGACGGGGCGCCCAGCCTGCGCCTGAACCCGCAGGACCTGCCAGGCCGCGGCCTAGCCGAGGGTGATCTGGCCCGCATCGCCTCGGCCTACGGCGAGCTGGTGCTGCCCGTGCGCGCCGATGACGGCGTCGCCCCGCTGCAGGCCTATGTGGCCATGCATTGGGGCTCGGAGTTCGTCGCCGGGCTTGGCGTCAACGCACTGACCCAGCCCGGCTTCTGTCCCGACTCCAAGCAGCCCGAGCTGAAGTTCGCCGCCGTATCGGTCAAGCGGCTCGATCTGCCCTGGCGGATCAGCGCGGCCTCCTGGGACGGCAGTGCCGCGATGCGTGCCGAACTGCGTGTGCTGATGGCCGAGTTCGACTACGCGCACTGCGTGCCGGTGGCTGGACCCGAGGGGCGCGAGGGCTGGAGCTTCGAGGCCGCGAGCGCCGAGGCCCCGCCCGCCGCCCTGGTGCAGCGCCTGGCCAAGGCCCTGGGCCTGGGTGGCGCAGACATTTTGAGTTATGTCGACAGCCGACGCCATCGCAGCCGCCTGCTGCGCCTGAGCGGTGATGGGGCCGAGGCCCGGCTGCAAGCGCTGCTACTGGTAGGTGAAGTGGGTGTGGCTGCCTGGCTGTTGCCGCTTTGGCGGGAGGCCGCGTTGGTGGCACAGCACCCAAATGTGGGCCGCCAGCTGCTGTCGCCCGAGTCAGTCAATGTCGGCGCCGCCGCCGTGCCGCGCAGCCCCCAGGTCTGCAACTGTCTTGACGTGTCCGAGGCGCGCATCTGCGCGAAGCTGAAGCAGTGCAGTGGATCGCCGGTCGAGCGCTTGACGGCCCTGCAAGGCGCCCTGCGCTGCGGCACCCAATGCGGCTCCTGCCTGCCCACCCTGCGGCGCCTGGTCGCCACAACCGCCATCGAAGAGGTGATGCCATGACGACAACGAACCCCTCCGTGAGCCTGGTCGGTGCCGGCCCGGGCGACCCCGAGCTGCTGACCTTGCGCGCGCTGCACCGTCTGCAGGATGCTGAGGTGCTCTTGACCGATGACCTTGTCGACCCCCGTGTGCTCGCGCTGGCCAATCCGGCCGCCCGCGTCCTGCGCGTCGGCAAGCGCGGTGGCTGCGTCTCGACCGAGCAGCGCTTCATCCACGAGCTGATGATCCGCGAGGCCCGCTCGGGCGCCAAAGTCGTGCGGCTGAAGGGTGGCGACCCCTTTGTCTTCGGCCGCGGCGGCGAGGAGGTCGATGCGCTACGCGCCGCTGGCATCGAGGTCGAGGTCGTCAACGGCCTCACCTCCGGCCTGGCCGCGCCGACCAGCATCGGCGTGCCCGTCACCGACCGCCGCTTCACGCCCGGCGTGGCCCTGGTGACGGGCCACAACGGTGACGGCGGCCAGAGCCCCGACTGGGCTGCGCTGGCGCAAAGCCGGCTGACCCTGGTCGTTTACATGGGAGTGGCACGCTGCCAGGACATCGTCGATGCCTTGCGTGCCGGCGGCATGCGTGCCGACATGCCGGCTGCGGTGATTGCCGCTGCCCACACGCCACGGCAACGCCATGCCCTGACGACGCTGGCTGCGCTGCCCGGCACCGTCAAGCGCGAAGGCCTGGCGAGTCCGGCGATCCTCGTGATCGGCGCGGTGGTTGCGCTGGCGGCGCTCGATCAGCTGCTGGACGAGGCGGTGCCTCAGCGGCGCAGCTGTTGATCAGCAGACCCGGTTGCGGCCCTGCTGCTTGGCCCGGTACAGTGCCGCGTCGGCCGCAGCGATCAGTGACTCGGCCGACTGCTGGTCGGCGGGCACGCAGGAGGCCACACCGAGGCTCAGCGTGATCACCGGGCCGACCGGCGAGGCCGGGTGGGGCAGGGCCACCGCCTCGCAATCGGCGCGCAGCCGTTCGGCCAGCATGGCGGCGGCCCCATGGTCGGCGCCGGGGATCAGTACGATGAACTCCTCGCCGCCATAGCGCGCTGCGAGGTCGCCTGCACGCCCCACAGCATGCAGGAACACGCCAGCCACGGCCACCAGGCATCGGTCGCCCTCCAGGTGGCCCATGCGGTCGTTGTAGAGTTTGAAGGCGTCGATGTCGGCGATCACCAGCGCCAGCGGCGTGCGTGCGCGGCGCGCGCGGCGCCATTCCTCCTCCAGTGCTTCGTTGAATCGGCGGCGGTTCGCCAGGCCGGTCAGTTCGTCGACGAAGGACAGCCGCGACAGATGCTCGTTCGCCAGCCGCAGCTCCTCGGTCCGCTGGGCCACCAGCCGTTCCATCTCGAGATGGCGTGCCCGCAGGCTGTGTGTGCGCAGGCGGAACAGGGCCACGATGGCGGCCAGGCTGCCCAGCAGCGCCAGCGCGATGAACCAGGGCGTCTGGTGGAAAAAGGGCTGGACGGTTATTGGCAGCGCGGCGTCGGCCTCGCGCCAGTGCTGGCCATCGATCGAGGCGGCCAGGCGGAAGCGGTAGCTGCCGTGGGGCAGGGCCGGGAACGAGGCTTCGCGGCTGTTGCCGGCGTCCACCCAGCCCCGCGTCAGGCCCTCCATCTGGTAGCGAAAGCGCACACGGTCGGAGTTCAGCAGCGTCATCGCCGTGTAGCGGATTGCCAGTGGCGCCGAGCCCGGCGGCAGCAGGATCTCCGCTGCGGCCGGCCCGCGCAGGCCGGCCGTCAGCGCGCTCTCTAGGCGCACGGCTGGCGGCTGGCCCGCGCCCGGCAGGTGCAGCGGATCGACGATCACCAGGCCGTTGGCCGAGGGTAGCCAGACCAAGCCCTGCGCATCGATGGCGCCGGCCGGCTGCAGTCCGCCGGCGAAGGTGGTGCCGCGCAGCGCGTCGCCAGGGCCGAAACCGGTCGAGTTGACCCGGGCGCTGCGGCCGTCCGCAAAGGCGTCCAGCTCGGCACGCGCGACGCGGAAGAAGCCGCGGTTGCAGCTCATCCAGAAATTGCCCTGGCGGTCTTCCAGGATGGTCTGCGCATTGCCGTCCCAGAGCCCGTCGGCCGGCCGAATGCCGACCAGTTTGCCACCCTTCAGGCGGTTCATGCCCTCGCCATTGCTGCCGATCCAAAGGCTGGACGCAGCGTCTTCGTACAGCGCCATGATCCAGTTCGACACCAGGCCATCGGCCTTGGTCAGCGTGCTGAAGACGCCGTCGCGGTAGCGCACCAGGCCCGCGCCGGTAGTGCCGAACCAAAGCGTGCCGCGGCGGTCCTCCAGGATCACCGAGACGCCCTCCTGCGGCAAGCCCTTCTCAACGACGGGGGTGAAGCCGTTGCCGTCGAAGCGTGCCAGGCCGGCTCGGGTGCCGGCCCATAACGTACCTCTGCTGTCCCGGAACATCACGCGGATCTCGCCGCTGGGCAGGCCCTGGGCGGTGCTGTAGGTCTCGACCTTGCCCTGCGGGCTCAGCCTGGCCACGCCGGCCGTGTAGCTGCCGATCCAGAGCGTACCGTCCCGGTCTTCCAGCAGGCTGGAGATCTCGTCTGTCGGCAAGCCGTCCAGCTTGCCCAGGTGGCTGATCTGAGTGCCCTCGATGCGGTTGAGCCCGCCGCCAGCAGTGGACACCCAGCTGACCCCGTTGCGGCCATGCAGCACGGCGCGGGCGTTGTCGTGCGAGAGGCCTTCCGGCGTGCCGATCACGACGAAGGCCCGGTTGCGCAGGCGGTTCAAGCCGCCGACCCAGGTGCCGACCCAGACGCTGCCCTCGCGGTCGACCTGCAGCGACCAGATCTGGTCGCCGGCGAGGCCATTGGCGGTGGCGATCGCGCTGAAACGGTCGCCGCTCATCCGTACCACGCCGGCCCCCCAGGTGCCGATCCAAAGCGCCCCCTGCGCATCGCGGGCGAGGCTGGTCAGGTGGTCGGTGGGCAGGCCGTCGGCGACGGTGTAGGTCCGGCTGATCCGGCCCTGCTCGAGATGGACCAGGCCGCCGCCAGCGGTGGCAGCCCAGATGCCGTCGGCCGGGTCGGCCAGCACTGCCCGCAACTGCAGGTGGGCGAAGCCGTTGTCGGGGTTGAAAACCTGGAAGCGGCCCTCGGCGAAGGACACCAGGCCGCCACCGGTAGTGGCGATCCACAGCACTCCGGCGCGGTCGAACGCCAGCGAGCGCAGCCGGTTGGTGGGCAGACCGTCGCTCTGCTGGTAGCGTTTCGTGGCTCCCTTTTCCCAGCGCACGAGGCCATTTTCGGTGGCGGCCCAGATGGCACCGTCCCCCGCCTGAGCGAAGGACCAGACCCGCCGGCCGCCGGTCACCTCGCTGGAGATGGCCTCGCGGAACTGGCCGTCGCGGTAAATTGCGGCTCCCTTGCTGTGGCCGATCCAGAGGTTCTGCTGAGCATCCTCCATGAGTCCGAATACCGGCTGGCCCGCGATTTCCGGCACCGGCGAGGGCTCGAAGGTGGTGAAGCGCACGCCGTCGAAGCGGGCCAGTCCGCCGGCCGTACCGACCCAGAGGTAGCCATCGCGCGTCTGCAGCAGGGCCTGGACGGTGTTCAGCGGCAGGCCCTGCTCGGTCTGCCAGCCTTCGATCTTGTACTGGGTCAGCAGGCGGGTCGGGTCGCTGAGACCTTGTGCCCGGGCCGGTCCAAGGCACAGCAGCCCGAGCAGCAGCAGGACCGCCAGCATCCAGACGCTGGGTACAGGGCTTGTCAGGGTCTTGCCGAGCTTGTTCAAATCAGACCCCGCCCTTCGCCAGTCGCGCCACCAGCTTCAGCAGGGTCGGCACGCGCCGCTTGCCGTGCATCGTCCGCAGCCGGGCCTTGGCCGCACCGAGGTCGATGCCGATGCAGGTCACCACCAGCGGCCGCGTCTCCTCTTCGCGCATCAGCTCGAACTGCGCCGGCGTGTCCTTGGTCATAGCCGCCTTCGAGGCGCCGATGACAGCCGTGCGGGCTTCCAGCGCATGGAACAGGTGCCGGCCGAGGCCTGGCGTTTCCTGGGCGTCGAGATGGACGAAGCCGTCGATGACGATCAGCTCGGGCACCAGGCCGTGCTCGCGCAGCAACTGCAGGATGCAGGGCAGCTCGCGCAGGTCGAGTTCGCCTCGGTCCGGCTTCTTCTCCGCGTGGGCGATGCGCGACACAAAGCTCCGATCCGCTTCCGGCGCATCCCAGTGTTCGAAGGCCACCGCTGCGGCCACGGCGCTGTCCCCGTCAAAGTGGACGGCGACCGCCAGTTTCATCCCCATCCATCACCCCAGTTTGAACCGATTCATCAGACCCGACAGACGCAGCGACTGCTCATTCAGTGATTGTGCAGCGGCCGCGCTCTGTTCCACCAGCGCGGCGTTCTGCTGGGTCATTTGATCCAGTTCGGTGATGGTGCCGTTGACGCGGCGGATGCCGGTGCTCTGCTCGCTGGCGGCGGCGCTGATCTCGCCGATGATGTCGGCCACGCGCTGCACGGAGGCGACGATCTCGCCCATGGTGGAGCCGGCGTCGCTGACCAGGCGGGTGCCGGTATCGACCCTGTCGACGCTGGTGGCGATCAGGCCCTTGATTTCCTTGGCTGCCGCCGCGCTACGCTGGGCCAGCGAGCGCACCTCGGCGGCCACCACTGCGAAGCCGCGGCCCTGCTCGCCAGCTCTCGCGGCTTCTACAGCGGCGTTCAGGGCGAGGATATTGGTCTGAAAGGCGATGCCGTCGATCACGCCGATGATGTCGTTGATCTTCTTGGAGCTGTTGTTGATCTCGTCCATGGTCAGCACCACGCGCGCCACCACCTCGCCGCCGCGCCCGGCGGTCTCGGCGGCGGTGCCGGCCATCTGCTTGGCGGTGCCGGCGGAGTCGGCGCTCTGGCTGACATTGCCGGTCAGCTCGCTCATTGAGCTGGCGGTCTGTTGCAGGTTGGAGGCGGTCTGCTCGGTGCGCGTGGAGAGGTCGAGGTTGCCGCTGGCCACTTCGCTGCTGGCGACCTGGATGCTCTCGGCCGACTCGCGCACCTGGCCGACAATCTCGGCCAGCGAGCCCTGCATGTCGGCCAGCGCACGCATCATCGCAGCGGCTTCGTCCTGGCCCTGCACCGGCGGCGCATTGCTGAGATCACCTGACGCGATGCGTTCGGCAAAGGCGCGCGCCTCGTTGACCGGCACTACCACCGACCGCGACAGCATGCGCGCCAGCAGCAGGCCCAGCACGCAGCAAACCGCAAAGCTGACCAGCAGGGTGGTGAAGATGGTGTTGACCAGGCCGTTGACCTTGTTGAAGACGGCGTCGCTGGTGCTGGTCAGCGTGGTCTCGATGCCCGCCAGCATGACGGCGGCCGGCGCATAGGCCGCCTCGGCAGCCTTCAGGTCGGCCAGGGCCTCCTGCGCATCGGCATAGCCGTTGGCCAGCAGCTTGGCAGTGACCGGTGCCACGGCCTTGCGGTAGTCAGCGATGTGGCCGGCGAACTTCTTCAGATTGGCCTGGCTCTCTTCGGTCTTGGCGATGGCGCCGAAGTCGCTCATCGCCTTATCCAGGCCCTGCTGGGACTTGTCCCAGGCGCTCTTGGCGCTCTGCAGGCTCTCTGCGTTGAAGATTGAGGCGACCAGGGTCGCGCTGGCGGCTTGGCCCTCGATCAGGCGCGTACGGGCACTCACAGTGGCGTTGTTGGCCGGGATCAGCTGCTGAGTGATGCCCTGCAAGCCCTTTTGCGCGGCATAGAGCCCGAAGGCCCCGATGCCCACCAGCACAGCGGTCATCACCAGCAGGAGCACAAAACCCAGCACGAGGCGCAGGCGGATATTTAGATTGCGCAGCATGTGCGGGGATCCTTTGTGTTCGAGGCTGGTTGGCGGGGCAAAGCGTGCCGACTCAGAACGTTTCCCAGTCGCTGTCGCTGACGGGCGCGGCCGCAGGTTTGGGGGCCGCCGGCTTGGCTGCCGGCGTGTGAGTCGATGGGGCTGCAGGCTTGCTGCTCGCCGCAGGCCTTGGCGGGCTGGACGGTTTGGGCTTGCTTGCTGGGGCGGCAGGGGTGGCGGCGCGGTGCGTGGCCGCGGTTGGCCGGGCGTGTGGCGTTGGCTCGGCGTGGAAACTCGCGCTGCCTCTGCTGTTGCTGCCGCCGCCACCGGCTTCAAGCTTGAAGCCGCTGACCAGGCTGGCCAGCTTGCTGGCCTGCTCGCGCAGCGACTCGGCCGCGGCGGCGCTCTGCTCCACCAGCGCGGCGTTCTGCTGCGTCATCTGGTCGAGCTGGCCGACGGTGCTGTTGATGGTGCCGATGCCATCGCTCTGCTCGACCGTGCTGGCGCGGATCTCGCCGATGATGTCGGTGACCTTGCCCACGCTGGCGACGATCTCGTCCATCGTGCTGCCAGCGTCGCGCACCAGGCGCGAGCCGGTCTCGACCCGCTCGACGCTGGCGCCGATCAGGCCCTTGATCTCCTTGGCCGCGGCGGCCGAGCGCTGTGCCAATGAGCGCACCTCGGAGGCCACCACCGCGAAGCCGCGGCCCTGTTCACCGGCGCGCGCAGCTTCCACTGCGGCGTTCAAGGCCAGGATATTGGTCTGGAAGGCGATGCCGTCGATCACGCCGATGATGTCGTTGATCTTCTTCGAGCTGGTGTTGATCTCGTCCATCGTCGACACCACCTGGCCCACCACCTCGCCGCCGCGTTGCGCCACCTGGGCGGCGCTGCTGGCCAATTGGTTGGCTGTGGCGGCGCTCTCGGCGCTCTGGCGCACGGTGCCGGTCAGCTCGGTCATCGAGCTGGCCGTCTGCTGCAGGTTGGAGGCAGTCTGCTCGGTGCGCTGGCTCAGGTCCTGGTTGCCGGTGGCGATCTCGGAGCTGGCGGTCTGGATGCTATCGGCGCTGTGGCGGACCTCGCCGACCACGCGGTTCAGTGCCGCTTGCATCCCACTCAGCGCACGCTGTACGCCGCCTATCTCGTCGCTGCGGCTGATGTCGATGTCGCCGCTGAGGTCGCCGCCGCCGATGCGTTCGGCCAGGCGCGACAGTTCGGCCAGCGGGTGGCTGATCGAGCGCACCAGGAAATGGGTGGCGATGGCCAGGCCCAGCACGATCAGCACCATCAGCCCGCCGGACAGCCAGACCGTGCGCATGCGCTCGGCACCGGCTGTCAGGCGCAGCTCGCCGGAGCGGTCTTTCTGCAGATTGACGAAGTCCTGCTGGGCCTCCAGATAGGTGGCCAGGGCGGGCAGCATGCGCGCCTTCAGTGCGGCCGCCGCGCCGGGCAGGTCGCCGCCGCTCTTGATCTTGATGACTTCACCGCGCACCGCGATGTAGGCGGCACGGGTCTGGGCGATTTTGGCCATCGCGGCCTTGTCGGTGTCGCTGGTGGCCATTGCTTCCAGCGCCTTCTGGATTTCCGAGATCTTGGCCGTGGTGGCATCGATCTCCGGCTTGAAGGTCTCGCCCACGACGGGGTCGCCGCTCATGATGCTGGCCGCCGCTCGGCTGGCATTGGTTTCGGTCAGGCCTCGCCAGCGCAGCGACAGCTCGAACTTGGCTTGTTGCTCGTCTTGCAGCACCTGCGCCTGCGATTGCAGGCCGCGGGTCCGCACGGCCGACATGGCCGTCATCAGCACGACGACCAGCGCCAGCACGATGATGGGCAACCAGAGTTTGGTGGAGATGGTGAGTGACTTCATGGCCGATTTCTCTTGTTCCATCACCCGAAGCGTGCCGCTTGTTGGCCAGGTGGCCGTGCGTGCTTGGCCTCGGGCCTGAGGGTCTCCCACTGTGAGTATCGGCTGCCTGCGGTGGAACTTGAGGGTGGCGTGGAGCTGTTAGGCTCGCGGCGTTGACAGCTTCCCGCCCCTTGCCATGAGCTTTCTGGCCATCGATATCGGTAATACCCGCCTCAAATGGGCACTTTATGCCTCGCCACAGCCCGGTGCGGTGCTGCTGGCGCACGGGGCGGTGTTCCTAGAGAACATCGACCAACTGGCCGAGGATGACTGGTGCGGCCTGGCCACGCCGCACAGCGTGCTGGGCTGCAATGTGGCCGGCGACGCGGTTCGCCGCCGCGTCGAGGAGCAGCTGGAACTGTGGGACGTGGTGCCACGCTGGGTCGTCTCGGGCGCCCAGGGCGGTGGCATTACCAACGGCTACGACTACCCCGGCCGGCTCGGTGCCGACCGCTTCATCGCCCTCATCGGCGCGCGTTCGCTGGCCCTGCACCGCGGTGAGCCAAGGGCCTGCCTCGTGGTGATGGTTGGCACGGCCGTCACCGTCGATGCGCTCGACTCACAGGGACATTTTCTCGGCGGCCTGATCCTGCCCGGCCACGGCATCATGCTGCGCGCGCTGGAAGGCGGCACCGCCGGCCTGCGAGTGCCTACCGGCGAGGTGCGCGAGTTCCCGACCAACACCTCCGACGCGCTGACCAGCGGCGGCAACTACGCCATCACCGGCGCCATCGAGCGCATGCACCGGCATCTGAAGAAGCGCGAGCAGCATGAGCCGCTGACCCTGATGACCGGCGGTGCCGGCTGGAAGGTCTCACCGGCGCTGGAGATCGAGCACGAGCTGGTGGATTCGCTGATCTTCGACGGGATGCTCGCTTGGCAGGGGCATCGGCTGGCGCTCTAGGTCGCGTGGCTCAGACCCAGAGCCGGTAGACCCAAAACGATTCGTCCTGCACGAAGCGCTCGGCGAATTCAGTCGGTGTGAAGCCGGTGATGCGGCGCGTCGAGCGGACCAGATGGGATTGGTCGGCGAAACCTTCGTCCTGCGCCAGCCCGGCCCAGTCGAAGGGTTGGCCTGCCTCGTGGCGGGCGCGGGCGGCGAAGAACAGGCCCTCGGTCCGCACCAGCGCCTGCCATTCGCGCAGCGAGCGACCGCTGTAGCTCTTGATGCGGCGCTCGACCTGGCGCGGGCCATGCGTGCGGCGCCATTCGTGGGCCTGCCAGGCGAGCCGCTCCACCCAGTGGCGGCCCAGCTGGTGCAGCGATGGCATGCTGCCCGAGCGCCCGCGCAGGGCCTGCCAGCGCGGCCCGATATGCGCCTGCAGGGCGGCCAGCGTGGCCGCGTCCTCGCGCGCCGCAAGCAAGCCATCAAGTAGCGGCGCCCAGCTGGCATCGAGCACCTGGTGCGCGGGGACGACGCGGTCGTGCACGGCGGCCGGTTCGATGCCGAACAGCGCCTGTGCAACGTCAGCGGTGAAGCAGACCATGCCGCAGCGCCCGGTCTGCGGCGCCCAGCTGATGCTCGGTTGCGACTGGCTGCCCGAGACCGTCAGCGCCGCGCCGAACGGCCGCCAGCGCGGCGCCGCCGGGTCGCGCCCCACCATGCCGGCATCGATGCCCTGGAACCAGGACAGGCTCAGCAGCGGCGAGGCTGGAAAGTGCGACAGGCGCTGGGCCTCGTCCAGCGCCAGGCCGCGCGTGTCGCGGCGGATCACGGCCACGATCCCGCCTTGCAGGACGGGCGGCAGCGGCAGCAGGCGATCGCTTGCGGGGGCTGCCGGCCCGGACTCGGCGGCACGCGGCGCGCGAGCCAGCGCAGCGGGGCAGACGGGTGGGGTGGCGAGCGAAGCGGTAGACATTGGCCGCGAGTTTACGCAGCCGCTGGCCGATGTCGTTTCGGTTCAAGACCGCGCGCCTGCATTCGTCAATCATGCCGCCATGACGATCAACAAACTCAAGGACTTGGGCGGCGCTCGCGGCTGCCCCATGCACGCCTCAGCGCCGCCCGCAGCCCTATCGGCGGCGGCGCTCCATCGCGCCGGCCATTGGCCGCCCGGCCCCCCCTCGGGCCCGACCGGCTGGGGCCTGCTGCGGCGCATGTCACGGGATCTGCTGGGGACCTTGGTGGACTGGCAGCAGCGCCATGGCGATGTCGTGCATCTGCGCATCTGGCCCGAGCACCAGCTCGTCGTCACCGATCCTGCTCTGGTGCGCGAGCTGCTGGTGGCCAGCCACGAGGACCTGATCCGCTGGGAGCGCGGCACCCAGGTGTTCTCGCAGCTGCATGGCCACAGCGTGCTGGTCGCGGAAGGGGCGGCATGGCGCGGCAAGCGACAGGCGCTGCAGCCGGCGTTTGCGCCCAAGTCCGTGCTGGCTTTCGTGCCGACGATAGCGGCGACGGCCGCACAGGCGCTGGATCAATGGCCGCGGCAGGCCGCGGCGCGCTGGCCGATCGAGCGCGAGCTGACCACGCTGGCGATGGATGTGATCGCGCGGATGCTGTTCTCTAACTCGATCGGCGCGGAGGCGGAGGTGGCCGCTGCGGCCATCCACCGGCTTGGCGTTGCCGCCAACAGCGAGTTCTTCTGGCCTGCCAGCTGGCCCAATGCCATGCCGTGGAAGCGCGGCAAGCGCGCGGCGCTGGCGCTGCTGCGCGGCTTGATCGAGCGTCAACTGCAGGCGCGCCTGGCCCTGGCGCCGGCGCAGCGCCCCGATGATCTGCTGACGCGCCTGCTGCAGCTGCAGCGTGATGACCCGGACGCCTGGCCCTTTCAAGCCGTGCGCGACGAATGCATGACTGCCTTCCTCGCCGGCCACGAGACCGTCGCGGCGACGCTGACCTGGTGGGCCTGGTGCCTGGCCGCCCATGCGCCGGCGCAGCGCCGCGCCGCTGCTGAGGTCCGGCAGGTGTTGCAGGGCCGCACGCCGACGGCCGATGATCTACCTGCGCTGGGCTTCTTGACGCAGACCTTGCAGGAGACGATGCGCCTGTACCCGGCCGCGCCGGTACTGTTGAGCCGTCGCTCGACCGGGCCGGTCGCGCTGGGGGCCTGGTGGGTGCCGGCGCGCACCTTGTTCATGGTGCCGGTGCATTTGATGCACCGGGATCCGCGCTGGTTCGCCGAGCCGCTCGAGTTCCGCCCCGAGCGCTTCGCGCCCGACGCGCCTGCCGCACCGCGCGGTGCCTACCTGCCGTTCGGCGTCGGCGCGCGCGTCTGTCTCGGCCAGCATCTGGCCATGGCCGAGATGAAGGTGGTCGCGGCGCTGCTGCTGCAGCGCCACGTGTTGTCGGTCCCCGCCGGTGAGGCCGCGCCGCGCCCGCTGCTCAACGTGACCCTGAGGCCGGAGCGTTCGCTGCAGCTGGATCTGGCGCCGGCCGCCGCGGGCTAGAGAATGAAGCGCGACAGGTCTTCGTTGCGCGCCAGCTCGCCGAGCTTGGCATCGACCTCTGCCGCGCCCAGTGCGATGGTTTGACCGCCGCGGTTCGGCGCGTCGAAACTGATCTCGTCGAGCAGGCGCTCCATCACCGTGGACAGCCGGCGAGCGCCGATGTTCTCGGTGCGCTCGTTGACCTCGAAGGCGATCTGCGCCAGTCGGCGGATGCCGTCGTCGGCGATTTCCAAGCTCAGCCCCTCGGTTGCCAGCAGGGCCTGGTATTGCTTGACCAGGCTGGCATGCGTGCTCTTCAGGATGGCCTCGAAGTCGTCGACCGACAGCGAGCTCAGTTCCACCCGGATCGGGAATCGGCCCTGCAACTCGGGGATCAGGTCGCTGGGCTTGCTGAGGTGGAAGGCGCCCGAGGCGATGAAGAGGATATGGTCGGTCTTGACCATGCCGTACTTGGTATTGACCGTCGTGCCCTCCACCAGCGGCAGCAGGTCGCGCTGCACGCCCTGGCGCGAAACGTCGGTGCCGCCGTTCTCCGCTCGCGAGGCCACCTTGTCAATCTCATCGATGAAGACGATGCCCATCTCCTGCGCATTGGCCAGTGCCGCAGTCTTGATCTCGTCCTCGTTCAGCAGCTTGGCGGCTTCCTCCTCGATCAGCAGCTTGATGGCCTCGGCGATCTTCAGCTTGCGCGCCTTGCGCTTGGGGCCACCCATCTGGGAGAACATGCCCTTCAACTGCTCGGCCATCTCTTCCATGCCCGGCCCGCCCATCGGCGAGAGGATCTCCATGGAGGGCTTGGCATCGAACAGCTCGACCTCGATGTCCTTGTCGTCCATCGTGCCCTCGCGCAGGCGCTTGCGCATCGCTTGCCGCGTGGCGTTGTCCGTGTCGCTGCCGGGCACCAGGATGTCCAGCACGCGCTCCTCGGCGGCGTCCTCGGCGCGCGTGCGCTGGCGCTTCATCTGGACCTCGCGCTCCTGCTTGACGGCCATGTCGACCAGGTCACGGATGATGGAGTCCACATCCTTGCCGACATAGCCGACCTCGGTGAACTTGGTGGCCTCGACCTTGATGAAAGGCGCTCCTGCCAACTTGGCCAGCCGGCGTGCGATCTCGGTCTTGCCCACGCCGGTGGGGCCGATCATCAGGATGTTCTTGGGCGTGATCTCGGCGCGCAGCTTTTCATCGACCTGCTGGCGGCGCCAGCGGTTGCGCATGGCGATGGCGACGGCGCGCTTGGCAGGGTTCTGGCCGACGATGTGGCGGTCCAATTCGGAGACAATTTCTTGCGGGGTCATGCTGCTCATTCCAGCACCTCCAGCGTGTGGTTCTGGTTGGTGTAGATGCAGATCTCGCCGGCGATGACCAGCGACTGCTTGACGATCTCCTGCGCGCTCAATTCGCTGTGATTCAACAGCGCCTTGGCCGCGGCCTGCGCATAGGCGCCGCCCGAGCCGATGGCCACGATGCCCTGCTCGGGCTCCAGCACATCGCCGTTGCCGGTGATGATCAGGGAAGCCGTGCGGTCGGCCACGGCCAGCATTGCCTCCAGCCGGCGCAGCACGCGGTCGGTGCGCCAGTCGCGCGTCAGCTCGACGGCAGCGCGCACCAGATGGCCCTGGTGCTTCTCCAGCTTGGCCTCGAAGCGCTCGAACAGGGTGAAGGCATCAGCGGTGGCGCCGGCAAAGCCTGCCAGCACCTTGTCGTGATAGAGCTTGCGCACCTTGCGGGCGCTGGCCTTGACGATGATGGTGCCCAGGGTGACCTGGCCGTCGCCACCGATGGCGACCTGCATGCGGCCATCGGGCAGCGCGCGGCGCACGCTGACAATGGTCGTGCCGTGATAGACGGGGTGTTGTTGTGAGTCCATGGTGATTCCAGATAAGGGCGGCAGGCGCGAAAGCAAGCCCGGCCCCGGTCTTGAATCAGACTTGGCGGACCTTGACTTTGGCGTGTTCGTTGATGCCCATCGCACCAAAGAACAAAGCCACCAGTCGGTGGGCTTCGCTGAAGATGACGCTGCGGTTCTCGCTGCGCCGGCTAAGCACCCAGTTGAGCAGGTCGCCAGCGGCCATGAAGTCGAGCCGGATCAGCTTGGGGCAGGCCACGGTAATGACGGTGGCTGCACCCAGCTCGGCCGTCATCAGGCGCAGGGTCTCGGAGATGTCGCCGCTCAGCTGGCCGCTCAGTTCCAGTTGCACATTGGTCGGCATCTGCGTCTGCTCGGTGATGGTCGACTCCATGAAGCTGGTCGAGAGCTCCGTGGGCGCGGTGGTCGTCGCCGGGCCGCTGGTGGACAGGCTGGTGCCGCTGACGCGCACGCGGCACTTGGCGCGCTCCCAGGAGGGCGGCGACACCTCGTAGGTGACGCAGTAATCGATCGCGGTCTCGTCGAACTGATCCGGCCGGTTGACCAGGCGCAGCGCCTCCAGGCGCAGCATCCACAGCACCGGGTCGACGTCGCGAACCGCCACCGGCGCCTGGTCCTTCAGCAGTTGCAGGAACTGGTCGCCGGCCAGCCAGCGCATGTCGACTTGCTGATTGGCCCAGTTGCGGAACAGCTGGCGCAACATCTCGCCGCCTTCCGGGTCGAGCTGGCGCAGCGGCGCCCAATCAAGCACCCAGGGCATCGGCAGGTTCTGGCAGCGGGTGTGCAACTGCTGCACCGACTCGGCCACCAGATAGTCCGGCGCCGTCCAGCTGACGCCGCCGGATGTACCCATCGGGGCACGCACGCTCTTGACTGCCTCGGCCACGAGCTTGGGCATGGAAAACCACTGCGGTGCCGAGAGGCCGAACTGCTGCACGTACTCCAGCGCCAGCGCCTCGAACTTGGCCTGCACGCCAGTGGCCCGGTAGTGGTCGAACAGCACCAGCCAGGTCTCGCCATGCAGATTGCGCATGCCGCCGGGGCTGATCAGCTCGCTGAGGATGCGCTCAGTGGTGTCGTAGTCGGCATTGGCAAAGGCGATCACCGCCTCGTCCAGCTCCGGGTCGTGGACCATTTCCTGAGCTGCGTGCGAGACTTTCTCGGCCACCGCAAAGCTCAGCGGCCGTTCGACCGGCACGCTCATCTCCAGTGGCGGCAGATCCTTGACCGAGGGCAGCACGCTGGGCTTGGCATCGGACAGCGGTGACATGCCGGCGCCCATGGTCACCGCCGCGGGGGCGGGCACCGATTCAAGACGCTCGATCTCCTCGGCCGAAGCGAACTGGCTGACCCGGCCTGCGACCGCGGATGCATGGGGTTCGGTGGTCGTCGAGGCAGAGAAATGCGCCGGCCGCGTACTGGTCTCGAAAAAGCCAGGCTGCTGGGCGGTCTGCATCTGTGTCGGCGCAAAGCTCTCGCCAACCATCTGCTGCTCGATCTCGTTGATCTTGTCCTTGACCCGCGGATCGATCTTGGAGTTCAGCTCGCTGATGCGGTCGACCTCGTCCATGCGCGAGCTGGAGGAGCCCAGCGCTGCCAACTGCTCGGGCGAGAGGCCCTCGCGGCGGATGCGGCGCAGCATGTCGAGCTCGCGCTTGCGCACGAAGTCGTTGCGGCGCTTGCGTTCCACCATGGCGCGCAACTCGGCCTTGGCCAGATCGCCCTGGGGGTCGTCCTGGCGCGAATTGAGCTCGGTCCAGTCGGTGGTCGGATTGGCTACGAAGCGCGCAACCTTGCGGAAGAAGCTCTCGCCGTCCTTCGGGTCTGTCATGCGCGCGGCGCTTTCATGGCTGGACGGGGTGGGGAAAAATCAATCCCCGAACATCTTCTGCTTCAGCTCGCGGCGCTGCTGCGCTTCCAGCGAAAGCGTGGCCGTCGGGCGGGCGATCAAGCGGCCCAGGCCGATCGGCTCACCGGTCTCGTCGCAGTACCCGTAGTCGCCGCTGTCCAGACGGGTCAGCGACTGCATGATCTTCTTGAGCAGCTTGCGCTCGCGGTCGCGGGTGCGCAGCTCAAGCGCGTGCTCTTCCTCGATGGTGGCGCGGTCGGCCGGGTCAGGGACGATGGAGGTGTCTTCACGCAGATGCTCGGTCGTCTCGCCGGCGTTGGACAGCACGCCGTCCTTCAATGCCGTCAACTTGACGCGGAAGAACTCGATCTGCTTGGCGCTCATGTACTCGGTCTCCGGCATGGCCAGGACCTCGGCGTCGGTCAGTTCGGCGCCGGACTTGGTCTTCCATGCGTTGACCAACTTGGGGTCGGCCTTGGCGGCGCTCTTGGGGCTTTCAATCACGGGCGTATTCATTTGTCGCGTAGGCGGCTTCGGGGGCGCAAATCGGTCAGCAAAACGGCTGTTTGCTGTGGGTGGGGGGCTGGTTTCGAGCGTCGCGACAGCAGACGAATCCACCGTCTCAGCCTTGGCCTTGGACGCGCGGGCGGTCTTGGTTGCCGCCGCCGGAGTGGATTTTTGGGCCGGTGTCTTGTTCACTTTTCGCTCCTCGCTAGGCAGTGCTTATACCTGCTCTAGATTGCCATCGGGACCAGCTTTGTCGCCGCACTGTCGTGTAAATAC
>Ga0187843_10000769_pt1 | contig 21374 bp, 21 predicted proteins | sample SpaLakP09_SKY_43_FD_134516 | JGI IMG/M metagenome (GOLD analysis project Ga0187843, IMG submission 134516) | Oligotrophic lake water microbial communities from Sparkling Lake, Wisconsin, USA - SP09_SKY_43 | ecosystem: Environmental > Aquatic > Freshwater > Lake | place: USA: Sparkling Lake...
GAGGTGGGTCATATCTTGGAGGTGGAGACTCTCTTGGAGGCGGGGTATGTCTTGGAGGCGGGGCATATCTTGGGAACTCATCCTTTGGCTGGGGTTTTCTTGGTGGTGAAGCCTGTCTCGGCGGTGGACGAGATCCGTTAAAAGTTCCAGGCATCCTCGATACAGGTGTGCCTGCATTCATTTTAGCCTTAAGCGAAAGATATTGCCGTTGTAATCTAGGTGTATTATTTATATGCGTTGCTATTTTTTGCATCGTTGTAGGATTAGAAAAAGCTCTATCTATATCATCATTCGTAAGTTGATCTACAGCTGTTCTTTTTAAAACAGCTAATACTTCTATAAATAATGATCGCATCTTTTCTTCACTTGTACTCATATCTGTAATAGCTGGGTATTTTATACTTTGAATCGTCTACGAAAATCGGCGAGAGAGGCTGCAAATGTCGGCTTATTCCAGAGAATCCAACGCGACAGGGCACCGGCCGTATCGGGCTGCGACCACTTCTCTCCCATCCCCGAATGCCGTTTCAGATACCGGGCTCTCCGTGTCACATTCTTATGTTTCGTATAATCGGACATTCCTGCCGCACCGAAGCTGATTGTCTTCTCTCTTCCATCGCGCAAAAAAACCGCATCGAACTTCTTCTCAGGTCGATGCGATTTTTTAATAGTCTTGAGTCGTAGTGGCATTCTATAGGATCATGAGATCTGAAAGACGCCAATACTCGAAGGTGCCATCGGGCATCGGGCGCTTCACAATAAAGGGCAGCCGGCGCTGCTCGAGCTCCAGCTTCGCGATCTCTAGAGGATCCGTCATATGATCAGGAACCACGATGAAGGGGCGGGCGCCGTCGGCAATCTGGTTGGCACGAGTCCCCAGAATCTTTGTGCGTTCATACACGGTCAGAAAGGGAGGGCTCGTATGATTCGCATCGGTTGCCGTAGAGCCCGCTGGTACCACCTGTAGAGGTACGGTTGGCAAGACACTCTCTGCATAATCAATAACAGTCTCTGGATGAAACTTCAGAAGCATGTCGTGAGGCTCGTCGCCGGCAACCTCGACCTCATCACCCTCCTCTGCAAGATCATCCGCATACTCCTCATAATCATCGTCGGCCATGTAGGTATTCTGGATGAGTCTATGAAAGTAATTTTACAGGCCTTATATAGAATGTCTGATCTAGACCGGGAGTTATTGAAGGCTGCTTCTATTGAAAATAATGAATCAGCTCTTTCAGATCTCCTTAGTAAGGGGGCAAACGTGAATGCAGTTGATCCAGATGACGGGTCTACGGCCCTCCATTTTGCCTCAATGTGCCCTGTTATCCTACGGCCAAATATGATTCGTGTTCTCTTAAATAAGGGCGCCAATCCAAATATTCAGAATATGAGTGGTATGACTCCACTTATGTATGCGGTAAACTGTGGTGATACCTTTCCTTCTGAAAATGTGCGCGAACCTGGGGCGGCGGTCAAGGCTCTCTTGTGCGAGGATTCCGAAATAAAATCATGCACCTCTGCAAACTTAGATCTTACCGATATGCATGGGCAAAATGCTCTATATCTTGCAATTGATAAACTCGGATCGAATGATATTAATGCGATATCTAGTAATATCAGCACTATAAGAACTCTTATTAAAAAGGGTGCTGCGCAATATCTTAAGATTACAGATTCGCGGTTCAATAATGGAAATCCTACGACGGTTCACATACTGGATCTTGTGCGAATGAATACAGGAGGTGAAGGTTCTCCCCTAGAAAATGATATTAAGGCAAGTATCGCCGCCGCTCCTCCGCAAACTGACCCTCGTACTCCTAATACAAAGGTTAAAGCGCCTTCAGTCGATTGTCATAATATTGATAAAGACGAGAATGGCAACTGCCCTCCTGGAGAGAATGCGGTCGGTGGTTATTTAAGAGGGCGATTTGCAAGGGCGGCAAAGAAGACGCGGCGGAGAAGAGGGACGAAGCGGAGAAAGGTTACACGGGGCAAAAATAGGCGCTGATTTAAAATTTAGGGCCTATGGATACCGGAATATAGTATAGCATAATGGAGCAGAATATCTTGGTCGATTCCGCGGGTGAGCTTGTATCGACGGACCTCAAGGTCTATGAGTCATTCGATGACATGAATCTGCCTGATCAGATTCTGCGTGGAATCTACTCAAATGGCTTCGAGCGTCCGTCAGCTATTCAACAGAAGGCCATTGTGCCAGTTAAGGAGGGTCGGGATATTCTTGCCCAGGCCCAGTCGGGCACGGGTAAGACGGGCACCTTCTCTATTGGCGCCCTATGCCGCATTGATCCTGCTCTTAAAAAGACGCAGGTACTTGTTCTTGTGCCCACGCGTGAGCTCGCCCAGCAGATTGAATCCGTAGTAAAGACACTCGGTAGCTATCTCGGGATTACGGTGTATTCCATCACGGGTGGCACTCCCATGCGCGAGGATCTGAAGGCTCTTGATAAGGGCGTCCAGTTCGTGGTCGGAACGCCCGGTCGTATTTATGATCTTATGAATCGCAAGGCACTCGCCCGTGAGCACATTCGTGTTCTAATCATGGACGAGGCAGATCAGATGCTGGAGGACCGCTTCAAGGAGCAGATTCTGTGTATTCTCCAGCTGGGCTTTCCTGGTGACACCCAGACCTGTCTCTTCTCGGCCACCATGCCGGCCGATGTTGTGGAGTTCGCCGATAAGCTTCTTCGTAATCCTGTTCGTATTCTCGTGGCACCCGAGGCCGTCACGCTCGATGGTATCAAGCAGTTCCACGTGAAGCTGGATCGCGAGGACTTCAAGTTTGATGTTCTATGCGACCTGTACCAGCATCTGAATATCAATCAGGCGCTGATCTATGTCAATAAGCGCCCGCGTGCCGAGTGGCTGGCCGAGAAGATGAATGCCCAGGGCTTCCCGCTCTCCTTCATCCACGGTGAGATGGATGTTGAGGAGCGTCGCAAGCGCATGACCGATTTCCGGAAGGGCACGGTTCGTATTATGATTAGCACGGATCTCTTGGCCCGTGGCATTGATGTTCAGCAGGTCTCACTCGTGATCAACTACGAGCTGCCACCCCAGCGCGAGAACTATATTCACCGTATTGGTCGCTCGGGTCGCTTTGGCCGCAAGGGCTGTGCGATCAATCTCCTTTGCCCAGAGGAGGCGCGGCTCATGGAGGATATTGAGTCGCACTATGGCACGAAGGTGGAGCAGCTACCGAACGATCTGGCGGCGCTGCTTGTTTAATGGTTTCCATTGAAAAAATATTTTTTTACAAACACCTTAGATCCGCCGAAAGAAGAGCATATAGGTTGAGTGTCCAAAGAACGGCTCGGCGAGTTCCCGAATCCCCTCATCATCATACATAACCCAGGTATCGGTTTCTGTATGACGGCACTGTGCCGTATAATGACCACCCCCACTTGATCCGTGGTGATCCACAATGGCCCGGAGCCCATAGGTCTTAGACTTCTCCGGACTCTCATCCGAGAAATGCGCGGCGAAATCCGTGGGACCGATGGCTGCAATCTTTGTCTGGATCTTCTGGCCGGTGTAAGAGAAGCGCTTCAGAACCACCACCATTGTCTGGGGCATCCGCCAAATGGCCAGCGATTTCTTGGCCTCCGTCTTTGCCTTACAGGGCTCGCAGTCGTAGCCCTCGATCATCTCCGGCTTAAGCTCCTCGGCGAGCATAGACGCCAGACTCGGTGGCTCCGTAGCCGAAGCAGGTACAGCCGCCTTCAGCGTCGTAAAGGTCTCCCAGCGATGCGTCGTATTCTTGCAGGTCTGGCACTCGACGCGCACGTGCATGAGACCGTAGAAGAGGTCGACCATCGGGCTATAGAGATTACTAAACTCCCGCTTCCAGACATTTAGCGCCTGTACCACGCGATTCTCTTTATCCGTCGTGGCCTTCGTCATAATCGTCATATCCACCTCCTGGGACATGGCCTCATGAAGAACATCGAGTAGGAAGAGGAAGAACTCGTGTGCGTCGTGACACCGCTTCTGGGCAAACTGCTCGAAGCCAGTATTCTGAACACAGGCCGGCAGATTCTTCCAGAAATCGGCAGGCCGAACACTCTGCCCCTTCTTACAGGTCTGCAACATCTGGACAACCTCCGCAAAGGAGTTTGTAAGATCCTGCTTGACCGCCCTGTCCGGCTTCGGCTCCTTTTTAAAGAGGGTATCGAACCGACCCTTCTCAAAGATCCACGGCATCCTTTCACAGTGGCGCAGACACTGAATCACTGCGTTGGCATAGCAGGTGAGACCCATGTTCACAAGACCTCCATAGGCTGACATGGTTGATACAGGCCTTACGCAAAATTATCACCTTCAATTTCACCATGCCCAGCAATAATGCCGTTCCAGATACACTATGACAACGTCGTGCTTGATACTCTTCACAACTACTTTCCGGCCTTGCTCTATGAGCCGGAGGCCTTTCAGACTCTCCCCGAGGTCTTTGCCTACAGTCGTGTACAGATGCAGCGGCACTTTGATCTCTTTGCCGCGGCTCGGGCAGCCTATCGACCTGTTCGAGCACCTCTGGTGGAGCAGAATCCTCGTGACATGGTGAATGCAGTATATAATCTGATAAATTCTCTTCAGGCGCCCATGGGCAACTTCACCAATATAATGCCGGCCATTCCCATTATGAACTTTCAGATCCCACCGGCCTTCGAGAACCCGGTAGTTGTCCGAGCCACAGAGGAACAGATTGCTGTTGCCACAACTCTTGAGATTCTCACAGAGGGTTCGGAGGTGTGTTCAATCTGTCAGGACTCTATTGCGGTGAATTCAGAGATCCGTACGATCAATGCATGCGATCACCAGTTCCATACGGGTTGCATCGATACATGGTTCCAGCAGAATGTGCGCTGCCCAGTGTGCCGGCACGATATTCGTGAATAACATGGGTGTGGGCGTGGCTTTAAAGATTCAGCACCTTATAAATCTATATGAACATTATACCTCTTCCATATGCGATTCCGGACGAGTATATTGTCACTGAGGTCCCTTTAAAAACCTGTATTTTTTCGTCCGTGCAACCCGGAAACCGGTCAAACTACCACTATGGGCCCGGTGAAGAGGAGGCCTATCACGCACAGTATAGAGCCTCTCGATTCGCCTATACAGAAAAAAAGGGTGGCTGGGATTGTCTGAGACACTACGAGATTCTGGCCGCCGGTTGCATCCCTGTATTTACTGGCCTCGAGGCCTGTCCGTCGAATACCATGGTGACCTTTCCAAAGGCTCTTGTTCTCGAAGCCTGTGCCCAACTTCTGCCCTGGAGTCCGGATAAGGAGGCCCTCTATGACCTCTATGTCCGACGTCTCTTGGCACATTGCCGGGCCCACTGTTCAGTATCCGCTCTTACCAGGCGGTTTCTCGAGCCTCTTCCTATTGCCTATAGGGTCCTCATGATCCGCTGCCACGAGGGCGAGAACTACACACGAGAACTCTTGGCCCTCGGGCTTCGTAGAAGGCTGGGTGCAGACTTTGTAGATTATCCTAAGATAGACGTACTCTACAAGGGCTGTGATCTCAGTCGGTGTCACGGCAACGGCTTCACCTATGGTGGAAAACTCGAGGACATGAAGGTTGATCGGGAGAATCTAGAGGCACGGATTCGTGCCCGAGAGTTTGATCTTGTGATCTATGGAAAGGTGGGCCGCGATGAACTCGGAGAGGGGAGCCTCCCTCTTGCTCTTTGGTCGGCCGTTTCGGAGTCCTACGATCGGTCCCAGATTGCCTTCCTCTATGGTGGAGATGGATGCCAGAATCTAGAGAATATGGATAATCCCTACACCCAACACCTAGTTCGGCACGCGACTAAGGCGATCTGCTTCGTCAGAGAACTCCTTTAGAACAAGTTGCGATCGCGTTTTGAAGGCGACAAAGTCTCGATCGTAAAGAATGATCTCTTCGCAGTGGGCAGAACAATAGGCCGCCGTGGTTCCGAAGTTTGAGCGAAGGCCCGTGAGAATCCGGCGACAACGCTGGAGTTCCAGATGGTCGGCCACGATTTCCTTATATTTACCCGTGGAGTTATGGAAGTCAAAATGAATGTCGGTGGTGCGATCGATTGTTACAAATTGTAACTCCCCGTCATTGAGAGCCTTGAACACCGGATAAATCGTATAGGTGTCGGAGGTCAGATAAATAGCGCCCTTGGCGCCTCGGCCAATAAGATATGCCTTCACGCGTTCCGCAAAGGCCGGCCACTCCGTTTCCGGAATATACTGTTCAGCGGCCGCGTGAGGCATACAATAGGTATCTCCACAACGAATCTGAACACCGAACTCGTATTTGGGAGGGACGGGTGGAAGACCGAGTTGAGGCATGATCTCTCTGAAACTCCGGATAGCCTCGGTCTGGTAGTCACCCAAGGAGAAATGTGGATTTGACCAAAGAAGGCGATCCACGGGAGTATTCGCACTAAGGCGAACTGTCTTATTTAACCAGAGATCCCGGAGATTCTGAGTCTCAAGGATTTCTGAGCGACGTTCATTAATGAGATTCAGATGCATTGTGGCCACTTCACTCGGCTGCGGTCTACAGAGTGCCATGAACTCGGGCTCCCACTGAAAGGTCAGGGGGGCTTCTAGGACGCGTGCAATAGTGATTGCTGTGGCCATTCCTACGAGTCGGTCACCGTATCCACCATAGTGCCTGTCACAGAAGAATACTAGACGCGTCATTCTTTTAGAGTAAAATCGCTCATAGAGCGTCCGATGAATCTGTAGATCACGCTCTAGACGACCGACATCCCCCGTACGAACACGGAAGTGAAAGACGTCGCCAGGATTTTCTAAGATGGCCCGGAGTTTTGGTAGGCTCGTTTCATCTGGGATTATCAGATTATCGGGCTGAATCGTATGGCGGCGGGCCGGCACAATAGGAATACCCCAGTCGCGCATGGCCTTACCGACGGTGAGATCATCGATGACAAAATGATCCGGAGGACTTTCTAAAAGGCGTTTCACTAGATCCGTACTAAGCGTGAAGCCGCACCCAGAGGCATATTGGATTCCGTAATCCGTATTAATCTGCCCAGAATACAGGCCTGTTCTAGGCAGATTGCAACAGAATTCTAAATAGGTGTCAAGACGTATAAAACTCGATAGGTTCGGTCTGAACACAAAGTCATATCGGTCAAGAGCCGGCTGGAAGTATTGAAGAGCCTTCAAGGTTTTTTGCCAGAGCGCATCATTTTCTGCATATCCTCCTTGGGTCTTGATATACAGGCTTCTTTCTTCTAGAATGAGGGATTCAACCTGTTCTTCTCGGTCCTTAATAAAATAACAGTCAATCTGTGCATTCGACTCCATATAGAGTTTCCATATGGTCTGGAGTCCACTATAGAGGCCACCGTCGTCACTCGCCAGCACTAGCATTAAAATCCGGGGCATTCTGAGATAGAGAGCATCACCCCATCCGTGGTGTGTCATGCAGGTTTCTACTCGCCGAAAACCGCGTGCAAATAGGTGTTCATCGAGCTCCGTAATAAGTGGGCATCCCTTGTATAGCTCTCTTTCATTCACCTCGAGATAGAGCGCCTTCACGTGTTTCAAGGCCTGTTCACCCCCCCTTAGAGCGAGGAGTTCAGCCCCCTGGATATCAATATTCCAGAACTCAAAGGCGGGATCGATCCCCTCGCGCTTCAAAAAGGTGTCAAGTGTCACCGTTTTCTCTTGAATGGACTGAGTGTAGTAGACGTCGGGATGCTCCTCCTTATGCGTTCCAAGCTCAAGAACACTGGAGGACTGTTCATTATTCGAGATATGAAAGGTGATTTCTGCATCATCTGAATCGGTAATAACTGCCTTATAGACATTCGGTATATTGCGTTGCTTTGCTTCTGTGACCTTGTGCTCAAGCGCGTCAATCCATACCGTCTCCTTGCATCCGAGATCCCTATAAAAGGGTGCCTCTTGGCAGTCATGGGCTCCTATATGGAGAACTCTGTCTACAGATATTCCTGCCGATTTCAAGTGCTTGAGTATCGTGGCACTTGGGATCAGCATTCTAGATGAAGTGGTATCTCTTCTTAGGCGCACTCCATTAAAACACGTCAGTGAACGCCTCGACGCGTCCCTCCTTCAAGAAATAGTTCTGCACAGGACCGAGCATGGCACCGTCGGCAATCCGGAAATGTACATGGGGTTCTAGGCGCCCATGTATAGGTACAGAGTAGGCCTGGGGTACTCCCCGGAAACGCAACAGGGCCTTGCCACGTTCGTCGGCCACCGCAACGCCGGAGTTCTCGTAGGCCCCGTAGGCCTCCTGCCAGGTAGGAAGAGCCTTGCCCGCCGTGGGATTGGGTTCAGACGCCCAGAATAGGACCTTGGCACCCGGCTTCGTAGTGATCGTGACCTGCTCATTTGCACCCTGTGGAGATCTGGGAGTCAGAGCGCCTGCGGGCACTAGGCTCTCGCCCAAGAAGGGAAGATAGACATCGCGGCGAAAGAGGAGTCCGAGAGCTGAGACGCCTACCAGAACATAGACGAAACGCGCGTACTTGGGGCTCAAGACATAGTGTACCAGATCCTTGCCTGTGAGGCCCACGGCCAGCCAGTTGATTCCGCCTATTAAGACAAGAGCTACCACAAGCATATGAAACTTCTTTTGTAGATACATTGTCGTGAGGTCGCGCATTCTACTTACGCATACTTTTTTCCTAAGGTATACGTGCCATTTGCTCTTGGAACAAGTCCCATTGATTTTAAAGAAGAGCGGGCAGTGAAACCGACAGACTTCTTGGCCTTGTACGCGGCAAGAGCCTTTCTCGTTCTGGCCAGATTCTTGAAGGGGCTCTTTGCTACACGGGCAGCTACTAGGGGATAGGGCTTATTCATTTCTGTTCGGAGAACAGAAATGTCAGGCTGTGCTCTTCGTCGTTGGGGCCCTGGAACGCAGTGCATCAAAACGGACACACCGGCCTCCAGAGAAATGGCCGAAAAGCTGGCCGCTCTAAAGGCTGAGCGTGAGAAGCTCAATACAATCTGGACCCAGCCTACGTTACCTTCTGCTGAATATCCGAATAAGCCTGCAAACGGAAGTTCACAATCGGGGGCTGCATGGCGTAAATGACCAAATCCTTAGAGGCCGATAGCATATCGTCTATCGGATTATTCATGACCTGAATGCGATTCATGATCTTCGGAATCGAGCCGTGGCGTACCATATAGGCATAGGTGCCCCAGAACTTCCGAACACGGGCCAGACCGTTTACCGGCTCATCAAGAGTAGAATGCCCGATTCCAAGAAGGAGAATATCCCATTTTAAGGGCAAGGCCTTCAGCGCCGCTTCAAGCCGTGACCGTGCATCCTTTACAATCGTGACATCATCCTCTAGAATAAGATGACCCGCATTGGGTAAGGCCCAGCTCGATCCGAATTGTTGAATAAGTGTCTTGTGCGACAGGTAGCAGCCGATTTCACCGGGCCGTTTTTTCTTAAGTCTTTCGTCGGCCTGTGCAGGCCATACGAAATAGGGAATCTCCGCTGCTTCTAACTGTTCTTCCGTCATCTTTCGCCCATCTATGGCTGAAAAACGCTGAGTTGGATAGGGTAGGGCAGCTAGCTCGGGCTGTAGGGTCAGCCAGCGTTCCTTCGATGAATCGAGATTTATGATACCGATTTCCTTCAAATAGGGCCTGTTAACAAAATATAGACTTGCAATCGCTAGTATAACGATTACAAGACCTATCCATGATTTATACACCTTGGGGCGCATCTATTAAATAGACTTTTTATATTCATTATAATATGAAATACCAAATACAATCATACATAAACCTATAATGATTATGAAATTTGTAAATGTGGGATATGCTGTTGATTTCCAGCTAAGATATCTTAATAATATTAATAATCCAATACCAAAAGCAGCCGCCAAATATTGTTCAAGCTGGGTCGCCATCTATTTGGGAGACATATATGTACCGGTTAAGGGTTGCGGATAGTATCTAGGTGGATAGTATCCACTCTTGGCTTGAAAGTAATATAAGGTGAGCATCAACGCAATCGCAGCTATATACAAACCTTTAAGGCCTAAGATATTATGAAACTTAGGAACAAACGCCCATAAAAAAAGAAGGGCCCCAAAGGCAATCAAGGAAATCATCTTCCATTTAAAATACTGTTGAACCTGTGAATCCATCTATCTTAGGTATACATTCCACGCAGCGACGGATCCACGCCACCCTTCTTCTTCAGGAAGAGGTCCACGTGCTCCTTCCGCACCACAAAGGGCAGCGTGAAGTTGGCAATGTGAAAGGGTAGATCCTTCGTATTGAAGATGCGCAGCATATTGACCTTCTGGGTGATTGTCTCAATGCAGCGCTTGAGCTCACGAACACCCGCCTCCTCATTCGCATAGTTTGTAAGGATGTGTTCCAGAACATCCTTGCTGATCCCAACCTTCTCGTTAAGATTGAGGTCCTTGAGGGCAGTGGGAAGTAGGAAGTTCTCCGCGATCGAAATCTTCTCCTTGGCCGAATAGCCCTTGAGCTCGATCACCACCATGCGGTCCATGAGCACGCGATCAATCTTGCCGAGGTCATTGGCCGAGAAGGTAAAGAGCACCTTGCTGAGGTCGAGCGGGATGCCGCTCAGATACTTGTCCTCGAACTCACCATTCTGGACCGGATCCGTCAGATGCACCAGAAGATTCTGCACCTCCTCACCCTTTGCCGTAGAGCTGATCTTATCCAGCTCGTCGAACATAAGGATCATGGACATCGACTTCGCGCCGATCACGGAGTTCACAATCTTGCCGCAGTGAGAGCCCTCATAGACCAGCTGGTGGCCCACGTAGCTGCTGGCATCTGAGTCACCACCGAGTGAGATGAACTGGAAGGGCCAGCCGAGCGCCTTGGCAATACCATTCTTGATCAGACTCGTCTTACCAATACCCGGTGGACCGGCGAGAAGTAGCGAGAGGCCACGGGCATCCGGATTGGCAATCTTCGAGGCAATGAACTGGAGGATCTGGAGCTTCGACTCCTCCTGGCCGTAGATTGCCTCTCCGAGCGCCCGCCGCGCCTTCTCCATGAAGGCGCCGCAGGTCTCCTGGCCATCTGCAATGCGCACCGGCACATCCTTATAGAGACCCAGAGGCAGAGCCGTTGCCTTCTCCAACCAGGACCGGAGCTTATAGTACTCGCTAGCACCCGGATCCATGGCCTGTAGGGTATTGTACTTGGCTAAGACCATAGCCCGCGTCTCATTCGGCAGCTTCATAGAGAGAATACGGAACATCATACTCTGATAGTTCGGATCCGTCTCCGGACGACGCTCCAGAACATTGATAATCTCGGTCTGCTTCTCCGTAGTGAGACGCTTGAACTCGTCAATCTGATCATCGATCCCACCCTCATCTATGGGCTGCGTGACAAGCTTCACGAACTTCTTGACAACCTCTGACTCCTTCTTCATGTTGTGGCGCTTCGGTACGCTGCGATCCTCCTCCTCGTAGCCGCCCATGGTGATTACGAAACCCGGAGCCTGCTCCTCTTCATCATAATCCTCCTCATCCTCGTCCTCCTCATCATCCTCGTCCTCATCTTCCTCCTCTTCCTCATCTTCCTCCTCGTCCTCCGACTCCTCCTTCTTGGACTTCTTCATAATAAGACTCTTCTTAGGGGAAACCTCCTCATCCTCAGACTCCTTCTTTGTCTTCTTTGCTGAAGAGCTCTTCTTAGGAACAACCTCATCCTCCAACTCAATAACGGGCTTCTTCTTCGGTGCAAACCCCTTCTTCCGTGTTGGTGCAGGCGACTCCTCTTCCTTGAGGCGGCTCTTGATCTTATCACGCGCCGCAATGGCAGCCGCGCGTGCAGAGCGCTTGATAATGAGACGTTCCTCGGGCGTGAGATTCGTATCTGCAGACTCATCTGAATCAGAATCATATGCAATAAGACCCCGGATGTTCCCATGGCTATCTACGCTATCGTCGTCATCATCCTGAGCACCGCGCCCCCCCTTCTTACTAAGACCCTTTGGACTCTTGCGATCCGGGACCTTTCCCGCATCGCCAGACTCCTTCTTTGCCATCTTCTGTCCCGTGGTATTCTTCATTTCTATACTTGAACACATGCGTTCAGCCCGTGTTAATTTTGGATTAACGGCGAGTCGTGCGGCCCTTGCGACCCTTGCGGCCCTTGCGGCTACGACCACCACGAAAAACATTCCGCACCGCCATGTTGCTGTGCTTCGCAAAGCTGCGGCCCACACCGGCAGGAAGACCCACCGTCTCCTTTACAATGCGACCCGCCGTCGATCCTACCTGTTGAGCAGACTCACCCGTCGCTCGGAGGAGGTGATTAAAGGGACTCCACATACGCTTAGCAAGATTAAGACCCTTACGAGTTCCCTTAGCCATTTCTATTTACCCTCTAGAATATCTTTTACATCCATAAGCAGAAAGCGTGATTTAGGACTGATACTTTCACCCTTTGTTGAAATACACAGATCAAGAGTCTCACCGCATTTCTCTAGCAGCGTTGAACGCGCATTTGAGAAGAAGGGAGTCACACGCTTTTTGAGAACCTTTGACATACGCATAATACAATCGGCATATTCATCGACAAGAGTCTTCTTACCTGCCGAAGACCCATGCCGTTGAATAAGAGTAAGTAGAAGTTGAAAGGTATCTCGTAGCGTTGAGAGATCGAGAATCTCCAGACCAGTCAGCTCCGCCAGGAACTGGCTATAGCCCTGGCGATACCGCTTCTCCTTATTCTTCTCAACAAAGGCCTCGTATTTGTCACCACCCTCTGGGATCTCTACCACATCCTCAAAGATCTCTGTATAGTTCGCCTGGAGCTTGTTCATCTCCTCCAATACAACGGTATAGCGGCTTGAGATTTCTGCCAGAAGCTTGGCATAGAGAGCACAATAGACCTCCTCAGAGGCCGCCTTCTTAAAGACAAGCATGATGAAGTCCCGAACAAGAGTGGCGAGATCTGGATCACCGGATCCAAGAATCTGATATAGGAAGTCTCGGATATCGGAATAGGTTGCCGGACTGAATTTATTCAGCTTCGAAAGAATAATATTATTTAGAATCTTATCTTCAACTGGCTGACTCGAGTTCTTGAACTGTGACTTATACCTATTGTGCGGCGAGTGGGTCGGTAGAGGGGATGGAGTATCCGGGGACGTGGGAGATGTTGGTGTCGATCGAGGCGTGGGACGCGGTGAGCCACGCGGGGCGAGACGTTGGACCCCCGTATAGGGCTGTGTCCCGCGCCGCCAGTCTACCACGCCCTGTAGCTCACAGAGATCCTTTATATTTGCGATCGTCCGACATATGTCATCAGAGGGCCTAGGCGCAAGAGCCTGATTGGCCAGGATCCCTTGAACGAAGACGAGCGGATCCGTTGCCATACAGAATAGTTGTGACTCTACCTTAAAGCCTGTTAGGGGCAATTTTAACCTGTTGTGCTGTTGCGCGTAACACATCATACCCGCATCTTCTGCCAGCCCAACAGAATGGGAACTAAGATGGCCGCTGGAGCGCATATCGTAAATGACGCCAATCTCAGCAAGGTGTCCGGATGGCTAGGATGTAAGATGTCTCAGGCGCCTGAGCTTATAGCCGCCGATCTCGCCGCAGCGATTCAGACAAGGCCGTCGGTTCTTGATATCCGCATTAAACACATTAATAAGCTCCGGCGAATGAAGAGCATTGAGGAGTTCACACATCTCTCGGAACTTGAAACCTCTGTAAAGGAGTTCTTTCAGACAAGCACAAAGGAGGCGGATGATCTGAAGAATGACTCTCTCGCCCAACTCAGTTTCACGCATGCAGAACTGCGTTCCTTGAATCATCTTCCTCTCATGCTGACCGTAACAGCCCTCTTTAAGATCTGGGTGGTTCCGGCAATGACTCTTCTGTTTCCACTCGTGGCCTGGATTCTCCCCTATGTTCTTTTACGCTTCGTCTATGCGCTCCCTATCACGCAGGATCAGTATATGGGGATTCTGAGAACAATGTGGTCGGGGGATCTAGTCAATCCACAGGCCATGTTCGGTGCGCAAGCTCGACCTGTAGGAGATCTATTCACACCAAAGTCGATCATGCAGGCAGCCTTCTTTGCCTTCTCCTTTGCCCAGAGCATGATTCAGCCCATTCAGAATGCAATGCATTTGTATAAGACTGATAAGGTCTTTCTCGAAATCGGATCGAAGTTGATCGAGCTCCGAAATCGAATCCGGGCACTCCAGACTCTCGATATTCCTCTTTCAAGAAGTCTTGATGATCTCGACGACGATCCCCGCCGGGCATTCATTTTGGTAAAGGAACAGCCCGAGCGCCTCCATCTTGCCTTAAAGAGCTTGGCCCAGCTCGAGATTCTTTGGCGCATCGCTGTGAAGCCCGAACTCCGATCGGTCAACTTCCGGGAGGGTAGCCTAGATCTCACCGAGGTGGTTGACATTTCCTTGGAGAATGGAGTGCCATCCTCCGTTGTTCTTGGAGGAACGGAGCCCGGGCACGCAGTCATCACCGGGCCGAACGGTGGGGGTAAGTCATCCTTTATGAGAGCCGTGCTGCAGTCCGTTCTTCTTGGCCACGCCTATGGATGTGCTCCGGCAGCCAAGGCCGCCATGCCCCGGTTCAAATGGATTGCCTCCGGCCTTCAACTCCGGGACAGCCCCGGAGTTCTCTCCATGTTCGAAACAGAGGTCCGATTTGCCGCCGCCACCTTGCAACAGGGTCCCGGAGGCCTGGTACTCTTTGACGAGCTGTTCCATAGCACAAATGCACCGGATGGAGCCCGGACAGCCACGCTCTTCTTAGAGCAGTTGTGGGCCAGCCCCTCGATGAGTGTGGTGAGTACTCACATCTTTCCCTTAATCGAGGCCGCTCCAAAGACCGTGAAGGCCATCTGCTGCCAGGCTACGGATCGTCCGGATGGCGTGGATTTCTCCTTTCGGGTGGAGCCTGGTATTTGCCGGGTGAGCAGTGTGAAGGGGGTATGGGAGCGGTTTCGACTAGCCCCGCGGCCTCCACCGAGACCCCAAAGTCTCAAAGCTGAAGAGAAAGATGGCCCTCCTCAGTGAGTCGATTGCAGTCGGTGTTCTTCTTATGCTAATCTTCGGATCCGCTGCGATCTATCTCTATAGCCGCATCACCTATACGGAGAAGCGCCTCAGTATGATGGAGAGCCTTCTGGTCGACATAAAGATGATGATCGAGAGCACGGAACAGCACGGGCCTCCGGTACTTCCTGTGGCCTCTGTTCACACCCCGCACGTGAAAGCCCCTGCTCCTGTACAACAAGAGGCTGAGGTCGAGGCCGAGGCTGAGGACGAGTCCGTCTACACCTCGGTGCTAGAGCAGGCTCCAACAGATGTATCCGGCACGCCCGTAGACCCCCCCACAGAGGCCTCTAAGGTCGGGCCCAACTACGATGCCATGACACGCACTGAACTTGTAGCACTTCTTGAGCAGCGTGGAGGACGCACAACCAAGCGCAGCAGCCGTGGTGAGATCATTAATATGCTGCGCAAACTAGACTCATCTAAGAATGAGGCCGTGGTATCAGGAGATGCAGTTGCAGAGCCTGTTGGCGGCGATCTCTCTATGGATACAGGTTCTACTGCAAAACTTGGCGCAAAGCTGGACGACGATCTGGAGGAAGCTACGCTCTAAGCAGATATGGACTCTAAACTCTTTCGTCTCCCGACAAAACCCAATCTCTACGCCGGAACACGAGATCCCTTCAATCCGGACGCCGCCGGAAAGTTCTCCCAAGTCCCTACCCCCGACTCTAGATATCCGGGCTACGCTGCCCAGATGTCGGATGGCCGTTTGGTAACGGACTATCAGGCAAGATGCAGTAAGAATATTCCGACTGGGCGCCAGTTTGCTACGAAGGAGTGGATGACAAAGAATGGTTCGGAACTTATCCGGATTGCCCGCGAGCGCTATGCCCAGCAGAATGGATCAGGATTTCATACGGCTGACACGGTCCCGCCTCCGGCACTCGTAGTGGATTGCCAGGCGAATGACTGCACGCGCCGTCTCACAGACGCCCCCGGAGGAATCGGAATGGAGCGGCTAGGAGCGGCTGCTCCCGAACTCTTTGGAACCTGGGAGCCAAATATGTATCGGGCGGCGCCTCCGACCGTGGCCTCTCTCACAACCCGATATGAGGGTGGCCGGAATACGCCTAGAGGTTAAACAGGACCACTTAACATTATATCAGATGCCAGCCCCCGTTAAGGTTCTGGCCTTCGATATTGGAATCAAGAATCTTGCCTGGTGTCTATTGGATGCGAGCGGGACCAAGCCGACTGTTCTGGGCTGGCAGAACTACAATCTTCTTGCCGGCGAGGAGGCCGGGACCAAGGTTACCAAGCCGTCCTGTATGTTCTGCAAGGTGTCCGCAGCCTTCTATACGGCCGCCGGCCAGACCTGTAGCCGCCATTGTCCGGCGGGCCAGCCCCCTCTAAAGGATCTGAGCGGCGTTGTTCAACGTGCCGCAACTCTTCCGGTTCTCCGGGCGGTGGCCCAAGGCAAGAAGGGCACGAAGGTCGGGCTCATGGCCTTTCTCGCCCCCAAGTACTCCTTTCCGATCGAGCGTGCCAAGGTCAAAAAGGCCGTAGATACGGATATGGCCATACTTCATGACTCTATACGCACCTTTATTGCGGCAAACCTTGCAACCTTTCGCCAGGCCACCCACATTTGTCTCGAGAATCAACCCGTTCTAAAGAATCCTACCATGAAGACTGTGCAGATCCTTTTATATGCGACTCTGCGCGACTTCTTGCAGCCGGCACCCCCTGTAAAGCTGGTACACGCGGGAAAGAAGAATACAGACGGACCCGTTGCGGAAACGGGTGATGCGGGATATAAGACTCGAAAGGATGCCATGGAGGCCAAGGTTATAAACCTTTTGACCCAGGGTAAGGTTCACAATGCCGCCGCACATTTGGCCAACTTCAGGAGTCATACAAAGAAGTCCGATTTGGCCGATGCCTTCTGCATGTGCTGGGATTTTGCTAACGTATAGTGCCTATGATCCTCTAAAACGTGACCTATAGGTAGAATGACTTCAGTTTTTAATAATGTGTTTTCTTCTGAAGACCTTCTTTTCCTACAGGGCATGCCAATCGATACGAACACGGTGCTGATCACGGATTCAGTTCGTTCTGCGTTAACATCTATTGGAATGGATCTGTCAGTGGTCACAGCGGTTCCCATGAAATGGATCCAAGGGGATACGGCAGCCCATATAGATACTGGTGCACCTCATACAAAGACATTCCTTGTCTATCTTAATGATAGCACGGGCTCTCTTATAATAGGAGACGAGTCCCATCCTATAAAGACAAATACTGCCTTTGTTTTTGATGAAGGTGTCTTGCACAAAACGGTTGGAGCTGGGCCACGCCTCTTACTCGGCCCTATGAGCGAGAGGGCGGAGCCTGTTGGTGCTGCGTCAGCATTAATTTATTATAAAAATGAGGCAGATGCAAAATCTGGTATGAACTCAATTGGCAGTTCATTTACATCATATAGAATTTCTCAAATAGGAGGCTACAGCTTCTGGAATATTGCATCAAATAGCATAGGTTCATCTCCTAAGAGGCAGTATACAGTTGGAGAAACATTGGATCCAGGGACAGAAGAGCTGCGATCTTCCTATAGATTATATCCAACTCTGGGTCCGGAGTTTGTCTTCAAATCACCAGAGATACAGGCCGCGGCTACTACGGTTTATCAATTTAAGACTGCCTATGATGCAGCAGAAGTAGCGAAAGGCTCGCAACAAGTCTACACATTCAAAACGGACTGGGAGCGTATGCAATATAAGCTAGGAACTTTCGGTGCATTTTCAAGAGGGCTATAAGATCTGGATGCCGCCATGAAGAATAAACGGGGGTGTTGGGATTTTGCTTCTCTAAAATAGATGAGTGTGTTTACAACGCCACAATATGATGCGTCTATTTGGACTCCGGTCAAGACAGTCTATGCCACTCACACGGAGGCCGTATCGCTTTTACGCGGCTTCGTATCAGGAATCACGTCGCTTATTGGGGGTAAGCAGGACATTTTGAATAAGAAAATGGACGATGTCACGGGAGCTCTCATGAAAAAAATGAAGGCCCAGGTCGATTCTGATCAGTGTCGTAGGCTTCAGCATTGAACTCACCGAGTTTGGACGGTCTGAGGCGAATACGACAATCAGCGGACTCGCTATGGGAACTCTCCTTAAGAGAAAGGCTCAGGGTGGTGGAAGACGGATCACATTAAAACGGCGCGGATTAAATGGCAGAGCTACTGTGAAGCGCTAAAGTTAAGAACTTCCCGGAAGAGGCACTTGACGATCGTATTTAAAACCGCTCATAAATAGAATGAAATCTATGAAGTTTACTAAGAGATCTCGTAGATCAAAGCTTAATAAGACACGTAGAGCAGTTTATAGGGGCGGTCATAGTTATGCAGGTAGTACTTCTAGCAGTCTTGGTAGCCTACCATATTCTGAGTACGGAACGGTTATGGGTAGAATTGCGAATTATATAAAGTGTATATCAATGTACTTTGTTGTAGAAAGAAAACTACCCACCAACCTTAACGCTAAAGATCGATATTCACGGTTTGGTGTGTATAACTTTTTAGATAAAAAAATAGAAGATATGTATAACACTATATATAAGGGTGAAAGATTCTCACCCCACAAAAATGAAAAGGTTTATACACAGTTTATAAACATATACGCAAATATACTTGATAAGTATCTATCAACAAATGATCCATCGGATGTTAAATGGGAAGAGGTACATGCATTAGCTTTAGCAGATTTAAACGTAAAGAGAGAGGAAATACTTTCTGGTTATACAAGCGATGCATATAGAGCATATAAAGGAAAATCGAAAATTGCAAAAGCTTTAATTAAGGCACAGGACAAAAAACCAAAGGAGCAATATGAGATGCCTACAAATGGACCACCTATTGAAATCGATGAGAAACTTAATGTAACTCTTCTTTTGGGTGATTTTAAGCTCGATCAACATGATATAAAATGCTATGCAGGCATTAAAAAGGATGAAATCTACGAAACTCCGTTTTATTATAAGTATATCCGTTAAGGTTCCCGGTCTTTCTATTCAGTGTGTCATAGGATGGTTAAAGATAGATCACATTAAAACGGCGCAGTAAGTAGATGGCCTTTTCAAAGGGACGCGGATTAAATGGCAGAACCAGTAATAATCAGCTTTTTGAATTCATTAGCGCAGCTGCGCACAACGATGTGGCAACTATGAAGAAAATTATTAAGGATCATCCGTATATTCCTGAGACAACCTATGTTCACGGAAAGGGTCCGGATAAGGCGGAGACGGCCTTGATCAAGGCCGCAAGTAACGGAAAACTCGAGGCCGTGAAATATCTTTTAAAGCTGGGTGGAGAAAATGCCACGCGGGATACGAGTAGTTCCTTTGGTGGAGAGACACCCTTGCACCGCGCAGCAATCAACGGTCACGAGGATGTCGTTGAGGCACTCTTAAAGGCTGATGCAAATCCTGAGCCCAGAACGTCCGGATCAGGATTTACTCCTGCCGACTACGCGGGATGTAAGAATCATGACGCAATCGTAAAACGTCTAGTTGAGGCTGGAAGTTCGGATGCCAGACCCGACATGTGTAGAAAGATGCAGGGTAACGCCCGCGGCGGCAGCCGCAGAGCCAAGAAGACCCGAAAGCACAAGGCGCGGCGCCACACGCGGAGAGCCTAAGCCCGAGCCACTATAATATAGTAAACTGCGAATATTTCGAAAAAAGCACAGGGAACGTTAAATGCATTCTTTAAGGTTCCCGGTCCTTCTGTAACAGTTCCCGCGCCGCCGAACCGCGTATCAAAGCCATCTAAAAAGAACGAATCAATCCGAAGAAGGATGAGCGTCACCATTCATGAGATGGAGAATGTGGCTTCGGGCCTTGGTGCCATGGATGTAACACTCGACAGTGGTATGGGCAATGTCATCGACTTCTCTGATCCCAATGATACTCTTGGTCTTGGTATGTTGTCCAATCCGGGCAAGGTGAGACCACAAACCTATGTTCTTCCTACCGCTCCGGCGCCCGCGGCCCAGCCCTCGGGACTCGCCGAGGTCAGTCTCGGAAGTATTGATACGCTCCAGCCGATCACACTGGATCTCGGAAGTTCTGCGCCTACGGCGAACTTCTCTCCCGCCCCTGTTGAGATTGAGTTCAAGAAGGCAGCAGAGGAGAATGCGCCCCCCAGTCTCTTCTCGAACACCCAGACTGCGACGGGTCCGGGCATCGCTCTCGCGGCCGCTGCTCCTCCACGCATGGATCCTGAGCAGGAGAAGAAGGAGAAGATCGAGCATTTGACGAAGCTCCAGCGCCTTGAGCAGAAGGGCTTTCCGGTGTCGAAGCGCTTCACCATGGACAACTCGCTGGAGGAGATGAAGCAGGAGTATCTCCGCCTCGTGGATGCTCGTAATCTCGAGGGCTCGATCCGTTTCCAGCGCCAGGCCCTTATGAGCGTGGTGACGGGTGTTCAGTACTTGAACAGCCGCTTCGATCCCTTCGATATCAAGCTCGAGGGCTGGTCGGAGTCGGTGCACGAGAATGTAGAGGACTTCGATGAGATCTTTGAGGAGCTCTATGACAAGTATAAGGAGCGCGGCAAGATGCCTCCGGAGGCGCGCCTCGTGATGGCGCTCGCCGGCTCCGGCTTCATGTGCCACGTGAGCAACACCTTTTTGCGCTCCCGTATGCCGAGCATGGATGATATTCTGAAGCAGAATCCTGATCTTGCACGCCAGTTCGCCACGGCGGCGGCGCAGCAGGCGGGGCCGGGCTTCGGAAACTTCATGAACATGGCCATGGGTGGATCGGCCCCCGCGCCCGCGCCCGCTCAGCCCCAGGAACCGGCCACCGGCGCCTTCTTTGGTAGTTCAGCGGAGCGTGTGGCGGCCATGGCCCAGCAGGCGCAGGCCCAGGCGCAGGCCCAGGCACGCTTCTCCCAGAACCAGGGCGTCTCGGGTCGTGAACCCCAGGCTGTCGCGGCCATGGAGAAGCCGACCGCCCGCCGTGAGATGCGTGGCCCCACCGGTGTCGATGATATCCTGAAGTCCTTCGAGGATGCTCGTGCCTCCTCATCGGAGAATGCCTTTGTTGATACGGCTCCTTCTGAGATGCAGAGTATGGTTTCAGCGGAGGATCTTGGTAGTACGACGGAGTCGACGCGTGGGCGCCGTAGACGCAAGGCCGTTGGTAATACGGTGAGCTTGAATGTATAAAGTATTTGATCAAAAACCATAATAATAAGAGAACTTCTAGCTCTCTTATTAATATGGTACCCCCAGTGCGCTGGTATCATC
>Ga0187843_10000770_pt1 | contig 21369 bp, 22 predicted proteins | sample SpaLakP09_SKY_43_FD_134516 | JGI IMG/M metagenome (GOLD analysis project Ga0187843, IMG submission 134516) | Oligotrophic lake water microbial communities from Sparkling Lake, Wisconsin, USA - SP09_SKY_43 | ecosystem: Environmental > Aquatic > Freshwater > Lake | place: USA: Sparkling Lake...
AAAGCCCTTGAAGCCGCGTTAGCGCTTGTCGCTTTGGAATAACCAAAGCTTCCAAACGCTGCCTTGCCTCAAGCACTTTTATCTCCCGCAAAAAAAGCATCTTCAAGTAGTTTGGGTATAAACTAACGAAACATCACAACTACTTACACTTTTTAAACATTCTAACTAAGGCCTCAGCAGTTATCATGAGGCCTTATTTGTCAGGAGCTTGTTATGCGGCAGTTGTGTAGTCTGGTGTTATCGCTCTTAATCAGCGCAAGCTGTTTTGCCAAAACAGACGAAATCGAATTCACCGGCTATTTCGCCGTGGGTGGAGGCTATCAGCACGCGTTGATTGGCGCGCTTGATCAGTCGGTTAATCATCGGTTGCTGTTGAACTTGTCCGCGGATGTAAGTTATCGCAATTTTTTCATTGAATCGGATGAACGACGAAATGTATTGCGCTATGGCAGTGGCATCATTGGTTATCATTTGTGGCAACAACAGGACAGTAGCATTGCCCTTATTGGCACAGGCTATCATCAAGCAATTGGGCCTGATTTAGAGACAGCCTTTGGTAAGCAACATATTGCTGAGCTCGACGGTTTGGCCTTGCGAGATTCTGATTTTTTATTGGGTATTCGCTTTCAACACTTTTGGGATCAACATTACTGGGCTGCAGAGATAGGGCAAGATATTGAATCGCATTATGGCCAACAACTGCGTTTTTTGTATAGTTACCGCCAACCAATCCGCAATTGGGACATTTACTACAATGCGGGCGTTTCATTCTCTACAGCGAAATTAGTTGATTATTATTATGGGGTTCGCCCTGTTGAAACCATGGTTAATCGGCCCGCCTATCGAGCTGGGGCAGGCCAGCAAATACATTTTGGGCTCAGCGCTTTGTATCCATTGAGTCCCGATTGGCTGCTGGAATTAAGTATGGCCAGTAATTTCTTTAGTCACGCGTACACCAATAGTCCCTTAAGTAGTCGCGATGCTGAATTTCTAAGTTTGGTGAAGTTCCGCTATGTTTTTTAAACAGCTTTTATTGCTCTGCCTAGTTTGTCTTTGCACTGACAGGGCCTACGCAGCGGAAAAATCCAGTCAAAGTGACACAATAAAACTGACACCAGATACTTGCGTGGCGTTGCAACAAGGCCGACTTTGTTATGCCACTATTCGCATAAAGTGGCAAACTAACACTGCGCAAGATCTCTGTCTTCATGCTGGCCAAGAGCAATTGCACTGCTGGCAAGCCAGTCGCGAGGGGCAACTAGACTACGAATTTGTCGGCCAAGAAAACGTGTCATTGCAATTAATTGGTGGCAATGGTGTCGTCGCAGAGGCCGTCATCAAGGTGAACTGGGTGCAGAAAAATTCGAAGGTAAAAAGGCATTGGAGACTATTTTGATATGAGCAATGTGGAAGCTTATGGCACAATTTTGTTGGTCGAAGATGACATCTCCTTAGCGAGCTGGGTTCAGGAGTTTTTACAGCAAAAAGGATATCAGCTGTTAGTGGAGCATCGGGGCGACACAGTGATGTCATTGTTACGCCGCCAGCATGTTGATTTAATTCTATTGGACTTAATGCTACCTGGTTTAAATGGCTTAGAGGTGTGCCGACAAATTCGGCAAAACTCGCAAGTCCCCATTCTGATGTTAACTGCACAGGGCGAAGAAGTTGATGAGCTGATAGGTTTTGGCCTCGGCGCCAACGATTATCTGGTGAAGCCTGTGCGACCGCGGATCTTGCTGGCTCGGATCCAAGCTGCGCTGCGCCAAGGAACCGAGACCGTGGCGAAAGCGCAATTAACCTTCGGTGATCTGAGTATTTGTGCCAATTCACGCCGTGTGTTACTGGCGCAGCAAGAAATTGCGCTAACCAGTGCCGAGTTCGGCTTGTTATGGTATTTAGCAAATCGTGCCGGCAAAGTGTGTAGTCGTGATCAAGTGTTTCAGGCGCTAAAAGGCCGCGAACATGATGGTTTAGACAGGCGGTTTGATGTCATGATTTCGGTGCTGCGGAAAAAGCTCGGGGATGACGCCAAAGAGCCTAAACGGATCAAAACTGTCTGGGGGCAGGGCTATTTATTTGTTGCTGAGTTTTGGACCGCTGAATGCTAAAACTGGCGTTAAGTCTATTGTTGTCGTCGATTTGCGCACTGTTTTTACTCGGTGCCGTGTTGGATTTACTCGCTAATGCTGAGAGTGAACCCGCGCCACATCAACTGCAGTTGTTGAGTACTTTGTTTGATACCATCGGTATTCATGCTAACCAACAGTCAGCGGAGTCCTTGGCTGATTTCGTCAATGCCCAGCAACAGCACTGGCAATTAGCCCTGCAACTGATCCCGCTTAACAGTGTCGCATTACCAGCCGAGTTAGCACTGCAGTTAAATGCGACTGGCGGCTTACCTTTAGCCAGCGCTGAGGGCACGCTGTATCTTAAAGCATTACCAAATCATCCTGCGGTATTGCTGCAATTGACTATCGCGCAAGAGCCTGGTCATAAGCCGGAGGACCTGTGGTTAACATTGGCCTTATACGGTGGTTTGTGCATTATCATGTTGCTATGGCTAATGCCGTTGACCAGAAGACTTTGGTTACTCAGTCAAACCGCCGATCAGTTTGGTGCGGGAAATTTTCAAGCAAGGCTGCCACATAGTCGTTGGTCATATATCAGTTCTTTGGAACATAGTTTTAATCAAATGGCGCAACAAATCGAAGAGCTGATGGCTGACAATAGGCTCTTGGCGTCCAGTTTATCGCATGATTTACGTACTCCCATCGCCTGTTTTCGTTTCGGTTTGGACGCTGCACAAGAAGAAAGTGATCCTGAAAAGAAAAATAAGTATTTACAACGCTTAGAGCAAGATTTGGATCGCATGGAGGCGATGGTTAATGCGTTTTTAGAATACGCAAGTTTGGATAGGCAACTACAGCACTGGGTGAAGAATTCAGTCGATATGCCACAACTCTGTCAGCAGGTTTTGCAAAGTTGCGAGCCATTAGCCCAAAGCCGACAGTTAAGCGTTAAATTGCAGGTATTGACGCCAGAGTTACCTTTGGTGAGTGGCCATGCGCACTGGTTGTCTCGCGTCATTTTAAATTTGCTGCAAAATGCCTGTCGATATGCCCAACATCAGGTTGAGCTTCAACTATGGCAGCAAGACGATTTTATATGTATTCGGATCCGAGATGATGGCCATGGTATTGCCACCGTTGATGCCACGCGGATTTTCCAGCCGTTTGTTCGATTAGAAACCCAGTCCAGTATCACGCCACAATTTGGTCTTGGATTAGCGATTGTGCGTAAAGTGCTAGATTGGCATCAAGCCGAAATTTCCCTAGAAACAAAAGCGCCGGTTGGTGCCAGTTTTGTCGTCACACTCCCGCTTTGGCGTAAATCGTCCGCTGAATGATGCGCGATTGTTTTCTATAAAAAGCTGTCACAGCCCTTTGTAAAATTACTCTTTTCCTTTGGAATACCGCGAAGTTGACTGCTATTGCCGATTATACCCAATCAACTTGAAGATTCAGATTCAGATTCAGATTCAGATTCAGATTCAGATGCGTGCAATTGCTAAGGCTTCAGATCGGCAATGATAAAGGCTAAAGTCGGCTAGACGTTGAGTACGACTAAAAGTTCCGTAAAAAAAATTTAATTTATTTTGTCGACAAATTGCAATAAAACTCAGATCTTTAGAGAAAGTCAACCATTAAAGTTGGTTATTCCAGGTTGAACCTTTTTCGCAAGCAGTCTATCTATTAAATACGACTTGCAGCACTTGTCGTGTTGTGGGGGCGTTTTATTATCATAGAGTTGAGGAAGACTGCCGTATGAAAAGACAAAAACGTGATCGTCTAGAGCGTGCTCATGCCCAAGGTTATCGTGCTGGTGTTACAGGCCGTTCGAAAGAAATTTGTCCCTACCAAAATCTTGACGCCCGCTCACAGTGGCTCGGAGGTTATCGAGAAGCCATGGAAGACCGAGGTGGTGGTTTATTTAGTAAAGGGCAATAACTAGGTTTAGTGTTTTGTCGAAGCCTTCAAACTAAACCAAAGTAGTCAAAGGGCACAAACCTCACTTTCGTGAGGTTTGTTGTTTAGAGCCTACTAGCAATGCCTACTGAAGGATCTCAATGACAATGCCTACTGAAAAGCTTACTGAAAATGCCCACTAAAAATGAACAGTGGCGAATGAAACGATTTATTCCTTTGCTCATCAATGAGTACGATGTCGTAAATTGAAGTATTCAATCAGCGCCAGTGTCCATCACCATAGGTCTAGTTCATTTAGAAGCTAGAAGTATCTTGGAATAAACCGACTTTCAGCTCTTCTGCACTATAGATGTCGCGGCCATCAACACTCACCACACCATCGCCAATACCCATAAACAGTTTGCGTTTGATTACGCGCTTCATATCGATGGTGTAGGTAACTTTTTTCGCGGTTGGTAAAATTTGACCGGTAAATTTAACTTCACCTACGCCAAGTGCTCTGCCTTTGCCTGGGCCGCCAGCCCAACCTAAGAAAAAGCCAACAAGTTGCCACATGGCATCTAAACCTAGACAGCCAGGCATTACCGGATCACCTTTGAAGTGACAAGCAAAGAACCACAGTTCTGGATTGATATCAAATTCAGCGATAATTTGGCCTTTGCCATATTTGCCGCCTTCTTCCGATATATGCACCACGCGGTCGATCATCAACATATTGTCGATAGGCAACTGGCTGTTACCAGGGCCAAACAACTCGCCTTGGCCACAAGCAATCAAATCTTCTTTTGTAAAGCTATTCTTAGTCATGTATGTTAGATCCATAAAAAATGCAGGGTCACTTTAGCGAACAGCTGTACGCTAAACAAGTCCGATTAGTGTAAATAACCGCAATTTGACAGATTTTGCTGCAATATTACGACAGATTAATGACAGTTGGCGGGCAAGGTCCAGCACAATGAATGAGCATGAGAAAAAACCACTAACCAACGCAGAAAAACAACAGCGTTATCGCGAGAAGCAAAAACATTCAGGTCGCAAAGAATTACGAGGCTATTTATCTCCTGAAGCTAAAAGTTGCTATGAGGAACTACAAGCCAAAACCGAATGGACTGACAGCCTAATGTTAAGTAACGCCATCCGCCTAATGTATGCTGCGCATAAGCTCGGCCAAATTGGACTACTGAATAGTTGGCTAAATGAGCACAAACGTTAGAGTGAGCGCTTAAACATCGGCGTCAGTTCCCGTATAATGCCAGTAATTTGATTTTTATCGGACTGACTATGATCCTTTTTGTGCGCGACCTTACCGTTATTGATTTCTCTTACCTCTGTCAACAGCGTGGTTTACTTGGCGAAAGCTATATCGTGGATGTTGAGCTAGAAGGTGATCTTGACAATACTTCCATGGTTTTTGATTTTGGTAATGTTAAAAAAGTCATTAAGCGTGCTATCGACCAATTAATCGATCATAAATTAGCCTACGCCGAAGCAACGCCTGGTTTAACCGTCCGCCAAGATGGCGAGATGCAGATTTTAAAGTTAGTGAGCCAACGTGGCGAAATCGAAGTGGCATCACCGACTGTTGCGCATGTTGAGGTGGCAGGTGAGGCAATTACTCTGGCCGCTGTCAGTCAGTTTTTAACTGAACAAATTAAGCCTTTGCTGCCCACCAATGTTGAATCCGTCCGCTTTAACTTACGCACTGAAAAATCTAACGGCTTTTATTACCATTACAGTCACGGTTTGAAAAAACATGATGGTAATTGCCAGCGAATAGCCCATGGTCACCGCTCGACAATCGAGATTTTCCAAAATGGGATGTTGACGCCGCGTTTAAATAAATTATGGACTGAACGCTGGCAAGATATTTACTTAGGCACCGCCGAAGATCTAAGTACATCAGCCGCCTGCAATTATTTAACTGCAGCTGATGGCCTCGCTGATGCGCCACAGTATTATTTCCGCTACCAAGCCGCTCAAGGCGAGTTTCAGATTCGTTTACCGATTGATCATTGCGAAATTGTGCCTTGTGACACTACGGTTGAGTGCTTAGCTCAGTATATTGCTGATGTTTTAGTGACACTTGAACCGGCAGATTATAAAGTCGTGGCCTATGAAGGCGTTGGTAAAGGCGCAATCGCTTTTCAATCCTCGAACTAAGCTCCAACAACCAACACTAGCAAAATCGCCAGTGTTGGTTTTTTTATTTAAGTTCGCTGCGTTACCGCAACCAACAAGGTGCTTTGTCATCAATCAGTGTTAACACTGCGGTGGTGCTTGGCGCTGCGGACACACAAAATTGCAACTGCTGCAGCTGCTGTTGGCGAAAAACAAAGATTGGCAATAAAGTATCGATGGTATGGCGATCCAACACTTGCTGCAGGTTGGCTTCAGTGGCTTTGATCCCATCAATCGCAATCAGTATGTCTTGACTTGCCATACCTGCTTGTTGTGCTGGCGACTGATGCCGCACACTGACAACCAACAAACCTTCCGGCTTTTGTTCAAAGGTAAAGCCAAGATCGCGGGGCGTTAAATCCAGCATTTTCTCGCCGGCTAAATCTTGGTGGCCAACAGGCGGCCGAAATTGCAGGTCCACGCCAAGGGTGTTGCAGGCGGCTTGCAGTGGCAAAACACTGGCGTTGCAAGTCCATTGCTGCAAATCAGCAACGAGTGTGGCGTCATGAGTCAGTTCGAGCAGTAAGTCGAAAATTCGCGACAGTTGACTGCCGACCACTGAAAACTCGCGATAAAATAGGCGCATTAGATCTTCAAGCACAAACCCTCGCGCACGCAATGCCGCATCAAGACACAAGGCAACCAAACTGCCTTTGGCGTAATAACTCACAACCGCATTTTGCGCATTTTCATCCTGTTTATAAAATTTGGTCCAGGCGGTAAAACTACTATCATTTAAGCTTTGGATCTCATTAGCGGGCGCGCGCATGACTCGAGTCATGGTTTGACTGAGTGTTTTTAAGTATTCAGTCGCGGTTATTTTGCCTGCTCGAACTAAGCTCAAATCATCAAAATAAGAGGTAAAACCTTCATAAAGCCAAAGTTGGTTGGAATATTGTTCGGCATGTAGCTGGTAGGGGATGAATTCAGCAGGTTTGGCGCGAGTGACCCACCACAGATGAAAATACTCGTGACTGCATAATGCCAAATAATTTTGATATTCCTCAGTCATGGCTGCTGGGAGTTGGGGGTTTGGCAGGTCGAATTTGTTCATCATTAACAACGTTGAATGCTGATGTTCAAGCCCACCATAACCTTTATCAACAGCCCAGTTTAAAAACCAATATTGTTCAACATCTGCAGGTAATCCACCAAACACAGCGATTTGTTGCTGACAAATTGGCTGCAAATCCACAGCAATTCTCGCTAAATCCGCATGATAAGTCCCGACAAATACCAAGTGATGCGGGACATCGAAAAGCGTAAAGCTGACTAGTTCTAGTTTGCCTGCCATGACAGGGCTATCAAGCAAATGCTGGTAGCTGTTGGCAAAAAATTCGGTTAATTCGAGGCTAGGGGAGCTAGATGTCGGGTGTAGTGCGCAGGCAACGCGCCAATCTGGCATGCTGAGGTTCTTTTCGATGACCAGCTGATGTTCACTGTGCGCAAGCCCAACCACTTCAAGACAGCTTGCGGCAGGGTTTAAGATCATCACATCGCTGGATAAATAATTGGCACGAACTGATAAATCAAAGGCATATAAATCATAAATTACGCAAATTTCGCCATCAGCGTGATGGGGATATTGCCAAGATTGCTTATCAATAGGCTGCAGCGTCAAAGCAGTGTTATCACAAAATGCCTGTATGCTCACCAGATGTTTAGCAAAATCGCGCACCATATAAGAGCCTGGGATCCACGCTGGTAATCGCAGCAGACCCGCAGGTTGACTGGTAAAATGCAATGTGATCCGCAAAAGGTGCGCAGATAAATCTAAAAGTTGGATGTGGTAACGAACCATAGTCTTCACATATACTCGAAGTGTTTGATAATTCGATTATAACGGCATATTGGCAACGGAGACACTATGAGCGCAGAAACCATTTTCAGTAAAATCATCCGTCGGGAAATTCCTGCAGATATTTTGTATCAGGATGAATTAGTCACGGCGTTTCGGGATATCAATCCACGAGCGCCGACGCATATTCTGATTGTACCGAATCAATTGATCCCAACCGTTAATGAGGTTGAACCAGAGCATGAAGCTGCGTTAGGTCGGATGTTCACTGTCGCAAGACAACTGGCAAAAGCTGCGGGCATTGATGAAAAAGGCTATCGCCTAATCATGAACTGTAATGAAGATGGTGGCCAAGAGGTTTATCATATCCATATGCATTTAGTCGGTGGGCGAGCTTTGGGTGCGATGTTGGTCCGTTAATGTCTATCGTCAACGGCTGTTATTTAAAGCTGGTATTTCCCAATAAAGTCACTAAAATTCGCGGTTTTCTGACGATGGAGTTACAACATGGATCTTGAAGCGTTAAAAGCCATTCGTACTGAGTATGCAGTGACCAGAGTCACAAAAACTGTGTTTCCGGGGCGGACTAATCACCATAATACGTTGTTTGGTGGTGAAGCCTTGGCATGGATGGATGAAGCGGCTTTTATTGCCGCAACACGATTTTGCCGCAAACCATTGGTGACTGTATCTTCTGATCGGGTAGATTTTAAAGAGTCTATCCCTGCCGGATCTATTATTGAATTAGTGGCGCGTATTGAGCATGTTGGCCGCACCAGTATTCGTGTCAATGTCGATATTTTCGTGGAAAACATGTACAGCGATGATCAGCATAAAGCAATTTCCGGCACATTTACCTTTGTTGCGCTGGGACCTGATCGCAAGCCAACCCCGGTTTTAAGTTAATTCACTTGAGCAATCCATTGGGCAGGGTTAGATTAACTGCAGCAATGCCCAAGGAGCGCCAATGAAAACTATTCAAGAGTGGTTTGCCGAGTATTCGGTGAGCCATCAAAATCCTGTTAATAAGAAGATTCATTTTTTCGCTGTCCCAGCCATTTATCTCTCGGTGTTTGGCATGATGTGGCACATTCCGATGCCATTTGCCGCCCTTGAAACACAACAAATTACCTGGCCTTTGTTATTGGCAATCCCTGTCTTGTTATTTTATTTTAATTTATCTCGAGCCATCGGGGTTGGGATGACCATATTTACCGCCTTTGTCGTGTTATTTGTGCGTTGGTTCGAGAGCGAGATTGAATTCAGTTTGACGCTATCCTCAGCGTTGTTTTTTGCCTTCCTTTGGGTGTTGCAATTTATTGGTCACGCCATCGAAGGTAAGAAACCATCATTTTTTAAAGATTTACAGTTTCTGTTAATTGGACCCGCTTGGATCCTTGGCTTTGCGCTAAATAAAATGGGGATCCGCTATTAGTGCGACTAACGGGAGCTCGTATCGGTTCAACGCCCGCCCTCATCACCGATCTTTTGGTATAATCGACAGCTAATTTCTAGCATTGTTTTATGTTTAGCGAGTTGCCGTTGCAAAAAATCTTTGAAGACCGCCAGCGTCAGTTTTGGATCCTGCATACTTTAGGCTGGTTGGGCTTCGCTATTGCTGCCTATTTAGGCGCATTATTCCAAGAAATGCGTAACGCTTATTTATTAGTCGTTGCGCTTGATGCTTATGCCGGCTGGCTGCTGACGCTACCACTTCGCTACCTATTCCAACGTATTTGGAATTGGAAACCCGCGCCCATGGTCATGACTGTGCTAATTTCAGCATTTTGTTTGGCGTTGGTATGGACGGTCATCAAAAATTTCAATTACTGGCAAATCTACAAACATGGCTACACGCCAGACGACTGGTTACAGTATTTCCGCCAAGCCACTGTTGGTTTTTACGTAATGCTCAGCTGGTGTGGTTTGTATTTCGGGATTCGTTATTACCAAATTTTGCAACTTGAAAAGCAAAAGTCGTTAACTGCCTCCAACAAGGCACATGAAGCGCAGTTAAAAATGCTGCGTTATCAATTAAATCCGCATTTTTTGTTTAATACCTTAAATGCGATTTCGACATTAGTGCTGATTAATGAAGCGGATACCGCCAATAAAATGTTGACGCGGTTAAGTGATTTCTTACGTTATTCGTTATACAAAGATCCAATTAAAAAAGTACCGTTGCAACAAGAGATCTATGCAGCAAGCTTATACTTGGAAATTGAAAAAGTTCGATTTGCCGAACGTTTAACGATTGAATACGACATTGCTGACAATACTCAAGATGCATTAGTGCCAAGTTTAATTTTGCAACCTTTAGTCGAAAACGCGATCAAATATGCAGTCGCACGGCAATCTGCAGGCGGATTTATCAGTATCAAATCTCGCAAGTTTGGTCATGATCTATTGATTGAGGTTGCCGACAACGGGCCAGGAATGCCGATTGACGATGGATTACCAAAGGACGAAGGCGGTCTAGGGCTAGTCAATACAAGGGATCGATTAGCTGCTTTATACGACCAAAATTTTTCACTGGTGTTAACGCATAACCAGCCGCAAGGCGTGCAAGTTAACATCCGTATTCCGTTTGAGGTGGAAATTCCTGATGAAAAATAGTTTAAAAGTGGTTGTTGTTGATGATGAGCCACTCGCACGCAAGGGCATGTTAATGCGCCTGAACCAGTTTCCTGACTTGGAAGTTGTTGCCGAATGTGCCAATGGTGCCGAAGCAGTGCAAGCAGTCATAGATCACACACCTGACGTGATGTTTTTAGATGTTGAAATGCCAGTTTTGGATGGTTTCGGTGTGTTGAAAATGTTGCAACAACAACAGCTGCATATGCCTTACATCATTTTTGTTACGGCATTTGATCACTATGCGCTCAGTGCTTTTGATGTAAATGCTGTGGATTATGTGCTAAAGCCGGTTGAATCGACGCGCTTACAATCAGCTATCGATAAATTAATGAAAGCGTTCGAAGCTCGTGACGACCACAAACACAAAGGTCAATTGGCCCAAGTGGTGGCTAAACTTACCGGCGAGCACGCTGAGCATATTTTGCAACGCTTGGATGATGAATCACCAGTGATGCATGACAAATACCCAGAAGCAATTTCCATCAAAGACAGCGGTGAAATTACGCGGGTGTTGGTGGCAAATATCGATTGGGTTGATGCTGCCGGCGATTATATGTGTATCCACACCAACGACGGGCAAACGCACATTTTACGGCGAACGATGAAAGAGCTAGAACATGAACTAGATCCTCGTTTGTTCGTGCGTGTGCATCGTTCGGCGATTGTGAATGTTAATACCATCGCAAAATTGCAAATGTTGTCCAATGGCGAACATCAATTGATGCTGACCAATGGTCAGTCAGTTAAAGTCAGCCGCAGTTATAAAGATCGGGTGAAAACGGTATTTAGTGCTTAATCCATGCGGGCGCGGCCAGTGCTTCTGGCCGTTGTCACTTTGCAGCTGCGCTCATTGCTGTAAAGTGGTCTGTTGCCAAGCGAGCAAGTAACTATCGGCTTTTTTATGTTTTTCGCCTGTGGTCGCTAGCGGGTATAAGCCCAAATGACCTGCTTGTTCACCAGCCATCATTAAATGTGCTCGTCCGGCCAATAACTGTTCCACGGCGTAAGCAGCGAGTTTCGTTGCTAAAATCCGGTCAGCGCCAACAGGACTGCCCCCACGTTGTAAATGGCCAAGTACTACCGCCCGACATTCTGTCCCACTTTGGCTCGAAAGCGCTTGGGCTAACGTAAAAGCACCATAAGCGTACATTGATTCAGCCATAACGATGATATAACTGCCTTTGCCGTAACTTTGCTGATACCGCTTTATATCTAGCGCCAAATCGGCAATATTAATTTCGCCATATTCTGGGCAAATGATTTGTTCGGCAGCACTGGCGATGCCTGCTGCCAACGCCAAATATCCCGTATGTCGACCCATGACTTCGACCAGAAACGTACGCTCAAATGCATCGGCGGTATCTCTAATTTTATCGAGGGCATCGAGGGCTGTATCAACTGCAGTGGCAAACCCTATGGTAAAGTCGGTGCCATCGACATCGTTATCAATAGTCCCAGGTAGACCAAGCAGTTGCCCGCGATAATACTGGCTAAGGGCCATACAGCCGCGAAAACTGCCGTCGCCGCCGATAACAATCAGTGCGTCGATTTGTAGTTCGTGAAGTACTTCGGCAGCAAGCATCGGCCCATCTGGCAATTGCAGCTTAGCGCAACGCGCGCTTTTTAAGATGGTGCCGCCAAGGTGAATGATGTGTAAAACATCAGAATTAGTCAGCGTTCGATACTCTCGGTTAAAAATGCCATTAAAGCCATGAGAAAAGCCAACTACTTCAAGGTTATGCTGGGATGCGGTTAACACCAATGCCCGAATAGCTGCATTCATGCCTGGCGCGTCGCCCCCTGAAGTTAAAATGCCGATCCTATTCATTTTGCTGCTCTTGCTAAGGACTTGATTTGATTATCTTGCCAGAAATAAGATTTGCTTGCTTGACCTGAAACAAATAACAGCCATTAGTTGTGGCTTTAGCGCAAAAGCTGACAAAGCTCGCGACAAGTCGGCAAAAACCAGCGAAAATAGACACTTCGCTTATACTCCCCAAAGGTTCTTTTCATGCATCAAGCATCTGGTCGTGCGTTATATGGTTTTTGTCTTGCTTTAACAACCGCAGTGTTATGGGGCATGTTGCCGATAGCATTGAAAATTGTCTTAACAGATCTCAGTGCGAATACCATCACTTGGGTACGATTCTTAGCCGCAGCTAGCTTTGTCGCAGTGGTCTTATACCATCACAATAGTTTACCAAGCTTAGCGAAAGCCCGTGGCAAGGTGCTGAAACTGCTGATCATTGCCGTGGTTGGTTTGTTACTTAATTACATTTTGTATTTGATGGGGCTTGATCAGTTGACTGCTGAAACTGCACAAGTGGTGATTCAATTGGCGCCTTTTTTGATGATGCTGGGCGGCATTTTCATTTTTCGCGAACATTTATTGTTGTGGCAGCGCATTGGGGCATTGTTGTTAGTTGTAGGCTTGTTACTGTTTTTTAATGACCGTTTACTGCTGCTCTTAACCCAGTTTGGGCAGGATAGTTATGGGGTGTTGTTGGTGATTGTGGCGGCAGTAACTTGGGCCGCATATGCGTTGGCGCAAAAACAGCTGCTAGTGACATACAACTCTCAACAGATCATGCTGTTTATTTATGTGGCAGGTGCGCTTAGCTTTTTACCTTTAGCTGAATTGGCGCCTTTGGCGACGATGAGCGGTTTGCATTGGGCGCTTCTATTGTTTTGTTGTTTAAATACCATCGTAGCCTACGGTGCCTTTGCCGAAGCTTTGCAACATTGGGAAGCATCTAAAGTGAGTGCGGTATTAGCAATCACGCCATTATTAACCATTGTCTTTGCTAACTTAGTGAGTTGGTTATGGCCTGATGCGCCTTCGGCACAGCCATTAAATGCTTGGTCTATTGCTGGAGCATGTATGGTGGTTATTGGTTCTGCTGTGACAGCTTTGGCTCCTTTATTAAAACAATATCGGGCCCGCTAGCAAGCGTAATTTGTCTTCAGTAAAAATCCATCTCCATAGGCGCAGGTTTAAATTTGACAATAAAAAAGCCCGCAATGCGGGCTTTTTGTTTTCAACGTTTCAATATCTACAAAATGACTTACTTTACAGTAACAATTTTACAAGTGTTTGATGCGCCAACAGTTTCCATTACATCACCGTGAGTCAAAATAACTAAATCACCCGTTTTTAAGCCGGCAGCTTTTTTCACCGCGGCTACGGCGTCATCGGCTAAGTGGTCATTACTAATACCATGACTATCAAAAAACACAGGGTAAACACCACGGTAAAGTGCCATTTTGTTTAAGGTTTTGTGATGACGAGATAACGCATAAATTGCATGGGATGAGGTGATCCGCGACATCAATTTTGCCGTGTAACCCGATTCAGTCAAAGCAATAATCGCTTTGATACCTTCCAAGTGGTTTGCCGCATACATCGCAGATAAAGCGATAGTTTCACTGATTTCAGTGAAAGTAATGTCCATGCGATGTTTAGAAATTTGCACAAGTGGGTGTTTTTCCGCACCATCACAAACCCGAGCCATGGCTTTTACAGTTTCTGTTGGATATTTACCGGCAGCAGTTTCAGCCGATAACATGACAGCGTCCGTACCATCTAGCACCGCATTGGCAACATCCATAACTTCAGCCCGAGTTGGCATTGGGCTTTCAATCATGGTTTCCATCATTTGGGTCGCAGTAATTACCACACGGTTTAATTGGCGTGACCGCGCGATAATGCGTTTTTGCTGGCCTACCAGCTCTGCATCACCAATTTCCACGCCTAAATCACCGCGTGCGACCATCACTGCATCGGATGCACGAATGATGTCGTCTAAAGTTGCGTCGTCTGCCACAGCTTCAGCACGTTCCACTTTAGACATTATTAACGCCTCAGAGCCGGCAGCACGCGCTAAATCACGGGCTAGACGCAAATCATCGCCACAACGAGGGAATGACACGGCTAAGTAATCGACATCAATATGAGCGGCGAGGGAAATATCTGCTTTGTCTTTCTCTGTCAGTGCTGGCGCTGATAAACCACCACCTTGACGGTTAATACCTTTGTTATTACTGAGTTTCCCAGCAACTGAAACGTGGGTATGAATACGTGCACCTTCGACATGAGAAACAATCAGTTGGATCCGACCATCATCAAGTAACAACACATCACGGGCGTGCACATCCCCAGGTAATTCTTTGTAATCGATACCGACTTGGTTTTCATCGCCAAAACCTTTTCCAAGTTCAGCATCTAATACAAAAGGTTGGCCTTCAATTAGCTCAACGCTGTTGTTTTTAAACGTTGAAACCCGAATTTTAGGACCTTGCAAGTCACCGAGAATAGCAACATGTGCATGTGTTGCAGCCGCTGCTGCACGCACCATTTCTGCACGTTGTTTATGATCATCCGCAGTGCCATGTGAAAAGTTAAAACGGAATACGGTGGCACCTGCGAGAATTAATTTCTCAATAGCGGCTTGACTATTAGTGGCTGGACCTAGAGTTGCAACTATTTTGGTTCTTCTTGGCATTGGCTGCTCCTGCCTGTTGATTTGTCAGGATCGGGCAGGGTGCCCGATTAATCTGAATTAGTTTAATGTAATTAAATTACAGAATACAGCGCGATTGTGAAAAAAAACTACAAAACAATCGTTTAAACTGCTCCGATCAGCCAGCAAAATCTTTTTTGTCGAAGCGAGAGCCACGCAAACTGTCTTTTACTTTCTTTAAGTTTTCACGGAATTTGGTGCCACGACGTAAAGTAAATCCAGTCGCTAAGATATCAATGAGTACTAATTGCGCCACACGGGATGCCATGGGCATATACATGTCGGTATCTTCCGGCACATCCAGTGACAACACCAAAGTACATTCTTTCGCTAATGGACTGTCATATGCGGTAATTCCAATGACAGTTGCATCGTTTTCACGGGCAATTGCCGCAATATCACAGAGATTTTTTGTGCGGCCGGTGTGGCTGATACAGACAACGACATCGCCTTCACTACTATTAATAGCGCTCATCCGTTGCATGACGATGTCATCAAAACACACCACAGGCACGTTAAAACGGAAAAATTTATTTTGGGCATCATGGGCAACTGATGCAGAGGCGCCTAAGCCGAAAAATGAAATTTTCTTGGCTTGAGTCAATACATCAACAGCACGATTAATGGTTGGAATATCAACATTTTGTCGAGCGGCATCAAGGGCGGCCATCGTCGATTCGAAGATTTTCGCAGTATAGGCTTCAGGACCATCATCTTCTTCAACATGGCGGTTTACATAAGGCGTGCCATTGGCAAGGCTTTGTGCCAAATGTAATTTAAAGTCTGGAAAGCCTTTAGTATCTAAACGTCGGCAAAAACGATTGACGGTAGGCTCAGATACGTCTGCCATTTTGGCAAGGGCAGCTATACTGCTATGGATTGTCGTTTGCGGGTTAGCCAGAATCACATCGGCAACCTTGCGTTCTGACTTACTAAAACTGTTCACACTATTGACGATTTTTTCCAGCACATTCATCCGGGTTTACCTGCTCTAACGTCGGTGGCCTGGATCTCAGGCGCGATTTTGTAATTAATTATGTAGCCCAACTGAGGTTAATACAACAAAAGAGACTAAATTACCACAATATTGATGATACATGGTTCAGAGTGACTTATGATACCGGCGAATTCAAATTCTTTAGCTTTGATGTAATTTAATTACATCAAATCGGGTTTACAAGCTGAATATGCTCAGCTAGTATGCGGCTAAGTGTTGTAAAATTACATCTAATCAAGGGTCATGCACATGACAATAACAGCACAATCTAACAAAGCTTGTGATTTAATTCTGTTTGGTACCAAAGGCGATTTAGCGCGCCGCAAGTTACTGCCGGCTCTATATCAGTTAGAGCGCGCAGGTCTTCTGCATGCTGAGACACGGATCATAGGTGTCGCTCGCGATGAATTAACTCTTGAAGGGTACTCGGAAGTCGTTGAAAGTAATCTGCAAAAATTTGTAAAAGAGCCACTAGACGCCGAAGTGTTAGTGCGACTCAAAACCAAACTGCATTATGTGCAAATTGATCTGTCGAAAGAACAAGATTACCTGAAATTAAAAACCGTTACGGATATCTCAAAGCGTATTCCGGTCAGCTATTTTGCCACCGCACCTTCATTATTCGGTAATATTTCAAAAGGGTTACATTTAGCTGGTCTTTCTGCAGTGCCTTCACGAGTGGTACTAGAAAAACCGATTGGTCATTGTCTTGAATCCTCAAAAGTCATTAACGACCAAGTCGCTGAATTCTTCCAAGAAACGCAAATTTACCGTATCGACCATTATCTTGGTAAAGAAACAGTGCTTAATTTATTGGCACTGCGTTTTGCTAACGCCATCTTCGCATCAAACTGGGATCATAACGCCATTGACCATGTGCAAATTTCCGTTGCCGAAGAAGTCGGGGTGGAAGGGCGCTGGGGTTATTACGATGACGCAGGTCAAATGCGCGATATGGTGCAAAACCACTTATTACAAGTGCTTTCGTTAATTGCGATGGAACCTCCAGCGCGTTTAGATGCCGATAGCATCCGTGATGAAAAGTTAAAAGTATTAAAGGCTTTGCGCCCAATTAACCTGCAGAACGTACAAGAAAAAACTGTCCGTGGTCAATATGGCGCAGGCTTTGTCGGTGGGAAATCTGTGCCTGGTTATTTGGGTGAAGAAGATGCCCGCCCAAACAGTAAAACTGAAACTTTTGTCGCTATTAAGGTTGATATTGATAACTGGCGCTGGGCCGGTGTTCCCTTTTACCTACGCACCGGCAAACGGATGCCGAACAAAGTCAGCGAAGTTGTTATCTGTTTTAAACCACAGCCTCACAATATTTTCCATGAAACTTATAAGCAATTGCCAGCGAATAAACTCATTATCCGTTTGCAACCCGATGAAGGCGTCGAGATCCAGATCATGAATAAAATTCCTGGTCTTGGCGAAACCATGCAATTACAACAAAGCAAATTGGATTTAAGTTTTGATGAAACTTTCCAAGCCCAGCGTATCGCAGATGCCTATGAGCGTCTGTTGTTAGAAGCAATGCTGGGTAATCAATATTTGTTCGTGCGCCGTGATGAAGTCGAACAGGCTTGGAAGTGGGTTGATGGTATTCTGGACGCTTGGCGTGTTAACAATGAACCGCCAAAATCCTACCAAGCGGGTACTTGGGGGCCGGTGGCTGCCATTTCTTTGCTCGCTCGTGACGACCGAAACTGGGACGAATAAGCATGAAGTTGCACCAGTTTGAAAATACCAATGTTTTGAATCAGCAATTTGCGACGGAAATTCATCAACATTTAGCCACAGCTATTGCTGAACGGGATCTGGCGGTTTTAGTCGTCTCTGGTGGCCGCACGCCACAGCAATTATTTAATGTGTTAGCGCAAATGCCGCTTGATTGGTCAAAAGTGGTCATTACGCTTGCCGATGATCGTTTCTTAGCTCCAACCGAAGCGGATAGTAATGAGCGATTAGTCAAAGCAAGTTTGTTGCAATATGCCGCAAGCTCTGCGACTTTCATCAGCTTGTACGCACCGCATGAGACAGCTGAAGCGGCAGTTTCAGAACTATTGGCAAGGGTTAGTAGTTTACCAACATTTGATGTGGTTATTTTAGGTATGGGTGAGGATGGACACACCGCCTCGCTATTTCCATGCAGTGCCGAGCTTGCAACTGGGCTTGCTGATACTGCTGCAGACTTGTTGGCGGTAAACCCAACAACCGCACCTTACCAACGCATTAGTTTTAGCCGTCGACGCTTACAAGATAGTCGTGCTGTGTATTTGCATTTAGTAGGGCCTTCTAAATTGCAGGTGCTGGAACAAGCGATGAGTCTTGATGACGTTATGAAAATGCCCATTCGGGCTTTTATTCAACAAACCGACCCTGAGTTGTCGGTGATGTACGCAGCCAATTAGAGGTTTTTATGCATTCGGTGATACAGCAGGTAACAGATCGGATTATTGCGCGCAGCCAAACAAGCCGTGCAATTTATCTGAAACGCGTCGAACAAGCCCGGATGAAGGGACCGCATCGTGGGGCTTTGACCTGCGGTAACTTAGCTCATGGTTTTGCCGCTTGTAGTGCCCAAGAAAAAGGCGATTTACGCAGCCTAATTAAAGCAAATATTGGCATCATCTCTAGCTATAACGATATGTTGTCAGCCCATCAGCCTTACGAAGCTTACCCTGCAGTGATTAAGCAAGCCATCGCTGATGTTGGCAGTGTTGCGCAGTTTGCCGGCGGTGTGCCCGCCATGTGTGACGGGGTTACCCAAGGACAACCAGGCATGGAACTCAGCCTACTAAGCCGTGATGTTATCGCTATGTCGGCAGCCGTAGGTTTATCGCATAACATGTTTGATGGCGGCTTGATGCTAGGCATTTGCGACAAAATCGTCCCAGGTTTATTAATGGCAGCACTTAGCTTTGGTCATTTACCTTTCGTATTTATTCCGGCTGGACCTATGCCTTCAGGGATCCCGAATAAAGAAAAAGCCCGTGTCCGTCAATTATATGCCGAAGGTAAAGTCGGCAAAGCAGAATTGCTTGATTCAGAGTCGGCGTCTTACCATTCTGCGGGCACCTGTACTTTTTACGGCACGGCAAACTCAAATCAATTAGTTGTTGAAATGATGGGTTTACATTTACCTGGCTCGTCTTTTGTCAATCCTGGTACTGAGCTTCGGGATGAATTGACCAAAGCAGCTGCGCGGCAAGTTACCCGTTTAACTGACTTAGGCACTGAATACATGCCAATCAGCCAGATCGTTGATGCCAAAGCCGTCGTTAACGGTATTGTTGGTCTGTTAGCGACTGGAGGTTCAACGAACCACACAATGCATTTAGTAGCAGTGGCACGTTCAGCTGGTTTTATTGTGAATTGGGATGACTTCGCCGATTTATCAAATGCAACGCCACTTTTAACTAAAATTTATCCAAACGGTCAGGCCGACATCAATCACTTCCAACAAGCTGGTGGCATGGCCTATCTGATTAAAGAGTTATTGGATGCAGGCTTGTTACACGAAGATGTCAATACTATCGCGGGTTTTGGCTTACGCCGTTATACCCAAGTGCCAGTTATCCAAGATGGCAAACTAGCATGGGTTGATGGTCCAACGGTTTCAGGCGATGACACAGTGGTGACTTCGGCAGCAAAACCATTTAAAGACCACGGCGGCTTACAAGTGCTTTCTGGTAATGTTGGTCGCGGCGTCATTAAAACCTCAGCATTACGTGCTGGCACTGAAATTGTGCAAGCACCTGCGGTGGTTTTTTCAAGTCAACATGAACTTGAAGCTGCTTTTAAGGCTGGCGAACTCGACAAAGATTGTGTGGTGGTTGTCCGCTTCCAAGGACCAAAAGCCTGCGGTATGCCAGAGCTGCATCAATTAACGCCACCACTCGGTGTGTTACAAGATAAAGGTTTCAAAGTCGCATTGGTGACTGACGGCCGGATGTCGGGTGCTTCAGGCAAAGTTCCTGCCGCAATTCATGTAACGCCAGAAGCTGTCGATGGCGGCAATATTGCTAAAATCCAAGATGGCGACATTATTCTCGTCAATGGCGAAACTGGTGAGTTAACTGTGATGGTTTCACCCGAGGAATTATCGGCGCGGACCGCGGCAACGCGTGATATGTCAGATAGTTATTACGGAATGGGCCGTGAAATCTTTGGTGGACTACGCACGGTGCTTACGGGTGCTGAGCAGGGTGCTTGCAGTTTATTCATCACTGAGGAGCATCTTCATGGCTAACTATGCAATTGTTGCTGACATCGGGGGCACCAATGCACGGTTTAGTCGTGTTGATTTAACCACGAACGCGTTAGATTGCGTCGTGGTATACCCTTGTGCAGATTTTGCGACTTTGTCGCTAGCACTGACATATTATCGAACAGAACAGCAGTTATTGGATATCAGCTTGGTAGCAATCGCCATTGCTTGCCCTGTGACTGGTGATTTAGTGAAAATGACCAATTTTTTCTGGGAATTTTCAATTAGTGCCATCAAGGCAGAACTTGGCTTGACTGAATTTGTGGTGCTCAACGACTTTACCGCGGTAGCGATGTCGTTACCTGCGTTACAAGCCGATGAATTAGTTAAAATTGGTTTAGGTGAGCGCGATAGTAGTAAGCCTATGGCTGTGCTTGGGGCTGGCACCGGACTTGGCGTTGCTCATTTGATCCCGACGAGTCAGGGCTTTATCCCTTTACCTGGCGAGGGCGGACATACTGATTGGAAGGCGCAAAACGAGCAAGAGTGGTTTATTCAACGTTATCTTGCGGCGCATTTTGGCCATGTATCGCCAGAGCGTTTATTGTCAGGACCTGGCCTTGAAAGTTTATATCTTGCCATTGCGGCATATCGAAACCTTCAAGTTGAGCCATTAAATGCAGCGGCGATAAGCCAAGCTGCGTTGGATGGTAGTTGTGAGCTTTGCCAAGCTGTCGTGGCGCAATTTTTAGCGTCACTGGGTGCAATGGCGGGTGATTTAGCACTCACACTCAGTACTTTTGGCGGCGTTTATGTCGCAGGTGGCATTACGCCACGCTTACTTCCATTGTTGGCAGATAGTGAGTTTCGTGCCCGTTTCGAAGCGAAGGGGCGTTTTGCCGCTTTTAATCGGCAGATCGCAACTTATGTCGTGACAGCAGAACAACCGGGCCTGTTGGGCTGTGCGGTTTACTTAAAACAAAAAATGGCGGGTTAATCACTATGTCTTTTTCTAACTGGCAGTTACAACCAGAAAA
>Ga0187843_10000771_pt1 | contig 21363 bp, 22 predicted proteins | sample SpaLakP09_SKY_43_FD_134516 | JGI IMG/M metagenome (GOLD analysis project Ga0187843, IMG submission 134516) | Oligotrophic lake water microbial communities from Sparkling Lake, Wisconsin, USA - SP09_SKY_43 | ecosystem: Environmental > Aquatic > Freshwater > Lake | place: USA: Sparkling Lake...
ATGAAGATCGCCTGCGCCAACGCCCTGGCCATGCTGGCCCGCGAGGACGTGCCCGACGAGGTCGCCGCCGCCTATCACGGCCGCCAGCTGAAGTTCGGCCCGCAGTACATCATCCCCTCGGCCTTCGATCCGCGCCTGATCTGGTACGTGCCACCCTTCGTCGCCCAGGCGGCGATGGATACCGGCGTGGCCCGCAAGCCGATCGAGGACATGGACGCCTATCGCGCCAGCCTGGCCCAGCGCCTGGATCCCACCGCCGGCTTCCTGCAAAAGGTCTCGGGCGCGGTCCTGGCCAACCCCAAGACCATCGTCTTCGCCGAGGGTGAAGATCCGTCGGTGATCCGCGCCGCCTATGCCTACCAGACCGGCGGCTATGGCCGGGCCATCCTCTGTGGCCGCGAGAACCTGGTCACCGAGAACATGCGGGTGGTCGGCCTGGACCCCGACACGGCCGGGCTGGAAATCATCAATGCCCGGCTCAGCGACCGCAATCCCGACTATGTCGACGCGCTCTATATGCGCCTGCAACGCCAGGGCTATCTTAAGCGCGACGTGCAGCGCCTGATCAACCAGGACCGCAACAGCTTCGCCGCCTCAATGGTCACCCTGGGCGACGCCGACGGCATGGTCACCGGCGTCACCCGCAGCTTCGACCAGGCCCTGGAGGAGGTGCTGCGCGTCGTTGACCCCGCGCCGGGCGGCCGGATCATGGGGATGTCGGTGGTCCTGGCCAAAGGTCGGACCATCTTCGTGGCCGACACCAATGTCACCGAGTTGCCCGAGGCCGACGAGCTGGTCGAGATTGCCTGTGAAGCCGCCCGCGCCGTCGCCCGCCTGGGCTTCAAGCCGCGCGTGGCCTTCATGAGCTATTCCACCTTCGGCAACCCGATGGGCCTGCGCTCGGAGAAGGTCCGCGAAGCTGTGGCCATGCTCGATGAGATGGATGTCGACTTCGAGTATGAGGGCGAAATGCCGCCCGAGCTGGCGCTGGATCCCGAAAAACGCGCCAACTATCCGTTCATGCGCCTGACCGACAGCGCCAACATCCTGATCATGCCGGCCATCCACGCCGCCTCGATCTCGACCAAGCTGGTCCAGTCCCTCGGCGGGGCCACGGTGATCGGGCCGGTGCTGCTGGGCCTCAGCAAGTCGGTGCAGATCGCCCCGCTGAGCGCCTCGGTGTCGCGGATCCTCAACATGGCCCTGATGGCGGCCTATGACGGAACGGTCGAGGGGTAACCCGACCACTGCAAGGACGGTCGGGTGGTGCAGCCCTGTGCGCCGCCCGACCTCGCCGTCCGGCCCCGGAACCTGAACGGACCTTCATCGCAGCGCCGGAAAATGGCCGCGAGACGGCCTTTCGTTCGTCGCGCGGGCGGGGCAAAGGTGCGGGCCGAGGAGCTTTCCATGACCGACACCACCCGCCGCATCCTGCTCGCCGCCGCCGTCGCCGGCCTGGCGAGTCCGGCTCTCGCCCAGGCGACGCCGAAGCCGGCCACCCTGACGCCCGAGCAGCAGACGCTGGTCGACAAGGCCACGGCCTATATCCAGGCCCTGACCTCGGCCAAGGGCCGCTTTGTCCAGACCGACCAGCGCGGCAGTGTCACCCAGGGCACCCTCTGGCTGCAGCGGCCGGGCCGGGCGCGTTTTGCCTATGACGGCCCCAATGGCCTGCTGGTCGTCAGCAACGGCAACAACGTCAACATCTTCGACAGCCGGCTGAAGACCTTCGAAAGCTATCCCCTGAGCCGGACGCCGCTGGCCCTGCTGCTGGCGCGTGAGGTGCGGCTGGATCGCGGTGTGGTCATCACCGATGTCCGGCCCCTGGCCGACGGTTTCACCATCGTGGCCCAGGACGCCAAGCGCCAGACGCTCGGCCGGATCAGTCTGGACTTCAGCAACAGCCCGGTCGGCCTGCTCGGCTGGACGGTCAGTGACGTCAAGGGCGGCCAGATCCGGGTTCGCCTGTCGGGCCTTGAACCCACCGGTTCGCTGGATCCCAAGCTCTTCGTTCTGACCGATCCGCGTCGTCGGGTCGGCAAGCCGTGAATGTGACATTCTCACAACATGCAAGAATCAACGCGATCTTCGCTTGACTAATTATTATGCAGTGGCATATTTAACACGCATGGCGAGGAGCGCCCGAGCCGCTTCCCGCAAACCGTGCCGGATCCTATCCCCTCCCGGCGGCGGCATGAGAGACAGACTTTCGCCCGGACGCTTCGGCGTCCGGGCGTTTTTCGTTCCTGAGCCTGAAAAACCAAGCTAGGGACGGGTCATGCGCCTCCGTATCGCCACCTGGAACGTCAACTCCGTCCGCCTGCGCGCCGAGCAGGTCGTCCGCTTCATCGATGAGCAGGCCCCCGACGTCCTGTGCCTGCAGGAGATCAAGTGCCAGGAGGCGGAGTTTCCGCGCGAAGCCTTTGAGGCCGCGGGCTTTCCGCATCTGAAGATCGCCGGCCAGAAAGGCTGGCACGGGGTGGCCATCGCCTCACGCCTGCCGGTCGAGGACGTCCCGACCCTGATGGACTGCCGCGAGGGCCATGCCCGCTGCGTGGCGGCCAGGGTGGCCGGTGTCGAGATCCAGAACTTCTACATCCCGGCCGGCGGCGACACGCCGGACCGGATCGGCAATCCCAAGTTCGACCACAAGCTGGACTTCTACGAGACCCTGACCGCCGCCCTTAAAAAGCGCGACCCGAAGGCCCCGCTGATCGTCACCGGCGATCTCAATGTCGCGCCGGGCGAAAATGACGTCTGGAGCCATCGCCAGATGCTCAAAGTGGTCAGCCATACGCCGGTTGAGCTTGAGGCCTTCGACGCCATGATCAGGTCGATGAACCTGCTGGACCTGCCGCGCCTGGCGGTGCCCGAGCCGGAAAAGCTGTTCTCGTGGTGGAGCTACCGGGCCGCCGACTTCCGAAAATCCAACCGTGGCCTGCGCCTCGACCACATCCTGGCCAGCCCCGGCCTGCGCGACGCGGCGATCGTCGACGGGCGGGTATCGGCCAAGGTGCACGACACCGTGCGCGAATGGGAGCGGCCCAGTGACCATGCGCCGGTGACGGCCGACCTGAAACTCTAGGCCGGCGCGCCGAGCAGGGCGGTCATCGTCCGGGCAAAGTGATCGAGCGTGCCGTCGGCACTCCAGGTGGGATGATCCCGCGAGCGGTCGGCCAGGGCCGCCTCCCGCGCCGCCAGGACGGACCCCAGATAGGCCCCGACAAAGACCAGCCGTTCGGTCTTCAGGGTCGCCGGCATGTCGGGCATCAGGCGCCGCAGGTGCTCGAGACAGCGCAGATAGCCCGAGTTCCAGCGGCCCTCGAGCGCGCGCATGAACAGATCGCGATGGGTCATGCCCAGCAGGACGACGAAGCGGCTGTAGCTGTCTTCGAGGGCTGAGCCGGTCAGGTCGACGGCAGGCCGGATCAGCACATCGACGACATGGCGAAGATTGTCCGGCCCGCCGGCCGATTCCAGCTGGTCCAGCCAGGCATTGCGGCGGTCGTCGATCAGGCGGGCCCCTTCAACGACGAGCGCGCGGATCAGCGCCTCCTTCGATCCGAAATGGTAGCCGACCACGGCATGGTTCTTCAGGCCCGCCGCCTCGGCGATGTCGCGCACCGTGACCCCGTCCGTGCCGCGCTCGGCAAACAGCCGGCAGGCCACCTGCATCAGGTGCCGGGCCGCAGGGGTTCGGGCGCTGGTCGGGTCTGCATCCATGGCCGGTGAATCCCATTGCGCCCCTGCCAGGTCAATTGCATTATCCAACTGGATAAAACATGTGGCCTGACCGGACGCTCCAGAGGGAAACGCCCCGCCAACAGGCCCGGACAGGGAGGGCGTCATGAACAGTGACACCGATTTCACCGGCCGGCAGCTGCTGGTCGTCGGCGGCTCCAGCGGCATCGGCAACGGCATGGCCCAGGCCTTCCGGGCCCGGGGGGCGGCCGTCCATGTCTGGGGCACCCGCCCGTCCGCCGCCGACTACCAGGCCGATGAAGGCTCGGACCTGACGGGCCTGGGCTATGACTGTGTCGATGTCGGGGATCCGGATGCGATCGCCGCCGCCCCGGCCCCGTTCCCGGCCCTCGATGTCCTGGTGCTGTGCCAGGGCACCGTCGTCTACAAGCGGGGCGAGTTCGAGCGTCCGGGCTGGGACCGGGTCATGGCGGTCAATCTCGACAGCCTGATCCATTGCGCCAACCGCTTCCGCGACGGCCTGACCGAGCGGCGCGGATCGGTGATCATCGTCAGTTCCATCTCGGGCCTGTCGGCCAATGTCGGCAATCCGGCCTATGCGGCCTCGAAGGCGGGCGCGATCAGCCTGACCAAGACCCTCGGCCAAGCCTGGGCTCCCCTCGGCATCCGGGTCAACGGCCTGGCCCCGGGCCTGGTCGACACCAAGCTGACCAGGGTGACCACCCAGAACCCGCAGCGCCGGGAAGGGGCCCTGTCTCGGATTCCCGCCGGGCGGCTGGGCGAACCGGCCGACATGGCCGGAGCGGCCCTGTTTCTGGCCTCCCCCCTGGCGGCCTATGTCTGTGGCCATACCCGGTCGTCGACGGCGGACTGTCCCTCTGATCCCGACCCTGGAGACCTGAATGAAAGCCCTTCGCTATTTCGGGACGCGCGACATCCGTTGCGAGACCATGGACGACCCGTCCCTGCAGGACAGCCGCGATGCCATCATCAAGGTCGACCGCTGCGCCATCTGCGGCAGCGACCTGCACATCTATCATGGCGAGGGGTTCAGCGAGGATCTCGGTTTCTGCGTCGGCCATGAAGCGGTCGGTGAGGTGGTCGAGATCGGGCGCGGCGTTCATCGCCTGAAGGTCGGCGACAAGGTGATGATCTCGGCCGCCGTCGGTTGCGGGGCCTGCGCCTCGTGCCTGGCCGGCAATGTCATCGGCTGCGCCAACCAGGCCGCCGCCTGTTACGGGCTGTCGAGCAAGCTGCAGGGCTGTCAGGCCGAGGCGGTGCGGGTTCCAGCGGCCGACTTCAATGCGGCCCTGATCCCGGAGGGGATTTCCGCCGACCAGGCCCTGATGATGACCGACAGCCTGGCCACGGCCTGGTTCGGGGCTCGCAATGCCGACATCAGCTCAGGCAAGACTGTCGCCGTCGTCGGCCTCGGTCCGATCGGGCTGATGGCCGTGGAAAGCGCTTTTGTTATGGGCGCGGCCCGGGTCTTTGCCATCGATTTGGTGCCCGAGCGCCGGGCCCTGGCGCAGCAGCTGGGCGCGGTGGCGCTGGATCCGGCCGATGCCGTCGAGGTGATCCGCGAGGCCACCCACGGCCGGATGGTCGAGAGCGTGGTGGAAGCGGTCGGCCATCAGAAGACCATCGAGCTGGCCCTGCGTCTGGCCGCGAGACGGGGAACGGTCTCGGTGATCGGGGTCAACCAGGATCGCCAGTTCAGTTTCCCGATGGCCCGGGCCTTTGTCGCCGGCCTGACCTTCCGGATCGGCACCTGCTCGGTGCCCGAGGAATGGCCGGCCCTGATCCCGCTGATCCAGTCCGGACGCCTGCGGCCCGAGCGCTATATCAGCCATGTCCTGCCGCTGACCGACGGCCAGGAGGCCTACCGGATCTTCGATGCCCGCACGGACGGAGCGCTGAAAATGGTCCTCGCGCCCTGAGTTTGACCTAGAGCTCGACGAGCCCCAGCTTCACCCAGACGGCCTTGTCCTTCAGGGTCGAGCGGATCCAGTCGGCGTGCACCGCGCGTTCGGCTTCGGTCGAGCGGGCGGCCAGCGGGCGGGGCCGCTCGCCATAGGCCCCGGCGGTCAGCTGGGTGGTCATGGCGGCCGTGACCACCGCCGTCAGTTCCAGGGCCCGTTCCTTGCCGCCCTGCAGTTCCAGATAGACCTCGGCCAGCAGGTGAGCGTCGATCAGGGCCCCGTGCTTGTCGCGGCTGTCGAGGCTGATCTTGAAGCGTTTGCACAGCGCATCGAGCGAATTGTACATGCCCGGAAAGCGCTTCTTGGCCATGGCCAGGGTGTCGATCCAGCGCGCCTCGGGCAGGGCCGGTCGGCCGCACTTTTCCAGCTCGAAATTGACGAAGCTGCGGTCAAAGGCGGCGTTGTGGGCGATCACCGGGGCGTCGCCGACAAACTCGAGGAAGGCGTCGGCAATGGCTTCGAACCGCGGCTTTCCGGTCAGGAAGGCGCTGGACAGGCCGTGGACCTTCTCGGCCTCGGCCGGCATGTCGCGCAACGGGTCGCAATACTCATGGAACGAGCGGCCGGTCGGCATGAAATCCACGACTTCGATACAGCCGATTTCGACCAGGCGGTCGCCGGTCTTCGGATCAAAGCCGGTGGTTTCGGTGTCGAGGATGATTTCCCGGGCCATGCGGAATCCATGCGACCGTTCGCCGGCCGCTTCAAGTCACCCAGGATGTCGCAGGGCAGCCAGGATCTCGCGAACCTGTTGATGAGCTGCCTCAAGGCCCCGGCTGGTATCGATGACGTAATCAGCGCGGGCGCGTTTTTCGGCATCGGGCAGCTGGCGGGCGAGAATGGCCTCGAACTTGACCTCGTCCATGTCGGGCCGGGCCAGGACCCGGGCCCGCTGGACCTCGGCCGGGGCCGAGACCACCACCACCTTGTCGACCCGCTTGTCGCCGCCGGTCTCGAACAGCAACGGGACGTCGAGCACGACGATGTCCTTGGCCTCGGCCGTGGCCTTTTCGAAGAAGCCGATCCGGTCGGCCCCGACCAGCGGATGGACGATGGCTTCGAGGGCCTTCAGCGCGTCGGGTTGGCCGACGACCCGGGCGCTCAATCGGGTCCGGTCGATGGCCCCGTCGACGACCACGCCGGGAAAGGCGGCCTCGACGGGGGCCACGGCTGCGCCGCCCGGGGCGTAGAGCGCGTGAACGGCGGCGTCGGAATCATAGACCGGCACGCCTTCAGCCTCGAACATGGCCGAGGTCGTCGACTTGCCCATGCCGGTCGAGCCGGTGAGCCCCAGGATGATCATGGTTCAGCCTTCTCCGAGATGGCGCAGGGCCAGGGCACGGGCATCGACATGCGCCGGCGGGGCCTGGCCATACAGGGCTTCAAATGAGGGTACGGCCTGGCGCAGCAGCATTTCCAGCCCGTCGACCGTTCGCCGGCCGAGCGCTTGCGCCCGCTGCAGGAACTCGGTCCGCAGCGGCTTGTAGACCATGTCCATGATCACGGCGTCCGCCGGCGTCAGGGCCAGATCGGCGACCGGGCCCGGGCCGCCGCCAAGGCCGAGGGCCGTGGCATTGATCACCAGACCGGCGTCGGCCAGCAGCGCTGGAAGCGCCATCTCGTCAGCCGCTGTCACCCGGTCACCCAGAGCCTTCGCCAGGGCTTCGGCCCGGGCCAGGGTTCGGTTGATGACCCGGACCTCGGGGGCTCCGGCCAGAACGAGGGTCGCCACGGCACCCCGCGCCGCGCCGCCCGCGCCCAGCACCACGACCGGGGCGGCGGTGACGTCAAAGCCCGGGGCCTGAACCTGAACCGCGGCCAGCAGACCGGGACCGTCGGTATTGTCGGCCTGGATGGAGCCGTCCGGCTGGAAGACCAGCAGATTGGCCGCCCCGGCCAGCCGGGCCAGGTCACTGGCCGTATCGGCCAGCGCCAGGGCCCGCTCCTTGAAGGGGATGGTGACGTTCAGGCCCCGGATCGCCCCGCCGCACAGACCGTTGATGAAGGCTTCAAACCGGGCTTCGTCCGGTGCGAAGGGCACATAGGCCGCATCGAGGCCAAGCCCGGCGATCCAGGCGTTGTGGATCAGCGGGCTCATCGAATGCCGGATCGGCGCGCCGCAGACACCGCCGATTGTGGCGGCACCCGTCAGGGTGGAGGGCATGTCGCCAGGGCTCCATGCAGGCGCAGGAAGTCGAGCAGGCCGATCAGGGGCAAACCGAGGACTGTGAAGTAATCTCCGTCGACCGCGTCGAACAGCTGCACGCCTTCGCTTTCCAGCTCATAGCAGCCGACACAGTGCAGGAGGGCCTCGCCCCGGCTGGCCAGATAGGCGTCGAGCCAGGCGTCACTGAACGGCCGGACCGACAACTTGGCGCTGTCGACGACGCGCCAGATCGGCTGACCGTCGCGGGCCACGACCACCGCTGAGTGGAGCTTGTGGCTCTTGCCGCGCAGCTCGAGCAGCAGGGCGCGCGCCTCATCCAGGCTCTCAACCTTGTCGATCAGCCGGCCCCCGAAATCCAGGGTCTGATCGGCCCCGATCACCAGACCCGGGCGTCGGGTCGAGACCTTGACGGCTTTCATGGCCGCCAGGGCGTCGGCGACCTCGCGCGGCGAGGCCCCTTCGGACAGGAGACCCGCCTTGGCGGCGTCTTCGTCGACCCCGGCGACGACCGCGTCAAAGGTCACACCGGCATTGTTCAAGATCGCCTGACGGGCGCTGCTCTTCGAGGCCAGGGTGACCGGCGTCATCCCAGCACCTCGACCGTGCCGCGTCCGTTCGAGAGCAGGTTGATGATCGCCGCAGCGGTTTCCTCAACCGAGCGCCGGGTCACATCGATGATCGGCCAGCCCATGCGCTCGAACAGCCGGCGCGCGGCGATGATCTCGGCCCGTACGGCATCGGCGTCGATATAGTCGCTTTCCCGACTTTCTTTCAGGGACAGCAGCCGGTTGCGACGGATCGAGATCAGCCGGTCGGGCGAAGTCATCAGGCCCACGATCAGGGTGTTCTTCAGTTCGAACAGCTGCTGGGGCGGCGGCGAGGTCGGCACCAGCGGCACATTGGCGGCCCGCACCCCGCGATGGGCCAGATAGATGCAGGTCGGGTCTTGGAGGTGCGCGACACTCCGACCAGGATCACATCGGCCTTGCTGAGGTCCTGGCCGCCCTGGCCGTCGTCGTGGGCGATGGCGTAGTCGAGGGCGTCGATGCGGTCGAAATAGTCGTTGTTCAGAGTGTGCTGGGCCCCGACCCGGGTCGAGATCCGGGCTCCCAGATAGCGCGACATCGCGCTAACCACCGGATCCAGCGCGGCGATACAGGGCATTTCCAGCCGCCGGCAGCCTTCTTCCAGGGCCGTGCGCAGGTTGGGGTCGATGATGGTGTGCATCACGACGCCCGGAGCGCCGGCGATCTCGTCCAGAGCCCGGTCGAGCTGCCGGGTCGAGCGGACAAGGGCGTAGATGTGTTCGATCGGCAGGATGTCGGTAAAGCGGGCGCAAACGGCCCGGGCCATCGCATTGAGCGTCTCGCCCGTAGAGTCGGAAACGAGATGGATATGGAAATAGGTCGCAAACCGCGGGGCGGGGCGCTCACTGTCGCCGGTGCCGGTCGCAGCTTCCTGTGGATCATCCGTTAACGGTTGTTTAACCACTTGCCCTGCCTCTGGGGATGCGCGGGCGCCAATGACGCCCCGAACCGCCTTGTCATATCGCCGCTGTGATCAACGGCCATATTGACCGCGTAACATCCCCAAGCTCGCCCCGCATCCCCCGAGTTCTGGACAAGGGTCATCCCCTGTCCGGGACGAAAGGGTTAACGCTTCGTTACCGTCAGCGCCGGCGTTAAGAGTTCATTAAGGATCTGAAGCCTCTCGGACTTGATCCCCATAATTAACAGGCCTTCTCCCACATGTGGGAGAAGCCGGGATCAGGGCTGAATCGTTTGTGTACGGCGGGTGGAATCGGGGCGTTTTCCCCATGTCGCACTTGCCCTTCCCCTCCTACTTCCAAACTTAAGATCTTATTAAGAAATGAAGATGGGCCTTCGGGCTTGAGCCCGGACGCGTGAAGGGATTTAACGCCCCTCATGACGCTCGTGACCCCAAGCTCCTTTCGGTCCTGTCGGGACAATCCTTTGAACGCCCCCCCGTGTGGTTCATGCGGCAGGCGGGCCGTTACCTTCCGGAGTACCGGGCCGTGCGGGCTACGGCTCCGGATTTCATCTCGTTCTGCTTCGATCCCGAAAAGGCGGCCGAGGTCACCCTGCAGCCCATGCGGCGGTTCCCCTATGATGCGGCGATCGTCTTTGCCGACATCCTGCTGATCCCGGGCGCACTCGGCCAGAAGGTCTGGTTCGAGGCCGGCGAGGGTCCCAAGCTGGGCGAGATGCCGTCGCTCGACAGTATGGCTGAAAAGGCCGGTGAGGCCGGCAAGGCCCTGGCGCTCGTCGGCGAAACCCTGACCCGGGTGCGCGCGGCCCTGGAACCCGAACGGGCTCTGATCGGCTTTGCCGGGGCACCCTGGACGGTGGCGACCTATATGATCGAAGGCGGGTCCAGCGACCGGACCGGGGCCCGGACCTATGCCTACCAGCATCCAGAAGCGCTCGATCGCCTGATCGCGGTCCTGGTCGAGTCAACGATCGATTACCTGGTCATGCAGGTGAACGCCGGGGCCCAGGCCGTGAAACTGTTCGAGAGCTGGGCCGAGGGGCTATCCGAGCCCCAGTTCGAGCGTCTGGTGATCGGGCCACACCGCGCCATCGTCGAAGGGCTGCGGGCCCGCGGTGTCACGGTGCCGGTGATCGGGTTCCCGCGCGGGGCCGGGGCCCTTGTCGAGACCTATGCGTCTGTCGTTCCGGTTCAGGGCGTGGCGCTGGATACCCAGGCCAGCGCCGCCATGGGCCAGCGTATCCAGGCCAGCAAGCCGATCCAGGGCGCGCTCGACCCGCTGTTGTTGCGGGCCGGTGGTGATGATCTGCTGCGCCGGGTCGACCAGATGCTGGAGCAGTGGGGGCAGGGTCCCTACATCTTCAACCTGGGCCACGGGATCCTGCCGGATACCCCGATCGCCCATGTCGAACAGGTTCTGGCGCGGCTGACGGGCAAGTGAGCGGAAAAAAGATCGCGGTCGTCCTGTTCAATCTGGGCGGCCCGGACGGTCCGGACGCGGTCCGGCCCTTCCTGTTCAACCTGTTTCGCGATCCGGCCATCATCGGTGCGCCGGCCTTCATTCGCTATCCGCTGGCCGCCCTGATCTCGACCACGCGCGAGAAGGGGGCCAAGGCCAACTACGCGATGATGGGCGGTGGCTCGCCGTTGCTGCCCGAAACCGAGAAACAGGCCAAGGCGCTGGAGGCGGATCTTGCGAGCCGCCTGACCGGAGATACCGTTCGCTGTTTCATCGCCATGCGTTACTGGAAGCCGTTTACCGAAGAGGCCGCGCGGGCCGTGGCGGCCTTTGAACCGGACGAGGTGGTGCTGCTGCCGCTCTATCCGCAGTTCTCGACGACCACGACCGGCTCTTCGCTGAAGGCCTGGACCAAGGCCTATAAGGGCTCGGGTCGGGTGTCGTCGGTTTGCTGCTATCCGACCTCCGAGGGTCTGATCCAGGCCCATGCCGACATGATCCTGCAGGCCTATGAGGCTGCGGGCCGGCCGGGCCCGGCTCGCCTGCTGTTCTCGGCCCACGGCCTGCCTGAAAAGGTCATCGAGGGCGGTGACCCCTACCAGACCCAGATCGAAGCCACGGCCGCCGCTGTCGCCGCCCGCCTGGGCGAAGGCTGGGACTGGCGCGTGACCTACCAGAGCCGGGTCGGGCCGCTGAAATGGATCGGGCCGTCGACCGATGACGAGATCCGCGCCGCCAGCCAGGACGGCTTGGCCCTGGTGATCACACCGATCGCCTTTGTCTCCGAGCATATCGAGACCCTGGTCGAGCTGGATCACGAATATCGCGAACTGGCTGTCGAACATGGCTGCCCGACCTATGTGCGGGTGCCCGCTCTCGGCGTCACACCTGGCTTTGTCAGTGATCTCGGAACCACGGTGATCGGGGCCCTTGAGGCTCAGGCCCGGACGGTTACCGCCTGCGCGTGGAAATGCGGCGGTGATCGCAGCCAGTGTCCCAACCGCGCGGGAGCCACGACGTGACCGATTTTCTGGTCCAGAACTTCAACCTGATCCGTGGTCTGCACATCCTGGCGGTCATCGCCTGGATGGCCGGGATGCTGATGCTGCCGCGCATCTTCGTCTATCACATGAGCGCCGAACCGGGCTCGAAGATGGATGCGGTCTTCAAGTCGGCCGAGTTGCGCATCCTGCGGATCATCATCAATCCGGCGATGATCCTGGCCCTGGTGTTCGGCCTGGGTCTTATCATGGCTGACGGGGCCATTCGCGGCTGGGACTTCCTGCTCAAGCCCTGGATGCTGACCAAGATCGCGGCCTTGGTCTTCCTGTTCTCCTGGCACGGGTTCATGGCCGGAGCCCGCCGCAAGTTTGCCAGTGACCAGAACACGCGCTCGGAAAAGTTCTGGCGCATGACCAATGAGCTGCCCTTCATCGCCGCGATCATCATCGTCATCTCGGTGACGACCAAGTTCCTGAACGCCTAGGAACGGCGTCTCTGTGGGGCGGGACGCTTGACCCGCCTTCCCGCATGTGGTTCCCATCCCAAAGGGCCTGACGCCGCGCGTCCGGCCTGATCTCCTTCACGGACCGGCGCCCGTCCTGGCGCGCCCCCCGAGGCTCAAGACCTCGAAGGTCCGTCCCCCAAACGATCCGCGCCGTCGTTCCCTGGCGCGCTCACCGTGTCTCCCGACGCAGTGCGATGAACTGAAATCCTTTCGGCCGGGTCTGCGCTTCGCGGGTCCGTGCCCACCCTTGAGTCTGCTCATGACCGAAGACACCGAACACGACGTTTCCGCCGACCTGGAACCCGTCATCGACACCACCACTCCTGCTGAAGCGCCTGGCGCTCGGGACGCCGAGGACAACGGCGACGCTGAAGACACCGGCATTGCCGACGCCGTCGCAGCCCTGGGCCTGAAGACCATGTCGCTGCAGGAGCTGAAGGAAAAATCCCCGGCTGACCTGCTGGCGTTCGCCGAGACCTTCGAGGTCGAGAACGCCAACTCCATGCGTAAGCAGGACATGATGTTCGCCATCCTGAAGACCCTCGCCGAAGAAGGCGTGGAGATCTCGGGGTCGGGCACCATGGAAGTGCTTCAGGACGGCTTCGGCTTCCTGCGCTCGCCGGAAGCGAACTACCTGCCCGGCCCGGACGACATCTATGTCTCGCCCTCACAGATCCGGAAGTACGGCCTGCGGACCGGCGACACCGTGGACGGTGCCATCCGCTCTCCGCGGGAAGGCGAGCGCTACTTCGCCCTGACCGGCGTGGCCAAGATCAATTTCGAAGCCCCGGACAACGTCAAGCACAAGATCCACTTCGACAACCTGACGCCGCTCTATCCCGAAGAGCGCCTGAACATGGAACTGCCCGATCCGACCATCAAGGATCGCTCCGGCCGGGTCATCGACATCGTCGCGCCGCTGGGCAAGGGCCAGCGCTGCCTGATCGTCGCCCCGCCGCGGGTCGGCAAGACAGTGATGCTGCAGAACATCGCCAAGTCGATCGAGACCAACCACCCCGAGTGCTACCTGATCGTCCTGCTGATCGACGAGCGCCCGGAAGAAGTGACCGACATGCAGCGCACCGTGAAGGGCGAGGTGATCGCCTCGACCTTCGACGAGCCGGCGACCCGTCACGTCCAGGTGGCCGAGATGGTCATCGAGAAGGCCAAGCGCCTGGTCGAACACAAGCGCGACGTCGTGATCCTTCTGGACTCGGTGACGCGTCTGGGCCGGGCCTACAACACCACCGTTCCCTCGTCGGGCAAGGTGCTGCCCGGCGGCGTTGACGCCAACGCCCTGCAGCGCCCCAAGCGCTTCTTCGGTGCGGCCCGTAATGTGGAGGAGGGCGGCTCGCTGTCGATCATCGCCACAGCCCTGATCGATACCGGCAGCCGGATGGACGAAGTCATCTTCGAAGAGTTCAAGGGCACCGGGAATTCGGAAATCGTCCTTGACCGCAAGGTCGCTGACAAGCGCATCTTCCCGGCCATTGACGTGCTCAAGTCGGGCACCCGCAAGGAAGAGCTCATCACCCCGCGCGACCAGCTGCAGAAGACCTACGTCCTGCGCCGCATCCTCAACCCGATGGGCGCTTCGGACGCCATCGAGTTCCTGCTCGAGAAGATGCGCCAGTCGAAGACTAACGGCGATTTCTTCCAGTCGATGAACACCTGAGTCCAACCAGACTCACTGCTACTATGGAAAAGCCCCGGGGGTGACCCGGGGCTTTTTTGTGGGTCAGACCGGGTCTGGCCCTACGGGATCAGGAGGGTTGCACCGGTCGTCCTGCGGCCCTCGAGGGCTTCGTGCGCTGCCCGGGCCTCGCTCAGGCGGAAGGTCTGGCCGATCTCGACCTTGACGGCCCCTGATGCCAGGACGGCGAACAGGGCCTCTGCACTCTCGTCCAGTTCCTCGGTCGTGGCGATATAGTCGAAGAGCCGCGGCCGTGTGACATAAAGCGAGCGGCTGCCGAGTTCCAGCGGCGCGAACGGCGGCACCGGTCCGGACGCATTGCCGAAGGTGGCCAGCACGCCGCGGCGACCCAGGCTTTTCAGGCTCGCCTCGAAGGTGTCCTTGCCGACACCGTCATAGACGACCGCCACGCCCTTCCCACCGGTCAGCTCGGCCACCCTGACGGCTACGTCTTCCGTTCCGTAGAGGATGACGTGGTTCGCGCCGAGCCCAAGCGCGATCTCGGCCTTGGCGGGACTTCCCACTGTGGCCAGGACCGTGGCACCCAGGGCCTTGCACCACTGGACCAGGAGCTGGCCGACCCCACCGGCAGCGGCATGGATCAGCACAGCATCGCCGGGTTTCACGTGAAAACATCGCCGGACCAGGAACTCGGCCGTCATGCCCTTGAGCAAAACAGCGGCCGCAGTTTCAAGGCTGACACCGTCCGGCACCCCGACCGCCCGATCGGCCGGGACAATGGCGGCCTCGGCATAGGCTCCTGGGCTGCCGTTATAGGCGACCCGGTCACCAAGGCCGAAACGGCTTACGCCATCCCCGACTGCGTCCACGATACCGGCGGCCTCGAGGCCGAGCACGGCGGGCATCCGCATCGGGTAGAGACCCGAGCGGTGATAGGTGTCGATGAAGTTCAGACCGACGGCCGCATGTCGAACCCGGATCTGGCCGGGTCCGGGTGAGGGCAGGGCGAGGTCGACCGCTTCGAGGACCTCGGGACCGCCTGCGCGTGTTGCCTGGATCGCCAGCATGGGTTCAGGCCAGGTGGGTCTGGAAGAAGGTCAGGGAACGGCCGTTGGCACGGGCCGCATCTTCGGCGTCGTAGTGGGCCCCACCTTCGCGGGCAAAAGCGTGATCCCGGCCGGCATAGGTATGGATCTGGATCTGCGGGTGGTCCTTGAGGGCGCTCAGGATGACCTGCTGGGCTTCGGGCGGAACGAACTGGTCCTTCTCGGCGATGTGCATCAGCAGCGGACGGGCCAGCTTGTCGGCCTCACCCACGTGCTTCTCCAGCCCGACGCCATAGTAGGAGATGCAGGCATCGGCATCGGTGCGGGTGGCGGTCAGGAACGCCAGAAGGCCGCCGAGGCAATAGCCTACGGCCCCGACCTTGCCGGAAACGCCCTCGAGTCGACGGACCGCAGCGATGGTCGCAGCGATGTCGCTGACACCGGCATCGACGTCGAAGGCATTGAAGAGCTCAAAGGCCCGCTTCCACTCGGCTTCCGACTGGTCGGTGATGTCGATCCCCGGTTCGATCCGCCAGAAGAGATCCGGGCAGACGGCGACAAAGCCCTGGGCGGCCAGACCGTCGCAGATATCCCGCATGACCTTGTTGACGCCAAAGATCTCCTGGATCACCACGACGGCGGGGGCCGGGGTCTGGGCGGTGGCCGGGGCGGGGCGGGCCACATAGGCGCTGAAGCTGCCGTCGGGCGTCGTGATGGTAAGGGTCTGGCTCATCGGGATCTCCGTCGCATGGGGTCGATGTGACTTTCGACCAAAGCGCTCTAACGTGACGCGTCGGGCCTGGCCCATAACAATATCGTGCCCTGACCTGAGGGAACTTTCATGAAGATGACCATCGAGATCGATTGCACCCCTGTAGAGGCCCGTGCCTTTCTGGGGCTGCCCGACGTGACCCCGCTCAACGACCATCTGGTCAAGGAAATGCAGGCCCGCATGGACGCCAACATGGCGATGCTGGCCCCCGATGAACTGATGAAGAACTGGATGGCGTTCGGAGCGGGGGCCCAGGACCAGTTCCGCAAGCTGATGACCGCCGCGGCGGGTGCAGCGGTCGGCAAGCGCGACTGATGCGCCAGACGATTTTCGCCCTGGCCACAGCGGCGGGGCGAGCGGCCGTTGCCGTCATCCGGGTCTCGGGCCCGGGCACCCAATCGGCCGTTCAGGCCCTGGCCGGCTCTGTCCCGCGACCCAGGCAGGCCGGCCTGCGTCGTCTGAGGTACGACGGGGTCATGCTGGACGAGGCGCTGGTGCTCTGGTTCCCGGGTCCTGCCAGCTACACCGGCGAGGACGCCGCCGAGTTTCACGTGCACGGGGGGCGGGCTGTGGTCGAGTCCGTGCTCAGCGCGCTGGCGGGCTTGGGACTGCGGCTGGCCGAGCCTGGCGAGTTTACCCGGCGCGCCTTTGAGAACGGAAAGCTGGATCTCGCCCAGGCCGAAGGGGTGGGGGACCTGATTGATGCCGAGACCGAGGGCCAGCGACGTCAGGCCCTGGGCCAGCTCGGCGGGGCCCTCAGTGACCGCTATGAGCGCTGGCGTGACCTGCTGATCCATGCGCTGGCCATGCTGGAAGCCGCCGTCGATTTTCCGGACGAAGACCTGCCGGAAGCGGTGGCTGAACGGGCGCGACCGGGCTTGCGGACCCTGGCTGACGAGATAGACGCGGGCCTGGCGGATCTTGATCGCGGACGGCGGGTGCGTGACGGGTTCAGGGTCGCCCTGATGGGCGCGCCCAACGCCGGGAAAAGCACCCTGCTCAATGGTCTGGCCGGGCGTGATGCGGCCATCGTCACGGCGACGGCAGGAACCACCCGCGACATTATCGAGGTCCCGCTGGAACTGTCTGGATACCGGGTGTTGCTGGCCGATACGGCCGGGCTCAGGGAAACAAACGATCCGATTGAGGCCGAGGGGGTGCGCCGGGCCCGGGCCTGGGCAGGGGCGGCCGATCTGCGGCTCTGGGTCATAGACGCCACGCTAGGCGCGGCAGCCCTTGATGCGGCGGCTGGGATCCTGTCCGCAGGCGACTGGGTTGTCGTCAACAAGGCCGATCTGGTTGCGCCTTCTAGTGAGGCAGCGTGGCTGGCCAGCGCCCGGGCCCGAGGCTGGCAGGCCCTGGCGACCCAGGCTGACGACGCGAGTTCATTGGGGGTGTTGCGGTCTGCCCTGTCGCGTCACGTGGCGGGTGCTCTCGAGGGCTCGGAGTTCCCCGTGGCCACGCGTCTGCGCCATGCCGAACGTCTAAAGGAAGCCCGGGTATATCTTGGTAGGGCCATGTCAGACGCGGGCCTTGCTGTAGAGCTCGCCGCGGAAGATGTACGGCTGGCGGCCCGAGCTTTGTCCAAGATTACTGGGCGGGTGGATCCGGAGGATGTACTCGAAAAGGTTTTTTCGAGCTTCTGCATTGGCAAGTGATGTTCCACGTGAAACACGGTTGAGTTATCCACAGGGTAGTCACAGCTCCGCACACCACTGTTTCACGTGAAACGTCCGGGACTCACGTCGACCTCCAGCGGCAAAACGCGTATAGAGGAGTCCAGCGCCCCCGCCAGTCCCGGGGGCGTTCGCATTGAGGCGCGTACCTTGTCCAATACCTGGGATGTCATTGTCATTGGAGGTGGCCACGCCGGCTGCGAAGCGGCCAGCACGGCGGCGCGCGCGGGCGTGCGGACACTCCTGCTGACCCACAAGCTTGAGACCATCGGGGAAATGTCCTGCAACCCCGCCATCGGGGGTCTGGGCAAGGGCCATCTGGTCCGTGAGATCGACGCCCTGGATGGCGTGATGGGGCGGATGGCCGACAAGGCCGGGATCCAGTTCCGGATGCTGAACCGCTCCAAGGGTCCCGCCGTTCGCGGGCCTCGCTCCCAGATCGACCGCCGGCTCTATCGCGAAGCCATGCAGGCTGAACTGGCTGCCACGAAAAACCTCGAGATCATCGCGGCGGCGGCAGAGGATCTGATCGTTGACGGCGGTGTCGTCGCCGGAGTGATCGACGGGGCAGGGGTCTGCTACCGAGCCTCGCGCGTAGTCCTGACCACTGGCACCTTCCTCAAGGGTCTGATCCATCTGGGCGAGACCCGCACGCCGGCCGGCCGGGTCGGCGATGCGCCGTCGATCGGTCTTTCTGATCGGCTCTATGGTCTGGACTTCCACATGGGTCGGCTGAAGACCGGCACGCCCGCGCGGCTTGACGGGGCGACGATCGCCTGGGACCGACTGGAGATGCAGGCCGCCGATGCCGAGCCTGTGCCGTTCTCGTTCCTGACCGACAGGATCGAGGTGCCGCAGATCCAGTGCGGCATCACCTATACGACCGCCGAGACCCATCAGATCATCGCTGACCGGCTGGGCGAGTCCGCTGTCTATGGCGGTCGTGCCACGGGGATCGGCCCGCGCTATTGTCCGTCGATCGAGGACAAGGTGGTGCGGTTCGCCGACAAGACCAGTCATCAGGTGTTCCTGGAACCCGAAGGTCTGGACGACAGCACGGTCTACCCGAATGGCATCTCGACCTCGGTCTCTGAGGAAACCCAACTGCTGTTCCTGCGGACGATCCCGGGCCTCGAGGCCGTTGAGGTCAAGCGGTACGGCTATGCGATCGAATATGACTATGTCGATCCGCGTGAGCTCTATCCGACCCTGGAGACCAAGCGCCTGCCGGGCCGCTACCTCGCCGGGCAGATCAACGGCACCACCGGGTATGAAGAGGCCGGCGCCCAGGGACTGGTCGCGGGGCTGAATGCCGCCCTGGCGGCTCAGGGTCGGGAGCCCGCCACCTTCGCGCGGGATGAAGCCTATATCGGGGTGATGATCGACGACCTGGTCACCCGGGGCGTTACGGAGCCCTATCGCATGTTCACCAGCCGGGCGGAGTTTCGCCTGACCCTGCGCGCTGACAATGCCGACCAGCGCCTGACCGATCGGGGGCTTGGGCTGGGCATTGTCGGTCCTCGCCGGGCTGAGGCCTGGGCGGCCAAGAAGGCCGATCTCGACGCCGCCCGGCGTTATGCCCGCTCTGTCAGCCTGACGCCACCGGAAGCCATCCGGGCCGGGTTCAAGGTCAATGCCGACGGTCAGCGCCGCGATGTGTTCGCCATGCTCGCCTATCCGGATGTGACCCTCGACCGTCTCGCCGAGGTCTGGCCCGAGGTTTCCACGTGGAACACTGCGGTGCGGGAGCAGATCGAGATCGAGGCGGCCTATGCCGGCTATCTTGACCGGCAGCGTGCCGATGCCGAGTCCCTGCGCCGCGATGAGGATTTGCGGCTGCCCGCCGATCTCGACTATGCCGAGATCGGCAGCCTGTCGAACGAGGTGCGTGAGAAGCTGATGCGGGTGCGACCCCTGACCCTGGGCCAGGCGGCCCGGATCGAAGGCGTGACGCCCGGAGCCCTGACGGCGCTTCTGGCCCACGTGCGTCGTCATGCTGCCTGAGCCCGCGCCGATGACCGAAGTCCTCGAGACACCGGCGCTCGACGCGTCAGGCTTCCAGGTCCTGATGGGGGTGACGGATGCGCAACTGGCCGACCTGGCCCGCTATCAGACCCTGCTGGCCGAGTGGAATACGGTGATGAACCTCGTCGGCCCGGCCACCATCGCCACCTACTGGACCCGCCATGCGCTCGACAGTGCCCAACTGCTGGCCCTGGCACCGACGGCCCGGATCTGGGCCGACCTGGGGGCCGGCGCCGGTCTGCCCGGTGTCGTTCTGGCCATACTTCTGAAGGACGTACCGGGTGCCAAGGTTCATCTCGTCGAGAGCATGGCCAAGCGCTGCCGGTTCCTGGCTGAGGTCTGCGGTGCGCTGGACCTGCCGGTCGAGATCCATAATGCCCGCGCCGAAACCCTGAACCTGACGGTCGACGTCGTCACCGCCCGAGCCTGCGCGCCGATGACCAAGCTGCTGGGCTTTTCCTGGCCGTATCTGCATCGCGGGGCCCTGGGCCTGTTCCTCAAGGGTCAGGACGTCGAGATCGAACTTTCCGAGGCTCGAAAGTCTTGGAAATTCGCCGCCGAACTGAGACCAAGCCAAAGCGATCCCCGTGGTCGCATCGTTCAAGTCAAAGGGCTGTCCCGTGTCCGTTAAACCTGTTCAGCCGCTTCGCGTTCTCGCTGTCGCCAACCAGAAGGGCGGGGTGGGCAAGACCACGACCGCCATCAACCTGGGCACCGCCCTGGCAGCCTGCGGCGAGCGCGTCCTGCTGATCGACGCCGATCCGCAGGGAAACTGCTCGACCGGCCTCGGCATCACGCGCCAGCAGCGCCGCACGACGCTCTATGACGTGCTGATGGGCGCCTCGCCGATCGCCGATGCGGCCGTAGCGACCAGCCTGCCGGGGCTCGACGTCATCCCGGCCGATGCCGACCTGTCGGGGGTCGAGCTTGAACTGGGTCAGACCGCGCGCCGGTCCTACCGTCTGCAGGATGCCCTGGAGCCCCTGCGCGCCAACGGCAGCTACACCTATGTGCTGATCGACTGCCCGCCGTCCCTGAACGTGCTGACCGTCAATGCCATGACCGCCGCCGATGCGGTGTTCGTGCCCCTGCAGTGCGAGTTCTTCGCCCTTGAGGGCCTCACCCAGCTGATCCGCACGATCGAGCGGGTGCGGGGAAGCCTCAACCCGCGGCTGGAGATCCAGGGCGTGGTCCTGACCATGTACGACAAGCGCAACAGCCTGTCGGAACAGGTGGCCAAGGATGTGCGGGCCCACTTCGGCGACAAGGTCTATGACGCGGTGATCCCGCGCAATGTGCGGGTCTCTGAGGCCCCGTCGTTCGGCAAGCCGGTGCTGCTCTATGATCTCAAATGCGCTGGCAGCCAGGCCTATCTGAAGCTGGCGCGCGAAGTGATCAGCCGCGAACGCACGCGCCAGGCCCAGGCCGCCTGAACCTTTTTGAAGTCCAACCTAGCAGTCGATACGCGTTGAAGATGGAGTCCGTCGTGGTGGGAGAGCCGGGTATGGCCGAAGGGCGTAGGGGTTTGGGTCGCGGTCTGTCCGCCCTGCTGGGTGAGGTGGACGCCGCGCCGGCCCAGGCACCAGGCGAGCGGATCGGCGGCACCAACGAGGCCCCGATTGAGCTCCTGCGCCGCAATCCGGATCAGCCGCGCCGGACCTTCCGCGAAGAAGACCTGAGCGAACTGTCCGACTCAATCCGTGAGAAGGGCATTCTGCAGCCGATCCTCGTGCGTCCGGCGCCGGGGGCCCCCGGTGAGTACCAGATCGTCGCCGGTGAACGCCGCTGGCGTGCCGCCCAGCGGGCCGGCCTGCGGACCGTGCCGATCATGGTTCGCGAGCTTGATGATCTGGCCGTGCTCGAA
>Ga0187843_10000772_pt1 | contig 21348 bp, 20 predicted proteins | sample SpaLakP09_SKY_43_FD_134516 | JGI IMG/M metagenome (GOLD analysis project Ga0187843, IMG submission 134516) | Oligotrophic lake water microbial communities from Sparkling Lake, Wisconsin, USA - SP09_SKY_43 | ecosystem: Environmental > Aquatic > Freshwater > Lake | place: USA: Sparkling Lake...
CCGGAAGGGCGTGTGCTGCTGTCCCGCGGTGACCGCGCCTACGCCCGCGGCGACTTCAGCCAGGCCACCGACTACCGCATCTTCCGCAGCACCAAGCCGCTGCGCGACCCGACGACCGGCGAGGTGCTGGGCTTCGAGGCGCCCTACCTCGGCACGGCCGAGCTGATGCAGGGCGAACAGACCCGACCCGGACCGGACGGCAAGGCCGACATCATCCCGGCCACCCTGCTGGTCAAGGCGGTGCGCCAAGAAGCCGGCGTGGGCGACCGGCTCTCGCCGGTGCCGCAGCGCAGCTTCGACCGCTATGTTCCGCATGCGCCGGCCACGCCGGTGGACGGCCAGATCGTCTCGATCTACGGCGAGAGCCTGACCGCCGGCCAGAACCAGATCGTGGCGCTGAACCGCGGGGCCAAGGACGGCATGGAGCGCGGCCATGTGCTCGCGCTGTGGCAGGCCGGCCGCCGCACCCTGGACCGCACCGGCGAGAGAGCCCAAGAGATCAAGCTGCCCGACGAACGCCATGGCATCCTGTTCGTCTTCCAGGTCTATTCGCGCGTGTCGTACGCGCTGATCATCTCGGTACAGGAGCCTGTGCGCCCCGGCGACCGCTTCACCCAGCCCTGAGCGGCTGACGGCGTCGCGCCATGATCGAGCGCGATGAACTGGCCTGCTGGCTGCGCCTACTGGAAAGCCCCGGCATCGGTCTGGAGACGGCGCGCCAGCTGCTGGCCGAAGCCGGTTCGCCGCAGCAGGTTTTCGAACTGCCCCTGCATGAGCTGCTGAGCAGCAAGCAGCTGGAGGGTCTGCGCCAGCCGCCGGACCATCTGGACGGCCTGATCGCCAGCACCTGGGCCTGGCTGCAGGCCGACGCCCGCCACCAGCTCCTGCTGCTGGGCGATCCCGACTACCCCGACGCCCTGCTGCAGACGGCCGATCCGCCACTGCTGCTTTACCTGCACGGCCGGCGCGAGCTGCTGGGCAAGCCGGCGCTGGCTGTCGTTGGTAGCCGCGGCCCGACCCCGCAGGGCCGCGACGACGCCGAAGCCTTCGCCCGCGAGCTGGGGCAGGCCGGCCTGGTTATCGTCTCGGGCCTTGCTTTGGGCATCGACGCTGCAGCCCACCAGGGCGGCTTGGCCACCGGCACCATCGCCGTGGTCGGCACTGGGCTTGACCAGATCCATCCCAAGCGCAACGCATCGCTGTGGCGCGAGATCGCCGCACACGGCCTGATCGTCAGCGAATACTCGCTCGGCACGCCAGTGCTGCCGCCCAACTTCCCGCGCCGCAGCCGCATCATTGCCGGACTGTCGCAGGGTTGCCTGGTGGTCGAAGCGGCGCTGCCCTCGGGCTCCCTGATCACCGCCCGCCTGGCCAGCGAGGCCGGCCGCGATGTGTTTGCCATCCCCGGCTCCATCCACTCACCGCTCAGCAAGGGCTGCCATGCGCTGATCCGCCAGGGCGCCAAGCTGGCGGAAAGCGCCGCCGATGTTCTGGAAGAGCTACCGCAAGGCCGGCCCGCGGCAGTCGGCTACAGCACAGAACAGCGTCTCGTGCTGCGCCTGATGGGCTACGACCCGGTCTCGCTGGACGAGTTGCAGGCGCGCGGTGGCTGGAGCAGCGCGGACCTGAGCGCCCAGCTGCTGGAGCTGGAAACTGGCGGCGCGGTCGCGCGCCTGGCGGGCCAGCTGTTCCAGCGCCGCGCGGGGGTCTGAGGCGCAATTTCCGCCCTCTTTTGCGCGATTCGGCGGCTCAGACGCTCGGGTATCATCGGCCCATGTTTGACGTGCTCGTCTATCTCTACGAAACCTATTGGCGCCCGGATGCCTGCCCGGATCACGTCCAGCTGACGCGCAAACTGTCGGCTGTCGGCTTCGAGAGCGACGAAATCCAGGAGGCGCTGTCCTGGCTGGACGGCCTGGCTGTGGCGGCCGAGTCACATCACGGCGAACAGGGCGCACTGAGCCTGCGGGTCTATTCCATTGACGAGCTGGACCACCTGGGCGAGCCCTCGGTGGGCTTCATCAGCTTCCTTGAATCGGCCGGCGTGCTGCCCCCGCCGATGCGCGAGATGGTGATCGACCGCGCCATGGCCATCCCCGGCGCCCCGATGGACCTGGAAGACCTGAAGATCATCGTGCTGATGGTGTTCTGGAGCTTGGGCGAAGAGCCCGACGCGCTGATCCTCGACGAGCTCTTCGTCGCGCCGGAAGACCGGCTGATCCACTGAATCAATTCAGAAGTCGCGTTGGGTCGACGTCGAGCTTGGCCAGCGCGTTGCGCGTCGCCTTCACCGTCAACGCCTCGTCCTGCGCCGGCAGCAGCAGGCCTGCCTGCAGGAAAGCCGCCACCCGGCTCAGCTGGAACAGCACGCCGCGGCCCTGCGGCGTAACGAACAGTGCCAGCCCGCGGCGCGTGCCGCGCCAGGCCAGTTGCACCACCTCGTTGCGGCCGCGGTAGTCCAGCATGTACCAGCTGCCGACCTGCAACTCGCGAGCCCAGGCGAGCATGGCAGGGGTCGGCACCGAGCCGCCCTCGGCCACCACTTCCAGGCCCTCGGTCTCGTGACCGGAGAGGTCGCGCACGATTGACTCGTTGATCTGCAGCTCACCCTCGGGCAGCAGGGCCTCCAAAGTTTCGAGCTGCTCCATCAATTCTTCCAGGCGCTCGCGCGGAATTGGTGCAGTTTTGGCGGTGAAGGCCGCGGCCAGCGCGTTGTTGAGCCCACGCACATGCTCGTCCTGCTTGGCCGCGGGCACACCGGCCTGGCCCATGCCGTCGCGCAGGGTCTTCAGCAGCGGTGGCAGGCGGCGGATGACCTCGGCGCGCTCCTCGCGGGAGACCTTGGCGCTGGCCGACCAGATCAGGTCGGCGGCCGCGCGCTTCATCACCTTAGTGGCCTCGGATTGAGCGCCGGCGCGCACCGCCGTGACGGCCAGCACATCGGCCCAGACCTGGAACAGGAACTCGCGCACGCCGTCCTGGACTGGCACCTCGTTGAGCATCTTGCGCAGCTCGATGGTGTACTGGATCGCCAGCGTCTCGCGCTGCTCGACCTGCTGGGCCAGCGAAACACCCTTCATCGAGGCCTGGTTCTCGTTCTCGAAATAGTGGTCGAGGAATTTCTCGAACTCGCCCAGCACGGTGGCGAAGACGCGCCGGCCGGTGTCGGGGTAGGCCTCGACCACCTGGACCACGCGCTTGATCTCTCGCTCCAGGGTGTCGGCCACTGCGCCCGGCGCGCCGGCCGAGGTGCTGAAGCCCATCACGCAGGAGCCCATGCGGTCGATCAGCTGGCGTGCGGGATGGTCGATGGCAGCGAAAAAATCGGGCTCGCTGACGGCCACGCGTAGCACCGGCATCTGCAGACGCGCAAACCACACGCGCACGGCGGCCGGGATGCGCTCCTCGGTCAGGATGCTCTGGAACATCATCGCCACGATCTCGATGGTGGCGCGCTCGGCCGGCGTGTCGGCCGCCTGCTTGAGCACCTGCTTGAAGGCCTGGTTGCGGCTGCGCAGTTCTTCCAGCGCCTGCGGCGCGGGCGCGTCAGCCAGGGAGACCCCACCACTGCCCGCAACTTCGGGGCGGCGCTGCAGGGAATCCTGAGCATGCTTGATGGCGGCCACAAGGCGCGGCGAGGCGGTCGGCGCAGCCGGTACAGCGCCTGGGGACCCTCGGGTCACTGTCGCCAGACCTTGATTGGCCGTGGTGGCAAAACCTGAGACATGGCGGCCCAGCACGCGCTGCAGCTGGGCCAGCACTTCCTCTGCCTGGCCGCTGGCGGCGCTGCGCACTGCCGCTACCGCGGCTGGCGTCGCCAGGCCGGAGGTGGCACGCATCGGTGGCGCTGCCGGCGACGGCACAGCACTGCCACCCACGCCATTCACGATCACCTGTACCGGCACATGCACCGGCGTGCCCGCCGCCTGCGGCGAGCGCCGGATGAAGGGGCGCAAATCGACCTCGGGCAGCACACCCTGGGCGATCAGCCAGCGGTTCACCTCGTGGTAGGCCTCGCCCAGCAGCAGTGCAAATTCCTCGTGCAGATCACTCTGCAGCATCAGCCAGACGGAGGCATCGAGGCCGCTGCGGGTCCAGGCGTCCAGCGCGAGGTCGGCCACCACATGGGCGCGCAGCAGGTCATGCGGCGCAAGGTCCTCGTGTGCCTCCAGCATCTGCATGCGGGTGCGCAGGTCGGTGAACTCCCAGGTGGCCCGGTCCATCATCGCAAGTGCCAGACGCGAGCCGGTGATCTCGCGCTCGATCGTGACATCGTCGACCAGAGCCATCTTGCCCGAGCTGCCGCCACCCGCGGTACTACCGGCTGGGCGCGGCGGCTCGGCGGCGCCGTAGACCGCGGCATGGCGCAGGCCGCTGATGAAGCCAGCGAGCCAGGCGGCGCCGTTGCGCTTCCAGGCCTGCACGGCATCACGCCGCGCCACCATCACCGCGTACTCGGCCGGCTGCAGCAGCAGCTGATCAGCGGTGTGATTGAGCGTGCTGCCCAGCGGCGCCATGCCACGCAGCATGGCCTCGATATAGACGCGCCGCGCCTGAGTGGCCAGGGCCAAATTGCGGGCGGCTGCGGTCATGGAGGTGATGGACTGGGACGCAGTAGAGGTGTTTTGACTCTACACCACGGCGCCAGAATTCGGGTCGTCCGGGTCTTCCTTGTTGATCGGCGTCTTCACCAGGTCTTCGCGCTTGACGCCCAGCCACATCGCGATCGCCGCGGCAACAAACACCGAGGAGTAGATGCCGAACAAGATGCCGATAGTCAGTGCAACCGCAAAGTAATGCAGGGTCGGGCCGCCGAAGAGCAGCATCGACAGCACCACCAGCTCGGTGCTGCCGTGGGTAATGATGGTGCGGCTCATCGTACTGGTGATGGCGTGATCGATCACCTCGTGGGTGTTGAGCTTGCGGTACTTGCGGAAGGCCTCGCGCACCCGGTCGAAGATCACCACCGACTCATTGACCGAGTAGCCCAGCACCGCCAGGATCGCCGCCAGCACCGCCAGCGAGAACTCCCACTGGAAGAAGGCGAAGAAGCCCAGGATGATGACCACGTCGTGCAGGTTGGCGATCACGCCGGCCAGCGCGAACTTCCATTCGAAGCGGATCGCCAGGTAGATGATGATGCCGATGACGGTGGCCAGCAGCGCCTTGGCGGCGTCCCACGCCAGCTCGGCACCGACGGCCGGGCCTACGACCTCGCTGCGCGAAAGCTTGATCGGCTCAGCGCCGGCCGCCGTCGTGCAGACCTGCTTGCTGATCTCCTCGCCCTTGTCGGTCACCAACTGCTTGGCGCTGATGGTGCCAGTCTCGGCCTTGCACAGAGCGCCAAAAACCTTGTCGACCACCTCGGTCTGCTTCTCGCCGGGGCGCACAGGCAGGCGGATCATCACGTCGCGCGAGCTGCCGAAGTTTTGCACCTGCACCTCACCGAAGCCCATGGCCTCGATGGAGTGGCGGGTCTTCTCGATCTGCGCCACCTGAGGGTACTCGACCTCGATCACCGTACCGCCGGTGAACTCGATCGAGAAGTGCAGGCCGCGCGTGACCAGGAAGAACACGGCGGCGGCGAAGGTGATGAAGGAGATCGCGTTGAGCAGCAACGCGTGCTTCATGAACGGGATATCCCGTTTGATTCGAAACAGTTCCATGGCTTGCTCTTTTCCTCAGGCCTTGGCCACGGGCTCAGAAGCCTCGGCCGCAGGTTTCCAGATCTGACCGATCGATAGCGTCTTGAGTTTCTTCTGGCGGCCATACCAGAGGTTGGCCAGCGCGCGAGAGAACACCACGGAAGAGAACATCGAGGTCAGGATGCCCAGGCAATGCACGACGGCAAAGCCCTTCACAGGGCCGGAGCCGAAGGCCAGCAGTGCCACGCCAGCGATCAGGGTCGTGACGTTGGAGTCCAGGATGGTGGCGAAGGCGCGCTCGTAGCCGATGTTGATGGCGGCCTGCGGCGCCGCACCGCCGCGCAATTCCTCGCGGATGCGCTCGTTGATCAACACGTTGGAATCGATCGCCATGCCCAGCGCCAGGGCCATGGCAGCGATGCCCGGCAGGCTCAGGGTGGCCTGCAGCATCGACAGCAAGGCCAGCAGCAGCAGCAGGTTGAAACCCAAGGCCAAGCTGGAGAAGACACCGAAGAGCATGTAGTAGATGCTCATGAAGATGGCCACGGCAATGAAGCCGCCAACCACGCTGTAGATGCCCTTCTGGATGTTCTCGGCGCCCAGGCTGGGGCCGATGGTCTTCTCTTCGATGATCTCCATCGGCGCAGCCAGCGAGCCGGCGCGCAGCAGCAGCGAGGTGTCATTGGCCTCCTGCGTGGTCATCGCGCCCGAGATTTTGACGCGGCCGCCACTCAATTCGCTGCGGATCACCGGCGCCGTCACCACCTCGCCCTTGCCCTTCTCGAACAGGATGATGGCCATGCGCTTGCCGATGTTCTCGCGCGACAAGTCCTTCATGATGCGGGCGCCCTTAGCGTCCAGGGTCAGGTCGACTGAGGGCTGCTGGTTCTCGTCGAAGCCGGGCTGGGCGTCGTTGAGGTTCTCACCGGTCAGCACCACCTGGCGCTTGACGATGATGGGGCCGAAAGCGCGGTCCATGAAGCGCTCGGTGCCAAACGGCACAGGGCCGGCGCCAGTCAGCGCGGCCTGGGCCTCGGCGCTGTCGTCCACCATGCGCAGTTCCAACGTGGCGGTGCGGCCGATGATGTCCTTAGCGCGGGCGGTGTCCTGCACGCCAGGCAGTTGCACGACGACACGGTCCAGGCCCTGCTGCTGGATCACTGGCTCGCTGGTGCCGAGCTCGTTGACCCGGTTGTGCAGGGTGGTGATGTTCTGCTTGAGTGCGGCGTCCTGCACCGCGACCATGGCCTGCGGCTTCAGCGTACCGAGCAGGCCGCCGTCGGCGGTGTCGGCCCACTGCACATCGGGCAGTTGGTCGGTCAGCAGACGCTGCGCCTGCTGGCGCGGCTCGGGCTCACGAAACGCGATGACCACGTTGTTGCCATCGCGGCTGATGCCGGCGTGACGGATATTCTTGTCGCGCAGCATGGTGCGCACGTCACCGGTCAACGACTCGGCCTTCTTGGTCAGCGCCGACTTCATGTCGACCTGCATCAGGAAGTGCACGCCACCGCGCAGGTCGAGGCCCAGGTACATCGGGTTGGCATGCAGGGCAGCCAGCCAGTGCGGCGAGCGCGACAGCAGGTTCAGAGCGACCACATAGGTCGGGTCGGCCGGGTCGGTGTTCAGCGACTTGCTGATGACGTCCTTGGCCTTGATCTGGGTGTCGGTGTCGGCGAAGCGGGCCTTGATCGAGGAGCCCTCCAGCTGCACGAAGTCGGCCTTGATCTGGGCTGCCGTCAGCGCAGCTTCGATGCGCTCGCGCAGCGTGCCGTCGACCTTGACGGTGACCTTGGCGCTCGACACCTGCACTGCGGGCGCCTCACCGAAGAAATTCGGCAGCGTGTAGATGAAGCCGACGAGCATCGCGACGACCAGCATCGCGTACTTCCACAGCGGATAACGATTCATGGGGGCATCCTCTCAAACTCGCCACAGCAGTGGCGGCGAGCGCTGCCGGTCAGGCCGGCAGCCATGGCCAGATTTGACCGAAGTGATTACTTGACCGTGCCCTTGGGCAGCACTTGCACCACGGCCGAACGCTGCACCTGCAGCTCGACGCCGCTGGCCACTTCGAGGGTCAGGAAGCTCTCGCCGACCTTGCTGATCTTGCCCAGCAGGCCGCCAGAGGTGACGACCTCGTCGCCCTTGGCAATCGCCTCGATCATGGCCTTGTGTTCCTTCTGGCGCTTCATTTGCGGGCGGATCATCACGAAGTACAGCACCACAAACATCAGCACCAACGGCAGCATGCTCAGCAGGCTGGACTCGCCACCGGCGGCACCGGCGGTCTGGGCGAAAGCATTGGAAATAAACACGTCGAATTCCTCTGAATTGAGCACGCCCGCTTTGGCGGATGCCGGCGGGCGAATGAACGGCGGATTGTATGCGGAGGCCCGAAGCCACCCTTATCCACCACGGCGGACTCGAAGCTGAGGGCGCTGGCACGCCGCACAACCCGGTCTTTACCCGTAGTTGACAAGGTAGCCCTCGCCTTTTATCGTTTAAATATATTTACAGAATATTGGAATCACCATGACAAACCCGACCCTGCCGCGCTGGTGCGGTGTCTTTCCCGCCGTCACAAGCAAGTTCCTCCCCAACGAGGACCTGGACTTCGCCGCGATGGAACGGCATTTCGAGTTCCAGATCCAGGGCGGCGTGCACGGCCTGGTCACCGGTGGCTCGCTGGGCGAGGCCAGCACCCTGACCCTGGAAGAGAAACTGGAAGTCGCTGACACCGCGCTGCGCGTCTCGGCCGGCCGGGTGCCAGTGCTGGCCAATGTGTCGGAGACCAGCACGCGGGCCGCGCTGCGCTATGTGGAAGGGGCGGCCAAGCTGGGCGTGCAGGGCCTGATGCTGATGCCGGCTGTGCTCTACCCGGCCGATACCCGCGAGGCGATCGTCAATGTGCGCACCATTGCCGAGGCGGCTCAGCTACCCATCATGGTCTACAACAACCCGGTGTCGTATCGCGTCGACCTGAAGACCGAGGATTTCGCCGAGCTGGCCGACTGCGAATGGCTGGTCGCGATCAAGGAGTCCACCGACAACATCCGCCGCATCACCGACCTGCGCAATGCGCTGGGCGATCGCTATCAGCTCTTCATCGGCGTCGACGACCTGAGCTTCGAGGGCCTGGCCCTGGGCTGCGACGGCCTGCTGGCCGGCCTGTGCGATGCCTTCCCGGCCGAGACGGTGGCGCTCTACAACATGATGCAGGCCCGGCGCTATGACGAGGCGCTGAAGCTCTACCGATGGTTCATGCCGCTGCTGCACCTCGATGTGTCGGCCAAACTGGTGCAGAACATCAAGCTGGCCGAGGCGATGGTCGGCCAGGGCAACGAGAACGTGCGCCGCCCGCGCCTGCCGCTGGCCGGTGAGGAACGTTCGCGGGTGCAGGCCATCATCCAGCGCGCGCTCGACACCCGGCCGGACCTGCACACGCTGTTCTGAGGCGATGATGCCGGCATGAGTTTCGATACCGCCGAACGAGAAGACCCAAAGCGCCGGGTGGCAGACCAGGCCTACGACGCCGTCGAAGCGATGATCGCCACCCTCGTGCTGAAGCCGGGGGCGCCGATCGTCGAGTCCGAGCTGATCGCGCAGACCGGCCTGGGCCGAACGCCCACCCGCGAGGCCCTGATGCGCCTGGTCGCAAACGGCCTGATCGTGCAACTGCCGCGGCGCGGCCTGTTGGTCAGCGACATCCAGATCGCCCAGCACCTGGACCTGCTGGAGGCACGCCGCGTGCTCGAGCGCTTAATTGCCAGCACCTCGGCCCGCCGCGCCACGCCGCCGCAGCGCGAGGCCTTGCTGGCCTGCGCCGACACGATGGACGCGGCAGCCGCTCGCAGCGACCTGAATGCCTATATGCAGGCCGACCAGGCGCTGGACCGGGTCAACCACGCCGCCTGCCGCAATGCGGCGGCAGTAGCAGCCGTCGTGCCGATGGTGATCCAGTGCCGGCGCTTCTGGGTCGCCTACAAACATCAGGGCGACATGGCCGAAGGCGCGCGTTGCCACCGCGCGCTCGCCCAAGCCATCGCCGCCGCGAAGCAGGACGAGGCGGCGGCGGCCAGCGATGCCTTGATGGACTACCTGCGCAAGTTCGCGCAGCAGGTGATTGAATGAGCGGGCCGAGCGCCGGACCGCCCCAAGCCGGACCGCATCCACTCGGCGGATCGGTCGGCGTACACGCCAGCCGAGGGACTCACGTGACACGGTTTATCGACTCCCACACAGGCGGCGAGCCGACGCGAATCATCATCGAAGGCGGCCCGGACCTGGGTGGCGGCTCGATGGCGGAGCGCCTGGTCCGCTTCCGCGAGCGGCACGACGACTGGCGCCGTGCCGTCGCGATGGAGCCGCGCGGATCGGACGTGATCGTCGGCGCCCAGCTCTGCGCGCCCGAGCTGCCCGACAGCACGGCCGGCGTGATCTTCTTCAACAATGTCGGTTATCTGGGCATGTGCGGCCACGGCAGCATCGGCCTGATCGCCACCCTGGCCTGGCTGGGCCGCATCCAGCCAGGCGAGCACCGAATCGAGACGCCGGTCGGCCGCATCACCGCCACCCTGCACGAGGACGGCAGCGTCAGCATCGCCAATGTGCCGGCCTACCGGCAGGCTCGACAAGTGGCCGTGACCGTCGGCACTCAGACCGTGCACGGCGACATCGCCTGGGGCGGCAACTGGTTCTTCCTCTGCGAGGACCACGGCCTGGCGCTGGACGCCGGCAACACCGAAGCGCTGACGGACTTCGCCTGGCAGGTTCGAGAAGCCTTGGGCCGCCCCGAGGTCGACCACATCGAGCTGACCGGCCCCGCGCAAGACCCCGCCAACCACGGCCGCAACTTCGTGCTCTGCCCCGGCAAAGCCTACGACCGCAGCCCCTGCGGCACCGGCACCAGCGCCAAGCTGGCCTGCCTGGCGGCCGAGGACAAGCTGGCGCCGGGCGAGATCTGGCGGCAGGAGAGCGTGATCGGCAGCGTGTTCGAGGCCAGCTACCGTGCGGGCGATGAGGGTCAGATCTTGCCAACCATCACAGGACGCGCCTACGTCAACCTGGACGCCACGGTGGTGTTCCAGCCGGGTGACCCCTTTGCATGGGGCATTGCCTGAGAACGGCGGATGTATTGATCGTGGGCGCCGGCATCATCGGCGCCGCCTGCGCCCGCGAGTTCGCGCGCCAGGGCCTGAGCGTGGCCGTCATCGACCCCGGCCCAATCGGCGCCGGCGCCAGCGCGGCGGCGATGGGCCATCTGCTGGTGGTCGACGACGCCGAGTTCGCCTTGAGCCAGCGCTCCCTGCAGCTCTGGCAACAGTGGCTGGACGAGAACCCGGCCCATGCGGCACTGGCCGAGCATCAGCGCTGCGGCACCCTGTGGATCGCCAGCGATGACGAGGAGTTGGCATTGGCCCGGCAGAAGCGGGAGTTCTACGCGGCGCGTGGCGTGGCGGCCGAGTTGATTGACGCCGCGGAACTCGCCCGCCTGGAGCCGCTGCTGCGCCCCGGGCTGGCCGGCGCGCTGCGCGTTGCCGGCGATGCCCGCGTCTACCCGCCCAAGGTGGCGGCACGTTGGCTCAAGGAGGCAAAAGTCGAGGTGATGCGCGGCGAGGTGCTCGCGCCCGAAGGCCAGGGCCTGCGGCTGGCCGATGGCCGGCGGCTGTGGGGCGCGCTGACCGTGCTGTGCGCCGGCCTGGCCAGCCAGCGCTGGCTGCCGCCCGGCTGGCTGCTGCCGAAGAAGGGGCAGCTGGCGATCACGCAACGCCAGCCGCTCACGGTGAACCATCAGCTGGTCGAGCTGGGTTATCTGAAGAAGGCCCACCTGGCCGAGAAAGACTCCGTCTCCTTCAACGTCCAGCCGCGCCCCGGGGGCCAGCTCTTGATCGGCTCCTCACGTCAGCCCGGCCGCGCCGACAGCGCACTCGATCAGGCGCTGCTCGGCCAGATGCTGGAGAGTGCCTGCGCCTATCTGCCGGCTTTGGCGCACATGAGCCTGCTGCGCTGCTGGACTGGCATTCGCCCGGCCAGCCGCGATGGCCTGCCGCTGATCGGCGCGCACCCGAGCTTGCCGCGGGTCTGGCTGGCCAGCGGCCATGAAGGCCTGGGCATCACCACCTCGCTGGCCACGGCCGAACTGCTGGCCGACCTAAGCCTGGGCCGCACGCCCTTGCTAGACGCCGCACCGTTCACACCGAGCCGCCTGAAATGAAGATGCTGATCAACGGCCAGCCCTGCCAGGTGCCCGAAGGCTGCAGCGTCGCCGCGGCCCTGGCCCATGCCGGGCAGCCCAGCGCCACCTTCTGCGGCATGGGCCAGTGCCAGCAATGCCAGGTGACGATCGACGGCGTCAATCACCGCCTGGCCTGCATGACGCCGGCCGTCGACGGCATGGTCATCGAGGTGGCGCATGAACCCTGTTGAAGCCGACGTGATCGTCGTCGGCGCCGGCCCGGCCGGACTCGCCGCCGTGCGCCGCCTGCTGCAGGCCAATCAGCGCGTCATCTGGGTCGATCAAGGCGCGCGGCCGGGCGGGCAGATCTGGCGAAGCGCCGTGCCGCAACAGTGGGAGATAGCGACTCACCCCCATCTGCTATGGCTGCCTGGCCACGCGGTCATCGCCGCCGAAGGCCAGCAGCGCCTGCTGCTGCACAGCCTAATAAATCCTTCGCAAGCATCTCTGTGGATCAGTGCGCCACGGCTGCTCCTGGCCCTGGGCGCCCGCGAGCGCTTCCTGCCTTTCCCAGGCTGGACCCTGCCCGGCGTGCACGGCGCAGGTGGTCTGCAGGCCCTGGTCAAGAACGGCTGGCCGATCCGCAGCCAACGCACCGTGCTGGCCGGCTCCGGCCCACTGCTGCTGGCGGCGGCGGATACCGTACGGGCGGCCGGCGCCGACCTGCGCCTGATCGCCGAGCAGGCATCGGCCACCACGCTGACCCGGTTCGCCGCCCGCCTGCCGCAAGGCAAGATCGCGCAAGCGGCAGCCCTGCGCTGGCGCTTGCGCGGTGCACCCTATCGCGCGGCCACCTGGGTCGTGCGCGCCCTGGGTGAGTACAAGCTTGAAGCGGTGGAGCTCAACGACGGCAGCCATGTGAGCTGCGAGGCACTGGGCATCGGCTTCGGCCTGCTGCCCAACACCGCGCTGGCCGAGTTGCTAGGCTGCCGCATCAGCGCCGGCGCCATCGCCGTGGACGGCGCGCTGCAGACATCGCTGAAAGACGTCTACGCAGCCGGCGAATGCACCGGCATCGGCGGCGTCGACAAGGCGCTGATCGAGGGCGAACTGGCCGCCTTGCAGATGCTGGGCCAGGACGACGCACGCTTGCGCCGTGCCCATGTGCGCGCACAGGCCTTCGCCGGCCGACTAGCCGCCAGCTTCGCGCCCCGTCCTGCGCTGCTGCAGCTGGCCGATGCCAAGACCACCATTTGCCGTTGCGAGAACGTCACCCTCGCCGAACTGAAGACTCAAGCAGACTGGCGCAGCGCCAAGCTGCAGACCCGCTGCGGCATGGGTGCCTGCCAGGGCCGCATCTGCGGACCGATCACGCAGGAGCTGCTCGGCTGGCCAGCACAGCAGGGCGTGCGCGAGCCGCTGCAGCCAGTGCCGCTCGGCTGCTTCCTGCCGCCACGCGATCCGGCTTGACCGGCTTCGGCGCATCGTCGATGCTGGCCCCATGACCGTTCGCCGCCCCACCTTGCTCGCCTTCCTCCTCCTGTTCTTCACGACGCTCGGCTGGGCCCAGCAGCCCTTGCAGATCGGCTCCAAGCGTTTCACCGAGTCCTACATCCTGGCGCAGCTGCTGGCACAAAGCGCCAAGCCCTATGCCGCCGTCGAGCTCAAGGCCGGCCTGGGCAACACTGCCATCGTCTACGCCGCCCTGCGCGCGGGCAGCATCGATCTCTACCCCGAGTACATGGGCACGATCGACCAGGAAATCCTGAAGAACACGGGCAAACCCTCCACCCTGCAGGAAATGCAGGGCAAGCTGCAGCCCCTGGGCCTGGGCGTTGACATCGGCTTCGGCTTCAACGACGGCTATGCGCTGGCGATGCGTGCCGACGTGGCGGCCAAGCTCGGTATCGCCACGCTGTCGGATCTGACCCGCCACCCCACATTGCGCCTCGGCCTGAGCAATGAATTCATCGGCCGCGCTGACGGCTGGGGCGGCCTGGCCCGGCGCTACGGCCTGGCTCACAAACCCACCGGCCTCGACCACGGCCTGGCCTACGACGCCGTGGCCGCGGCCCAGGTCGATGTGATCGACATCTACACGACCGATGCCAAGATTGCCCATCTCGGGCTGAAGGTGCTGGCCGACGATGGCGCGTACTTCCCGCGTTATGACGCGGTCGTGCTGTACCGGCTCGATGTACCGCAGCGCTTTCCGGCGGCGTGGCAAGCCCTGCAAGGCCTGGCCGGCAGCATCGACGAGGAGGCGATGATCGCGATGAACGCAAAGGCGGAGCTGCAAGGCAAGAGCTTTGAGGTGATTGCCACCGAGCGGCTCACCGGACGGGTCGGTAGCGGCCAGGGCTTCATGGCCAAGCTCTTCGGGCCCGACCTGGCGCGGCTGAGCTGGCAGCATCTGAGCCTGGTGCTGGCGGCCGTGGGACTGGCGGTGCTGATCGGCGTGCCGCTGGCGGTGGCGGTGGCGCCGCACGCCGGGCCGCGCGCGCTGGTGCTGGGCGCCAGCGGACTGCTGCAGACGGTGCCCTCGCTGGCCCTGCTGGCAGCGCTGATCTCGCTGACCGACCGCATCGGCGCACTGCCCGCCCTGCTGGCGCTGACGCTCTATGCCCTGCTGCCCATCATGCGCAATACCTGTACCGGACTGGCCGAAGTGCCTGCCGGGCTGAAGCAGGCCGGAACCGCGCTGGGCTTGAGTGCTGTGCAGCGCCTACGTTTCATAGAGCTGCCGCTGGCGCTGCCGACCATCGTGGCTGGCGTGCGCACGGCCACCAGCATCGCGGTCGGCACGGCAACGATCGCCGCCTTCATCGGCGCCGGTGGTTATGGCGAGCGCATCGTCACCGGCCTGGCCTTGAACGACAAGCAACTGCTGCTGGCCGGCGCCCTGCCCTCGGCCGCCCTAGCCCTGGCTTTCGAGGGACTGTTCGGCCTGCTGGCCCTGCGATGGAGAAAAAGGGCGCCGCCATGAATACACGCATCAGAGTCGGCATCGGAGGCTGGACCTTCGAGCCCTGGCGCAGCAACTTCTACCCGCCAGGCTGGCCGCAGGGCCGCGAGCTGGGATACGCCAGCCGCCAGCTGACGGCGATCGAGGTCAATGGCACTTACTACAGCTCGATGAAGCCGGCCACCTTTGCCAAGTGGCGGGACGAGACGCCGGAGGACTTCATGTTCTCGCTGAAGGCATCGCGCTTTGCCACCAACCGGCGCGTTCTGGCCGAGGCGGGCGAGTCGGTGCAGCGCTTCATCGCCAGCGGCATTGCCGAGCTTGCCCACAAGCTCGGGCCCATCGTCTGGCAGTTCGCGCCGAGCAAGCGCTTTGATCCGGTCGACTTCGAGGCCTTTCTGCAACTGCTGCCGAGCCAGGTCGATGGGGTGGCGCTGCGCCACGTGCTGGACGTGCGGCACGAGAGCTTCCGCAGCGCCGACTACCTGTCGCTGGCACGTCGCTACCGCGCGGCCACCGTGTTCACCGATTCGGACGACTACCCGCCCATCCCCGACCTCACCGGCGACTTCGTCTACACGCGGATGATGCGCACGCGGAGCGAGCTGCCCGAAGGCTGCCCGCCGCCGGTGCTGGACCAGCTGGCCGCCTGCGGCGAAGTCTGGCGTGTGGGGCTGGAGCCTACAGGCCTGCCCAAGATACAAAAAAACACGTCGGCGGCAATGCTGCCACGCGACGTGTTCATGTTCTTCATCAGCGGCGCCAAGGAGCGGGCGCCCGCGGCGGCGATGGCCTTGCGCCAGCGCCTCGAAGCCCTTACTTCTTGACGGACTTGGCCGTCGGGCGGCCGGCAGCAGTCGGGTAGGCCGACATCACCAGGCTCGGATCTGCTTTGTCGAGGTAGGCGACGTACTGCGACTCGGTGCAAGCCAGCGTCTTGCCGGCCTGGGCCTCGCCCTTGTACTGGCCCTGGGCGTAGACAAATCGGTACTCGTTGGCGGCCGGCGCCGAGCCATCGAGCTTGGCGCTGTGCTGGGCGGCACACTCGGCGCGCAGGGTCGCGGCTGCGGCATTGGGGGCATCGCTGGCGGCCCAGGATGCAGCAGTCAACGAGGCCAGGGTCACAGCAACGAGAACGATTTTCATGAATCAACCTTTGCGAAGGGACGCCGAACGACGGCGCGGTAAAGCCACTGTAGCCGCCGCAGCCACCCCGCACACAGCAGGCTTCCCCCCGGGATTCGGGGTGGCAGGCCGTGAACTAATTCACGGCCTGCGACAACTTCAGCCCGGAGCCAGGAACTGCTCCCGCGCCGCGGCAGTGATCGCCACCACGCAGGGGTGGGTGATGCGGCGCTCGACCGAGATGGCGAAGAACTCCTCAACCAGCTCGGTCGTGCGGCCCAGCACCCGGACGCCGTACTGCTCGCAGGTCTCGGCCTCCAGCACCGTCGGCGACATGAAGACGCCGCGGCCCTCGCCGCCGAAGGCCTTCAGTAGCGCCGCATCGTCGAACTCGCCGATCAGGCGCGGCCGCAAGGCCTGCTCGGCCAGCCAGATGTCCAGGCGGTGGCGCATCGCCGAGGCGGCACCCTGGATCAGCATCGGCGCGCCATCCAGGCATTGCGGGAACTCGCCCTTCAGCTTCAGCCCGGGCGAGGCAAAGAAGCTCATCGCCGTCGTGCCCAGCGCATGGCTGAAGGCCTTGACGCTCAGCTGCTTGCCCATCGCCTCGTCGGCGATCACCAGGTCCAGGCGGTGCACCGAGAGCTGGGCCAGCAGGTCCTGCAGCTTGCCTTCATGGCAGATCAGGCGCACCGGCTCGGGGCCGTCCATTGCCGGCTCCAGTAGGCGGTAAGCGATCGACTTGGGCACCTGGTCGGCAATGCCAACGCGGAAGTCCAGCACGGCCGGGCCGCTGCGCGCCTTGCCAATCGCGGCTTCCAGCTCGGCGCTGAGCGCGAAGATCTGCTCGGCATAGCCCAGAGCCACCCGGCCATCGTCGGTCAGCTCCAGCCGGCGCCCGGCCTTCTTGAACAGCGCGCAACCCAGCCGGTCCTCCAGCAGCTTGATCTGGGTAGACAGCGTCTGCGGCGTGGTGTGCAATTGCTCGCCGGCGCGCATGATGCCTCCGGCCTTGGCGGTGGCCCAGAAGTAGTAGAGGTGCTTGAAGTTCATCAACGCTTCCGTTTATCAGAAGTCAGAATTCCGAAACAACGACTTTACGCGAAGTATCTAGGCGACTACATTCGCCAGCTATGGAATTCCTATTCGACCCCAATATATGGATCGCTTTTGCGATGCTCACCGCCCTGGAAATCGTCCTGGGCGTCGACAACATCATCTTCATCTCCATCCTGGTGGGGCGCCTGCCGCCCGAGCAGCGCGACTTCGCGCGGCGCCTGGGCCTGGGCTTTGCGATGGTGTCTCGCCTGCTGTTGCTGTTCTCGCTCAGCTGGGTGATGAGCCTGACCAACGATCTGTTCACCGTAATGGGCAACGGCTTCAGCGGCCGTGACCTGGTGCTGCTGCTGGGCGGCCTGTTCCTGCTCTACAAGGCCTCGCACGAAATCTTCGTCGAGGTCGAGGCGCGCGAGCAGGACGGCCCGCCACCCAGCGACCCGGTGGCCATGAAGGCCGCTGGCCGCAAGGCCATGGTCAGCGTGATCGGCCAGATCGCCGTCATCGACATCGTTTTCTCGCTCGACTCGGTGATCACCGCCGTCGGCATGGTCGACCAGATCGGCGTAATGGTGGCCGCCGTGGTCACCTCGGTCGCCGTGATGCTGTTCGCGGCCAAGCCGATTGGCGACTTCGTCGACAAGCATCCCTCCGTCAAGGTGCTGGCCCTGGCCTTCCTGGTGATGGTAGGCATGGCGCTCACCGCCGAAGCCTTCGATGCCCACGTGCCCAAGGGTTATATCTACGCAGCCATGGCTTTCTCGCTGGGCGTCGAAGCGCTCAACATCCGTGCACGCGGCAAGCGCCGTGCGCTCATTCAAGATAGCAACAGCAAGGAGTACGCATGAACACCCCGAACGTTGAAACCTACCAATATGGCTACGCGCCGACCAGCGCCGCCGAACGCAACCGCACGCTGCGCAACACCTACTGGCTGCTAGCCCTGTCGATGGTGCCGACGGTGCTGGGCGCCTGGCTCGGCGTGGCCACGGGCATCACCCGCGCGATGTCGCCAATGGTCGGCCTGATCGTCTTCATGGCGGGCGCCTTCGGCTTCATGTTCGCGATCGAGAAGACCAAGAACTCGGCCGCCGGCGTGCCGCTGCTGCTCGGCTTCACCTTCTTCATGGGCGTGATGCTCTCGCGCATGCTCGGCATGGTGCTGGGCATGAGCAACGGCGCCAGCCTGATCATGACGGCCTTCGCCGGCACCGGCGCGATCTTCCTGGGCATGGCCTCGCTGTCCAGCGTCATCAAGCGTGACCTGAGCGCGATGGGCAAATGGCTGTTCATCGGCGCGATCATGCTGCTGGTGGCTGGCATCGCCAACATCTTCCTGCAGTCCAGCGCGCTGATGATCACCCTGATGGTGCTGTCCATCGGCATCTTCTCGGCCTTCATCCTGCACGACCTGAAGCGTGTGCAGGACGGCCTGGAAACGAACTACATCACCGCCACCCTGGGCGTGTACCTGAGCATCTACAACGTGTTCCAGTCACTGCTGGCACTGCTCGGCATCTTCGGCGGCAAAGAAGAGTAATCAGCTCGCTTTCCTGCCTGATCCCAGGTAGGTTTCGATCACTCGAGGGTCCCTCGCCAGCTCGGCGGCGGGACCCTCGAGTCCGATCTCTCCCGTTTCCAGCACATAGCCGTAGTCGGCCACTTCCAGCGCGGCGCGGGCGTTCTGCTCGATCAGCAGGATGGACACCCCGCTGTCGCGCAGCCGGGCCACGGTGCGGAAGATCTCCTTGTTGACCAGCGGCGCCAGGCCCAGGCTGGGTTCATCCAGCATCAAGACCTTAGGCTGCGCCATCAGCGCCCTGCCCACCGCCAGCATCTGGCGCTCGCCGCCTGAGAGCGTGCCTGCGAATTGCTCGCGCCGCTCCTTCAGCCGCGGGAACAGCGTGTAGACCTTCTCCAGACCCTCGCGCCAGTCACGCTGGCCCAGCTTCATTGGGCGGAACCCCCCCAGCACCAGGTTGTCCTCGACGCTCATGGTCGTGAACAGTTCGCGCTTCTCGGGCACCAGGGCCATGCCCTTCATCACCCGCTCCTCCAGGCTCAAGGTGGAGATGTCTTCGCCATCGAACACCACCTGCCCCTTGGATGGCAGCACGCCCATCAAGGCGTTCAGGGTCGTGCTCTTGCCAGCACCATTGGGGCCGATGACGGTGACCACCGAGCCCTGCGGCAGACGCAGGTTCAGGCCGGTCAGCACCTCGGCCCGGCCATAGCCGGCGTGCAGATTGTTGACTTGCAGAAGGTCACTCATTCAATGCTCCGTGCCGAGATAGGCGGCCATCACTTCGGGGCTGGCTTGCACCACGTCCGGCGTGCCCTCGATCAGCTTGGTGCCGAACTCCATCACCACGATGCGATCGGTCAGGCCCATCACGAATTCCATGTCGTGCTCGACCAGCAGGATGCTCATGCCCTCGCGCTTCAGCTGACGCAACACCTCGGCCAGCGCCTGCTTTTCCTTCAGACGCAGGCCGGCGGCCGGCTCGTCCAGGAGCAGCAGGGCCGGGTCGGTGCACAGGGCACGGGCGATCTCCATCAGGCGCTGCGGGCCCAGGGCCAGATTGCCGGCCAGCTCATGCATCTGCGCAACCATGCCGATGCGTTGCAGCTGCGCCTCGGCTTCCTTGAATAGGCGTTTTTCTTCCTCGCGATCCAGGCGCAGCATCGCCCGCGCCGTGCCGCTGCCCGAGCGCAGATAGCCCCCCAGCGCCACGTTCTCCAGCACCGTCATGTCGGCAATCATCTTGACGTGCTGGAAGGTGCGCGACATGCCGCGCCGGGCAATCTCGCGCGAACTCAGGCCGCCCACTGACTGGCCGCGGAAGCTGACCTTGCCGCTGGTCAGTCCCAGCACCCCGGTGACAAGATTGAAGGTGGTCGACTTGCCCGCGCCATTGGGACCGATCAGGCCGACGATCTCCCGCGCACGGATCTGGAAGGACACATCGTTGACGGCCACAAGCCCGCCGAACTGCTTGCGCACCTGGTCCACGTCCAGCAGCAGCTCACCGGCCTGCGGCTTGTCACGTGCGGCCAGCGGCGCGGCGTCTGCCCAGTCGCGCGCACGCGGCGCGGCCGGCCACCAGCGCGCACCAGCGCTCACTACATAAGGCCACAGGCCTTTGGGCGCGTACTTGATGATCAGCACCAGCACAATGCCCAGCACGATGATCTCGAAGTTGCCATTGCTGCCCAGGAGCGCCGGCAGCAACTCCTTCAGTTCGTCCTCGATGATCTTGAACACACCCGCGCCGACGAAGGCGCCCCAGACGGTGCCAACGCCGCCGACCACCGCCATGAACAGGTATTCGATGCCCATCTTCAGCGCGAAGGGGCTGGGGTTGACCGTGCGCTGGAAGTGCGCGAACAGCCAGCCCGAGACCGAGGCCAGCAGGGCCGCGAGCACGAAGATGATGACCTTGTAGCGGAAGGTTGAGACGCCCATGGCCTCGGCCATCGTCGTCGCGCCGTTGAGCGCGCGGATGGCGCGGCCAGGTCGCGAGTCGAGCAGATTGCGCACGCCGAAAGCGGCCAGGACGGCGATCAGCCAGATCAGCGGGTAAATCGCCCGCCCGCTCTGCAGGCTGAAGCCGAACAGCTCCAACGGCGGCACGCCGGAGATGCCGTCGTACTTGCCGAGGAACTCCATATTGCCCATCGAGTAGTACAGCGCCAGCGCCCAGGCGATGGTGGCCAGCGGCAGGTAGTGGCCCGACATGCGCAGGGTCAGCCAGGCCAGCACCAGGGCGACGACGAGGGTGATCAGCAGCCCGGCAAACAGGCCCAGCCAGGGCGAGAGCCCGTAGCGCGTGCTCAGAAGCGCCGTCGTGTAGGCGCCCAGGCCGACAAAGGCTGCCTGGCCGAAGGAGGTCAGCCCGCCAACACCGGTCAGCAGCACCAGGCCCAGCGACACCAGGGCGAACATGCCGATGTAGTTCAGCTGCGTGATCCAGAACTCCGGCACCGGCAGCAGTGGCAAGCTGAACAGCAGGGCGAGGCCCAGCAGCGGGAGAATTTTTCTCATCTCAGTGATCTTCGGAATGGGGGTCGCGCAGCGAGCGCCACAAGAGCACCGGCAGGATGGCGGCGAACACGATCACCTCCTTGAAGGCGCTGGCCCAGAAGGAGCTGAAGGACTCCAGCACGCCCACCAGCAGCGCGCCCAGGGCCGCGCCTGGGTAGCTGGCCAGGCCGGCAAAGACGGCGGCGACGAAGCCCTTCAGGCCGATCAGGAAGCCGCTGTCATAAACAATCGTCGTCGTCGGGCTGATCAGGATGCCGGACAGCGCACCGATGAAGGCCGCCATCGTGAACGAGAGCCGTCCGGCCGCGGTGCTGGAGATGCCCATCAGCCGCGC
>Ga0187843_10000773_pt1 | contig 21341 bp, 17 predicted proteins | sample SpaLakP09_SKY_43_FD_134516 | JGI IMG/M metagenome (GOLD analysis project Ga0187843, IMG submission 134516) | Oligotrophic lake water microbial communities from Sparkling Lake, Wisconsin, USA - SP09_SKY_43 | ecosystem: Environmental > Aquatic > Freshwater > Lake | place: USA: Sparkling Lake...
CCTGATAGAGGCGCTGTCGCACCTGATAGAGGCGCTGTCCCAGCTGATAGAGGCGCTGTCCCAGCTGATAGAGGTGCTGTTCCACCTGATAGAGGTGCTGTTCCACCTGATAGAGGCGCTGTCGCACCTGATAGAGGCGCTGTCCCAGCTGATAGAGGCGCTGTCCCAGCTGATAGAGGTGCTGTCCCAGATGATAGAGGCGCTGTCCCAGCTGATAGAGGCGCTGTCCCAGATGATAGAGGTGTTATAACACCTGATAGAGGCGCTGTCCCAGCTGATAGAGGCGCTGTCCCAGCTGATAGAGGTGCTGTCCCAGATGATAGAGGTGCTGTCCCAGATGATAGAGGTGCTGTCCCAGCTGATAGAGGCGCTGTCCCAGATGATAGAGGCATCGTTCCACTCGATATAGGTGTCATTCCACTCGATAGAGGCATCGTTCCACCCGATAGAGACGTCGTTCCACTCGATAGAGCTGCTGTTCCACCTAATAAAGCTGAAGCACCAGAGGTAAAGAGAGGTGTATTATTAACTATTGCAGGAGCATTATTCTTGGGAGCATTCGTCGTTTTCTTAGGTATCTTTCTTCTAGGCGATGTCCTTTTAATTGAAGATCTTCTCTTAGCAACCTGAAATCCCTCATCAAAGGATCTTGAACTGTGTAAGATAGATGCTAAGATAACAAGAGAGCCTCCGATAATGACAGGCCACATCTATTAGAGTGCGAATAAATTTGACACCCACCTACAGCTGTCAAATAAGCATGCTTAAATCACGACACACAGAGGACACTCTTGTGGAAGCTGGAATAGATGAAGCCGGGAGAGGATGTCTATGGGGACCTCTCATGGCGGCCGCGGTCATTTGGCCAAGCACTCTATCAGAGTCGGATCAGTTATTAGCGGCCCAGATAAAGGATTCTAAACTCCTTAGCCCTAAGAAGCGAAAGATGTTAGAAGAGTTCATTAAGCGGGTTTCAATCTGGTCAACTGGATCTGTGACAGCAAAGGAAATCGATGATCTAGGTATGACGCGATCGAATCGTCTCGCCTTTCAAAGGGCGCTGGAAGGCCTTTCTGTTCGCCCTATGCGCATCATTATTGACGGTATTCTTGAACTTCATTCTGGACTTCAAGAAATCATTGAGCCGAAGGCAGATGGCACCTATATTGCCGTTGCCGCCGCCTCTATTCTGGCAAAGGAGGCGCGTGATACCATTGTACGAGATCTTTGCACCTCCGATCCAAGTTTAGAGAGCAACTATTCGATTCTCTCTTCAAAGGGGTACGGAACGGCCGCCCATCGTGCAGGCATTAAGGAGCATGGAATGCTCGCAGAACATCGTCGTCTCTTTCTCCGGAAACTGCTGGGCCTTGATCACACGCCAGGCGGCATTGATTTCTTGGACTAAGCTATGCCAACTTTAAGAGAACTCCCAAATACTTCTTATATGGAGCCCGAAGTCATCCTTCTTTTTTCAAAGTCCGCGCCTCCCAAGAATCTAGGTGAGCTCGATGCACTCTTTCCTGGAGCCAAGCACATGGATTACCTCGAGGCACCCGTACCAGCCGATCTTATTGTGCACATTGAAACACCGGTCTATGGCTGGATGCCCTGGGCCTCTGCTAATATCTTTATCATGAATCCTGAGACCTATACCAAGGAGTGGGATGCCTATCTTACGAAATTTACAAATATCTTCAAGATTGGCGAGCTTCCTCATGAGTTTACAGTGTCTCGGACGGAGCGCCCTGCTCCTCCTCTACTAAAGGAGTATCCGCCTATTTCGATTGTCACTCTCCTCTATAACCGCCCGAAGTTCTTTGATCTCGCCTGCTACAACCTGATGACGGCAGATTATCCGTTGAATAAGATTGAGTGGATTCTAGTGGATGATTCGACTCCGGAGTTTTCGTGTGCCGCGGATATTCAGGCCACGGCAGCGAAGTCAAATACTCTGAAGATTGTATATCTGCAAGTAGAAAAGAGCTCGGTGGCTAAAAAGCGCAATATCGGAGTGGCGGCGGCCTCGAATGAGCTCGTTCTTATGATGGACGATGACGATCACTATCCGACCTCAAGTCTGGCCAAGCGCGTGGCGTGGTTCAATCATCCGTGGGAACCGAAGGCCGTAACGGCCACTACGATTGCATGCTACGATCTCGTGAAGGGGATCAGTGCAGTCAATGTGCCTCCTTTTACACTCAGTCTAGGAAAGCGTGTCTCGGAGGCGACGCTCACCTTTAAGAAATCCTGGTGGCTTGAACGCCCCTTCTCAGAGGATGTACAGGTGGCGGAGGGTGAGGACTTTATCAAGGGGCGGGAACTCGATGTTCTAGAGATTCCGCCCCAGCAGATTATTGTTGCCTTCAGCCATGGGGCAAATGTGAGTTCTCGCCGTGTGCCACCTGAGGCGAAGCCTGGGTGTTTCTGGGGCTTTGAGAAGGAGTTTCTAGTCTTTATCCATGGTCTTGTAGGGGTTACTATAGAGTCTTAAGATTATTATTTTTTGGCACTTGACGGTATAATAAGACCGTTTCCTCACCTCGTATTACCGTATGTTCTAGCCGCCCACTCCGCCTGGTTTGCCGCGAATGCAGCCACTATAGTATTATAGTTATCATCGTTAGCGGCATCTGCTTGAACCGCTGCATCAAATGTCGCAGGGATTGAAGAAATTGCATCAGCTAGTGTTACTGTTCCAGCTTGGACACGACTGATCAAACTATCTATGGCTGTTCTGCATATAGATAATATTCCTTCTTTTGCCATTGCCACATCTTCATTAAAGCTGTTAGTATTTGGATGTGTATTAGAAACAAGTTCTTTAGCCTTGACCTGAATGTAGTTTTCAAAATTACGATTGATTATGTCTCTTGCAGATTCCTGTGCAGGAGCTGATGCTGTGACTTTTTGAGATTGTAACCGAGTAAATATGCTGTTAAGTTTATTATCTCCAGAGTTATCGTTTTGAATGGCTACATTGACTACATCTGGAATATTGTTAATTGCACGAGCTACTGTTGTTTTTCCGGCTTCAACTTCGCTTATTAAATAACTATTTATGTCCCCTCTAGATATAGATAATATCTCCCCTTTTACCATAGCCGTATCTTCATTAAATGTGGTCGTGTTTGGAAATCTCTGAGAAACAAGTGTCTTAGCCATGGTCCCAACATAATTGTCGAGATTACGATTGATTATGTCTCTTGCCGATTCCTGTGGCGCAGGTGCTACTAAAGGAGCTGGTGCAGAAGTTACCGTAGAAACAGGAGGTGACGTTACTCCTATAGGTGAAGCATTTGCCGTAAGAGGGGCAGAGAATCCAGGAAGTCCAGGCGCTCCAGGCGGTCCAGGAGGTCCAGGAGGCCCAGGAGGCCCAGGGGGTCCAGTCATTCCAGGAAGTCCAGGCTCACCCTTACGACCAGCGGGCCCTTCAGTACCAGGGAGTCCAGGTTGTCCTCTAGGACCAACGGGCCCTTCAGGGCCTGGGCCTCCATTTAACCCAGGTCGCCCTCGAGGACCTGTGGGCCCTACCACTGTCCCAGCAGCCTTTCTAGCAGCCTCAGCAGATTTCCTAGCGGCCTCAGCAGCCTCAGCGGCCCTCTTGGCAGCCTCAACTGTAGGGTTGGCAAGTCCCTCAACTAAGAGACATTTACATAGAAAGACAATAGCACCAAAGATAGCCGCATGAACTAGGATAGCAACCAAGCTTGTCTTTTCACTCATAAAGAGTTTGCCAACGGGCGGTAGGGTTACCAAGATTCCTGGCTGCAACAGAATAAATAATACTGTGAGAACAGCGATCATCTACCGATATGTCTATAAAATAAGTACTTTAAAACCCTTCAATGCCATAACGCTCTAACTCCGTTTTTAAAAGATATAGTGCTGCGGCGAACACGACGGCGTGTACGAGAACAGCTGTGACCGACGTTTTTCCGGAGAAAAAAATCTTAGATCCAACGGGAGGAAGAGTTAACACAAGACCGGGAGAGAGTACTACAAAGAGAAGAACTGCGAGCCAAAGCATTCTATCTAGGAAGAACAGTTTGTGCACTCCTTCGCAGCCTCCTCTTCATATTCACGAGCCAGGCGCGCCTTCAGTTCCTCGCGTGTCTCTGGTTTCGGAGAAGCCTCCTCATCCGACTCATCACCCATTGTATCTGGCACTGCACCCTGCAGAGCCATAGACAACCGGGGGTCAACCGTGAACTTCTGAGCAGCGACCGGCGCCTTCGTGCGGAGATAATAGCAACCCGTCTTCAGACCCTTCTTCCAACCATAGAAGTGCATCGAGGTAAGCTTCGCGTAGTTGGGATCCGCCATAAACAGATTGAGGCTCTGCGATTGACAGATAAAGGCACCGCGAGCCGCGGCCATATCGATCAGCGTCTTCTGAGGAATCTCCCAGGCCGTCTTATAACGCACCTGGACCTCCTCGGGAATGGTAGCAAGACCCTGTACCGAGCCATTGCGAGCAATGATATCCTGCTTCATAGCATCATTCCAGATCCCCAGGCCAAGGAGCTCCTGCATCAGATGACGATTGATCACAATGAACTCACCGGCCAGTGTACGACGCGTATAGATGTTGCTGGTGAAGGGCTCGAAGCACTCATTGTAGCCGAGAATCTGGGAAGTCGATGCTGTGGGCATGGGGGCCACGAGCAGCGAGTTCCTGAGGCCAGTGGCCGCCGCCACACGGAGTCCAGCCCAGTCTAGTGTGCCATCGGTCTCCGTCAGCGGCTTCACTGGACCCGAGGCGCTAATCCAAAGATCCGGCTGCAGCTGACCCTTGGAGGCCGGCGAACCCTGGAAGCTGGAATAGGCGCCTTCCGTTAGAGCCAGAGTCGCTGACTCCGAGACAGCGGCAAAATACAGATGCTCGAAGATTCGCTGATTGAGATCGGCTGCCGCAGGAGAGTCCCAGGCCCAGCCCGAGCATGGCGAAGACATCGGCCAGACCCTGAACACCGAGGCCGATCGGACGGTGGCGCATGTTCGAACGCTCCGTCTCTGGCGTAGGATAGAAGTTGATGTCGATCACGCGATTCAGATTGCGCGTGGCGATGCGAACGGCCTTGCGAAGAGCGTCGAAGTCAAAGGCGCCCTTGGACACAAAGGCAGGGAGAGCGAGAGAGGCGAGATTGCACACGGCCGTCTCCTCAGGCGACGAGAACTCGAGAATCTCTGTACAGAGATTGGAGGACTTAATAGTCCCGAGATTCTGCTGATTTGACTTGCCGTTCGCTGCGTCCTTATAGAGGAGATAGGGCGTACCCGTCTCCATCTGGGTATCAAGAATCTGAAACCAGAGCTTACGAGCCGATACGACCTTTCGTGCAATCCCCTTAGCCTCGTAGCCGAGATAGAGCTGCTCGAAGGCGGCGCCCCAGACCTCAGCGAGCCCAGGCGCCTCCGAGGGGCAGAAGAGTGACCAGGATTCGTCGGCCTCGACACGGTGCATGAAGAGATCGGAGAGCCACAGGGCGTAGAAGAGGTCTCGAGCGCGCTCCTCCTCGGCGCCCGTGTTCAGCTTCAGCTTGAGGAAGTCCTCGATGTCCGCGTGCCAGGGTTCGAGATAGATTGCAAAGGAGCCGTTTCGGCGACCCCCTCCTTGATCAACATAGCGCGCCGTGTTATTAAAGACACGGAGCATGGGAACAAGACCATTGGATGAGCCATTCGTGCCCTTGATCAGAGCACCGCGTGCGCGAATATTGTGTACATGGAGCCCGATGCCACCGGCGTACTTGGAAATCGCCGCACAGTCACCAAGAGTCTTGTAGATGCCGGCAATGCTGTCATCGGCCATGGCAAGAAGATAGCAGGATGACAGCTGAGGGCGAGGCGTACCGGCATTGAAGAGGGTGGGCGTGGCGTGCGTGAGAAACTTCTGCGAGAGAAGATCATAGGTCTCAAAGACCTTGGTCAGATCCGTGCCCCAGAGTGCAAGAGCCACGCGCATCCACATGTGCTGGGGCCGCTCAACAACGGTGCCCGACGTATCCTTCAGAAGATAGGACTTCTCCAGCGTCTTGAAGCCAAAGTAGTCGAACTCGTAGTCGCGATCGTGCTTGATATAGGCATCAATGGCGCTCGCATTCGCTGCCGTAACCGCGACGAGGGTGTCGCTGAGGTAGGAGAGAGGCTCCCCCGTCTTCGGCATCACCTGATTCGAAAGCGTCGCCACGATCTTCGAGAACTCGGCCACCGTATTCTTCTGGTGATTGCTGACGACGATCCGGGAAGCCAGCGTACCCCAGTCGGGGTGCGTCGTGCAAAGAGAGGCCGCCATCTGGGCTGCCAGCTCATCGAGCTCAGAGGTCTTGATGCCGTCAATAATACGCGCGAGAACCTGCTGAGAGAGGATGTCGGGGTTCACACAGAGGCCTCGGGAGGCCTTGCGGATGCGCTGTAGGACCTTATCAAAGGAAACGGTCTCAGGGTGACCGCTGCGCTTGATAACTTGCATACTATAGGAGTTCATGGGGTTTTAGTGGTTTCAATAACCGCAGCTCGCTGGACAATTTTACTTGCGCTTACGAGTAAAAAGAGCCTTAATCTGCTTCCAGAGAGATTTACTTTTGCCACCTCCTCTCTTTCGAGTCGCAGCACGCATGGCAGATGCTCGTCGAATTGCATGTAGATGATTTGCTTGCAACTTGTTTGCAAGACGGCTCGTAGGATCACCTACGTGATTTCTAAGCACACGCTTACTCGTAGCACCCTTACTATTAGGCATTCTATACTATACCCGTTTATTTCTTGTTGCATAACGCCGGCGTCTCCGACGAGTGCCTCCACCCCTTTTATCAGAATAATATTTAGCAAGATCCTTATAAATATCATCGAGATCTCGACTATCTAAATCAAGTAGGTCTTCACTTATTTTAGGATATACCTCAAGAGCCTTACATAGGTCAAGATAGGCCTCTAAATCATTCCTTTGATCAATCGTTCTAGGATCTATTATAGCCTCTCCAAAATCGAAAAGAAGAACCTTGCCTGCCTTAGATATGTAGATATTATCAGCCTTAATATCTCCATGGGTAAATCCAGCATTAAAGCAAAAGGCCAGGGCTTTCGCGACTGAGCCGAGGATCTTATGTTTCTGTTCCATTGTTAGACTCTTACTATAATCGATCAAATCCTTCCCTTCTACGTAATCGAAGTCAATATAGACTGTCTTACCATGATCAAGAAGTTTTCCATCACGGAAGGGTAAAACGTAATCGTGCCAGCCCGTTTTACCTTTTACTTTATTATAGACTTTTAGTTCCTTCAGAGTAGATTTAAAAATATCACCGTCTTTCTTGAGCGCGACCTTACGAATCCCTACAATCTTTCCATGATCTTTGATAAAAAATACATGGCTGCGATATTGTGGGTTTGGAAACATATCGTTCAACGTCTGTTTATTTGCGAGAGGTCCAAGATTATTCGCCTCCTTTTGTGGGGGGGTCACTAAGACATTTTCGTTATTTGGTTCAGGGGTCTTTGGCCGTCCTATACTTAACATCCTACTAAGGATCAACCTTCTTTACAGGCACGCCCCGAAGCAGCTTCTGCTGCGTAATAATCCGTGATGAGATGCACATCGTCTCCAGTTCCTGTAGTAGGAGCTTATAGGCATACGGGATCTCAATAGCCGAGAAGCTGGTCGAGTTGCCGCAGCCCTTACAAGACCAGATACCCTCCTTCGGATTCACCACCGCGATCAGGCCGCAGTCGCGGCAGCTCCAGCACCGGAACAGATCTGAGCACTCCATGAAGCGCTCCTTAGTGAACTCCGAGATGCCGTGGGCGGCCACGCAATCACGCTCCATCTCACCGAATCGGAGACCACCCTCGCGCGCACGGCCCTCCGCCGGCTGGCGAGTGAGCATGACGAGCGGCCCCGATGAACGAGAGTGCATCTTATCTGCGGAGCAGTGACGCAGACGCTGATAGAAGCACGGACCCATGAAGATGCTCGTCTCCATTTGGCGGCCCGTGAAGCCGTTATATAGCATCTCATTGCCACCGGGCTCCATTCCGAGATCATCGCGCAGAATCTTTGTGACACTCTCTAGAGTCACGTTGTTGAAGGGGCTACCGTCGCCTAGGCAACCAAGCTCGCGCCCCATCTTACCGAGCAGCGTCTCTAGGAGCTGGGCAATGGTCATACGCGAGGGAATCGCGTGCGGATTAATGATAATATCAGGAACCATACCGGACGCCGTCGTTGGCATGTCCTCGGGGTCAAGAATCATGCCACAGGTGCCCTTCTGACCATGGCGCGACGAGAACTTGTCGCCGATCTCGGGCACACGATCCTGGCGCACACGCACCTTGGCGAAGGAGTAGCCCTCGCCGTTCCGATTCTTGAAGGTGCGATCGACCCAGCCAGTCTCATTGTTGCGCATCGTCTTTGATACGTCACGGAAACGCTTGGCACCTGCAGGAATCACCATGCCTGTGGGGACACGGAGAGGCACAACCTTGCCGATCAGAATGTCGTCAGTGTCTACGAACTGATTCTCGGGCACGAAGCCGGTCTCATCGAGCTTCTCATAGTTCGCGTTCTTCATCTGGCGCGTCATGGTTGAATCAGGCCGCTGGAAGCGCTCCTCCTCACCCGAGGCCTGATTCTTGCGCTCCTCATCCTTGTACGTGCGGTAGAAGATGGAACGAAAGAGGCCGCGATCCAGTGAGCCGCGATTGATCATGATCGAATCCTCCTGGTTGTAGCCCGTGTAGGTCATGATGGCCACCACAATGTTCTGTCCCGAGGGCATGGCCTGGGCACCGTAGAACTTGCTCATGAAGGGGCTCACAAAGCTGATCTGTGGATAACACAGAACATGAGCCATGGCATCAAAGCGCTCTCGGTAGTTTAGCGCATACATACCCATGGCCTGCTTACCCATCGCCGCCTGATAGGAGTTACGGGGTGACTGATTGTGATCTGGAAAGGGGATATTGGAGGCCAGAGTACCCAGTGCCGTGCTCGGATGGATCTCCACGTGAGTATAGTCCTCCTTTGGCCGATCCAGAATATAGGAGGATTCCATGGCAATATAGGCGGCCTCGGTCTCACCCGGATCAATATACTCAATCAGGTTGTGACCACCCGGAGTCGTCCACAGAATCAGTCGCTCCCACGTGCTGATTTCGGCGACTGCCTTTGCGAGAGCGCCCGTGGCATCGGCCGCAATCTCGCGCATGGCTGGCGCATAGAAGAGTGGACGCAGCATCCTGCCCGCCTCGGTGGTGATCCAGATCTCACGAAGCGAGGACTTCCAGATAATACCCGTCTGAATGTGAATGCGGCCACGACGCTTGGCCGACTTCAGTCGATCCAGCATATCCATGGTGTGCTCATTTGGCACCAGGCCAATCCAGGCACCATTGATAAAGAGACGAGTCCAACCGTGCTTCTCCGCTGCAGTTGTGTCCTTCAGCTGCTTCACCGTGCCCATCGTGTCAATGAACTCTTGGATTGTTTTGGGATTACTGTAGATGCTGACCATGGCCGTGGAGGACATATTCTTCACCACACCGACTGAGTGGCCCTCCGGTGTCTCGGAAGGACAGATATAACCCCATTGGGTGTTGTGGAGCTTGCGCGGAGCCACCAGCTTACCCGTCTTCTCAATCGGAGTGGAGATGCGGCGCAAGTGTGAGATTCCGGAAATATAGTTCAGGCGATTCAGAACCTGGCTCACACCGATCTTGGCAGGTCCGCCAATCTTGGCCGAGCCGAAGTTACCGGTGGCAAGCGAGGTCTTCAGACCCACCTCCAGAATGACTGACTTGATCACCTTGTTGATGTTGCTGACATTCAGAATATCCTCGAAGTGGCCGGAGGCGCGCCAGCCACCGCCGTGGATTTCCTTTCCGAGGCTGGATTTAATGTCCTTAATCATCTTTGTAGTGAAGTAGGTGCGGAATAGGTTCGCCATGAGGAAGCCGGGTAGATCGACCAGCTTATTCGGATAGGCGTCACGGTCGTCATGGCGCATACGGGAGGCCGCCACCCAAAGGACCTTACGGGCCATGTGGGCCAGAAAGCAGGCCTTGGCGTAGCTGTGGCCGACGGTGAGGCCAACGTGAGGGAAGAGCTCCAGTTGGAGAATATCCTCGATCTTCATTTGCTTCGTGGTGCGCGACGACCAGCTGTTGACGTGGACGGAGAGCCAGGCGAGCGCCTGCTCCTGGGTCTGGACATCGCCGGCCTCCTGGATACTCTCGTCCAGAATACTGTCGAAGGCGTGGTCGAAGTCTGGACCAAAGGGTCCAAGGATCAACTGGCAGATATCGGCATCGGGAAGAACACCGAGAGCACGGAAGAGAATCCAGAGCGGGATTTCAGTCTTGATGCGCGGCATGGTGGCACGGAGCAGCTGGAGAATGGGATTCTTCGGATGATACATAATCTTAACGGCATTCGACTTCGGTACCTGGTCATTGTCGGGGCCGATAGACTTGACCTCGATCACCTCTACATCTTTGGTCTGGTTGCGATTGTTACGGAATACAACGGGGCGATTCGCCGCCATGCGCTCCTGTGAGATAATGACACGCTCACCGCCACTCACAATAAAGTAGCCACCATAGTCCTCCGCGCACTCACCCAAGGCAATCGGCTCGAGATGCTTCTGCTCGTGGAGGAGGCAGTACTTTGATCCGACCATGACTGGAATCTTGCCGAGATGCACATTTGGAAAGAGACGCTCCTTCGTGACGCGCTCGCCGCCCTTGGTGTTGTCAATAAAGGTCGTTTTCACGCGAACATCAATAAAGAGGGGGGCCGCATAGGTGAGATTACGCAGACGGGCGTCATTCGGCATCATGGGAAGAATGGCGCCGTTGTTCTCAAAGATTGTCGGCTTCCTCAGTGATACATTCTCGAAATAGATGGCGACCTCGTACTCATGCTTGGCGCCTCCTGGGGCCACAAAGGCCTCGGTGGTACGACCCATGAGGGCGTTTGCCGCCGAGGTGGAGAGACCCGTGGCGGAGGCCAGAGCGGAACGGGGGCCCGAGAGAGGCGTCTCTGGACTGCCGCGCACAATCAGAGGATTTACGTGTTGAATGATTTCGGGGATATCAATATCCATGAAATGATTGAATGACTCAATCTGATGGGCGACGATTTGACGCCCCTCAGTCTGCTTGAAATAGAGGTCAAGCACATGACGGTATGAGGGGAGCATTGTAACCTTATTCTCAACTACAGGGTGGCTAATTTTGCAAGCCATAGAGTTGATTAAGTATAGTGTGCAGGGTTTAGGCAGAAGAAAATAGAGTCTTTATATAAGTAGGATGACTGTAAAGAATGTACAACTGACGGGTGATGTTGCGGCCACCTATGGAGGGGCTGGTAAAAAGGGTGCCTCAAGAAAAAAGAGGGGTGGCGGATCTACGAGCCCGGCGACGATCACACAGTTGCGAGCCAATCATGTTCCCGGTATAGCTGTTGTACCTGTCACGGGCGTCGATTCGGCCGCAACACAGGCTGGAGCACCTCTTACAGGAGGAGCCGTGGGGGGCGCTCTTGTGAACAGAGAACAGACTCCTGGCCCCGTGAAGATTGTCTTGGATGCGCCGAAGAAGAGGCCGGTCATCCTACAGCCGAAGGCGGTGCCAGCCGAGAAAAAGACTCGCCGGATCTCGAGAAGTATTCGGGTCAGCGTGTCTGGTCTCGGCAAGCGCCTACACCGGGCGAAAACGATTCGTAAGGACGCTGGGAGCTTGGATCTAGCTGAGGTAAAGAAGGCTCTACAAAAGGCGGCCTTAGTAAAGGCGGATACGAAGGCGCCTGAGTCGATTCTTCGACAGATGTACGCGGATTACATGGTTATAAAGGACCGGGCACTGTAAGAAGATGATTCAGGCAAACTATAAACGTGTCTGTAATACGTGGAGTGATATCAACGAGCATCTTCCTAGCCTACGGGCCTATGCAGCCGAATGCTCTTCTATTGCTGAGATGGGTGTGCGCAGCGTTGTGAGTACCTGGGCCTTTTTACAGGGTCTACGCGACACAGGGGCGCCGGCCTCGCTCCTATGTGTTGATATCGAGGATGTACCCGAGATTTCTGATATTGCCCGTATGGTTGCCCACTATGATATCAGCATGTCCTTTGTACGCGGGGATAGTGCTAAAACACCTATTGAGCCTGTCGATCTCCTTTTCATTGATACCTGGCATGTTTATGCCCATTTGAAGCGTGAACTTGCTCTTCACTGTGATTCAGTAAAGAAGTATATTATTATGCATGACACGACTCTGAATGGAGAGGTCGGTGAATCAGTTCTTTCCGGATGGAATATAGCGGATCAGGCCGTGAAATACGGCTATCCTGAGGCCGAGATTCGTATGGGCCTTTGGCCGGCTGTTCGTGAATTTCTTGAGCTGCATCCCGAATGGACTGTCAAGGAGGTGTTTACGAATAATAATGGACTGACTGTTTTACAGAGGGCTTGATTGTTTTCTAGCGTGTTATGCCACAACGGTATGCGGATTAGATAATGTTAAAGAATTGGATACTGTAAATATATGGCAGACTCGATTGTAGTAAACTACAAGGATGCTAAATGTGATCTATGTGATATTGGTAAAAAATATGACACAGATAAAACATCATATAAACGCTCAGGTCATACGCATGCTTATACATTAGTATATAATGATCTCTTCAAATCTAAACGGAATACGCCTGTTACTATCGCAGAGTTAGGCATCCTAGACGGGGCCTCACTTCTCATGTGGAATGAATACTTTACCAATGCAACGATACATGGGTTTGAATATAACCCGAAGTTAATCCAACAATTTAAACGATACAATCTGCCGCATATTAATTTGCACCCGATAAATGTTACTGATGCGCAGAATGTTCATGACTCGTTTAAGAATGTAAGCGCCACCTACGATATAATAATAGAGGATACTACACATCAGTTCCCAGACCAAATAAATGTCATACGAAATGCATATCAGTATTTAAATCCTGGTGGAATCTTGATTATTGAAGACATCTTCAAAAAATATAATGAAAAAGACTATTTAGTTGCCTTGGGCGAGATATTGCCCCACTTTCAGGAGTACTATTTTGTATCTGTTGAACATGTGAATCGAAACTCTGTTGGCTGGGATAATGACAAGCTATTTATTCTAGTAAAGCAGGGAGAGCCGCAATTCCAAAGTTTAAGAGCGGGGCCTTGCAAACTAAGCATTATAACTCCATGCTATCGCCAACAGAATCTTGAAAGAATATTTAACTCCATCAGGTTCGATATGATTGATAAGTGGTATATTATATACGACACATCAAAAAACAGAACGTATAATAAGAAGTATTTGAGTCATCCCAAGATTCAGGAGTTAGAGTGTAACGGTGGTATATCAGGGAATCCTCAGCGAAATTTGGGTGTCCAGCAAGTAAATGACGGGTTTATTTATTTCTTAGATGATGATAATATAGTACACCCAGAGTTCTGGAGTATTTTACCAACTGCTGTGCCAGATCGATTTTATACTTGGGATCAGGCGCGGGATTCCAAGGGAAAAGTTCTAAAGGGTGCTGAATGTAAGATTAATCGAATCGATACGGCTATGTTTATGATTCCTAGATTCATGATGAATGGGTTAAAATGGACGGAGTCCAGATATGATGCAGATGGACTTCTTATTCAAGATATTTATAGGGTATATGGTGATAAGCATGTATATATACCACGAACGCTTGCGTATTATAATAAAATAGTGTAATATACCTTTTGCGTAAAAAGTTCGGTCATTGTATTATTTATGAATACTATAATGACAGATACATGCTTAGTCTTTAAAAAACCTCTTTGGATATAATCCTGTGCCTCGTGTTCCAGGGCGTATGCTGCCAGGTATGACTCCAGTATACATAACCCATAGTCAATGTTTACTTACGTAAGATTGCTACATAAATACCATTCCACCATGTTTTTGATCGCTCTGGTTCCGGTGTAACTGAATTATCAAATGTTAAACGGACTTCACGTTCATATAACACCTTTAGATTCAACTTCTTGAATGAATCCATTGTCCCATGTCTAACATCCTTCCAGTTCCAGTCATCAACAATGAATACGAAAGTATCGTCCAGGCAATCATAATAATGAACTAGTGCTCTATAATGGCTATCTTTTGAATGGTTTCCATCATACATATAAATATTAAACTTCGGTAGTAGCCCTACAGGAACCTTAAAACAATCCTGTTCTAGAAATGTAGCATCATTATCACCCTTAAATCTGTTGAAGTTTCTAATAAACTCCGCCTTAGGGCCACCAAACTCACTCCAGTTATCGATACATATAACCTTTGCCTTATTTTCACACATCGCAGAACATACTGACGATCCCTTCCATGTGCCTATTTCAAGATATCTAGCATCATCCTTATTGAGGAGATTATTATAGAAGTGTCTTGTTTTTGTCCCTGACATTCCCTCCATGCCTATGATATCAGGTGTAATCTTTGAGATTCCATTCTCAGCGTTGCTAAATGCGAGCTCGACATGTGCCTTAAGATCTTCCATTTATATATTTGACCTATCTTTAAAACCACCTAGAGCCGACGCACGATACTACTCCAAGATGCAACCGGCCAGCATATACAAACAATACCAAACCGCCTACAATAATAACTCAGCCATATACGGTCCCAACACAGCCGTCTTAATGCTCGTCGGAGGGTTCTATGAACTCTATGACGTGATTGATTCTACCACGGGCGAGCCCAAGACTTCTATGAAGCGCGCAGTGGAGATTCTCGGAATCCAGCTCAAGCTCAAGAAGGGGGACGCGGCCGGCCAAGACGGTCTCTTTGCCGGATTTCCAAAGGATTCGCTGATGAAGTATGTGGCCTTGTTAACCCGGGAGAACTGGACAGTGGCCGTACTCGATCAAGTCGACATTGTAGGCAAGCAGCGGAAGGATCGGGCACTTGCCCGAATCTATTCACCGGGCACGACGGAGGGCGGAAACGATGCGGTCTTTCTAGGTGGAATCTGGTTCCAAGAGGTTCTCGGTGAAGCGCCCACATTTTCAGCCGCCGCCGTGGATCTCACCACAGGCTGTATGACGACCTACTCCGGTCGAGCGACCGGTAAACAGGATTCCTGGACAACAGATGATCTCGTGCACTTCTTTCAGGTTCATAGCCCGAAGGAACTCGTAGTTTGGTGGGATGGTGCTGCCGTTGCCATGCCATCGGAACTCATTGTTAGAAAGGCCACTGGGTCGAACTCCGCGCTTATTCATCGACGGGCAGCAAAGGCCTTGAGTCCGCTACAGTCAGAGAGTCTACTACGACAGGCCTTTCGTCTCAAGACCATGTTGCCCATCGCGACGATTCTGAAGGCCCCGATGAACTCTCCGCAAGTACAGGCCGTCGTGGCGCTCCTAGGCTTCGTGCAAGATCATTACATGAGCGCAGTCGATTCAGTTCATCTCCCTAAAGAATGGCTTCCGGAGTCAGCAGTCTTTCTAGGAAACCATGCTCTGACCCAGCTGAATATGATTGCCCAGAGGCCAGAGGATTCTGTGCTAGGTCTTTACTTGAAGACGGCAACGCCCTTCGGTCGCAGGGCCATGCGCGAGCGGATTCTTTATCCAATCTGTGATCCTGTGGCCCTCGAACTCCGTTACAAGCAGGTCGAATGGGCCTTGACCACCGACATGCAACCTATTTTGCGACAGATAGAGGATTTACCCCGACTTCATCATCGGATACGTCTTGCAACGACGACCGCCGCCGATGTTCTTCTTCTGGACAAGTCCTATGAGCGCATAGGAGCCCTATCAGATCTTGCCCGCGAATCACCGCTTGGTCTCGCTCCTGAGATGGGCCTCTATCTGGCCGCCTTTCATTCCGTGTTTTCTGTTGAAAAGGCGCACGTGGCCTCTGAGGATGCCTTTTGCTTTCAGAATACCGTGGCGCCTGGTGTCACTGCGATTGAGGAGGAGATCGCCGCCGCCTCCAAGGCCATGACGGATACTCTAGAGAAGGCCATTCAAGATCTCGGTCTCACGCCAGGCTCCCTGCGGCTTGACTTTAAGGAGGCCTCCGTGGTGGTTACCGGCACGAAGACAGTCATGGCACTGGTCGCGAAGGCCGTGGCGAAGGGTACCGGGCTCCAGATTATAAATAGGAAGGCCTCCTCGAGTCTCGAGATTCCGGCCCTAACTGCCCTCTTTCATAAGATTCTCGGGCTCAGGAATAAGCTCTCTGTAGCGGTGAAGGAGGCTCTGCCTGGACTCTGTGATCTCTTGACGGCCCATTCGGATATTTTGACCTCGGTCGAGGGCTGGGTCTCTACGGTCGATATCACGGCCACGGTGGCACGAGTCTCTGAGGCAAATGGATTTTGTCGGCCGACTCTGATCTCCGGACCAAGCGCCTCTATGGATATTGTTGGTCTGGCGCATCCACTCATAGAGAATCAGCAGACGCAGCTCGAATATGTCCGGCATAATGTGCGCCTGGATCCAGATACGGGAGGCTGGTTGGTCTACGGCATGAATGCAAGCGGAAAATCCAGTCTTATGAAGGCCGTAGGAATCGCGACACTTCTTGCCCAGGCTGGATGCTATGTCCCCGCCACCTCTCTTCGATTCACTCCCTTTCGGGCCATTTTCACGCGGATCCTAAACAAGGATGATCTGTGGGCTGGCCTATCCTCCTTTGCGGTTGAAATGACGGAGTTGAATGAGATTCTCAGACGCGCGGACAAGTACAGTCTGGTCCTAGGCGACGAGGTGTGTTCGGGCACGGAGTCGGATTCGGCTACGGCTCTTGTTGGTGCGGCCCTCCAATGGTTATCTGAAAAGGGTGCTAAGTACATCTTTGCCACGCACCTACACGGATTACATAGTCTTCCGATCGTGCAGGCTCTGACCGCTCTCAAGGTGTGGCATTTACGCGTGAAACGAGATCCTGCTACGGATCGGTTGATTTATGAGCGGACTCTGCAGCCCGGGGCCGGTAGTTCTCTTTATGGTCTCGAGGTGGCGAAGGCCATGGGTCTTCCTCTGGCCTTCTTGGATGTGGCACACAGGCTCCGGAAGGAACTGACCGGTGTGGCAGCTGCTGAAGATGCCCCAGTAAGCCGCTGGAATACCGCGATTCAACGCGTGGCCTGTGAGATATGTGGTGCAGAGACGGCCTTGGAGGTTCACCATGTGCAGCAGCGATCGGAGGCCGTGAGAACACGTTTACCGGACGGATCATCCATGAATAGCACACGTAATCTAGCCGTTGTGTGCGATGCATGTCATGATGCACATCATGCCGGTCTGATAGAGATTGGACCGGTCCAGCAAACGAGCGAGGGGCCCGTTCGGAGTGTTATAACAACAAATCAGTCGCCAGCGGCAAGTGATGGTGTTGTAGAGCATATTGAGAGGGTTTTACGAGAGAGGCCAAATGCGCCCTTGAAGCGGCTGGTCTATGATCTCGAAAGAGAGGGGATTAAGATTTCGGAACAGCGTCTTCGATCTATGAGGAAGGGCTTGCAGCCGCTAGCTGCGCCTGGGCCTGGGCCATAGCCGCCGGAGGGAGAGCTACGTAGGTCATTGCGCCCGCAGGGCCCGCGGGGCCCGCAGGACCTGCAGGGCCAACAAGACCCGCAGGGCCCTGAGGACCCTCAGGGCCCGCAGGGCCAGCTGGGCCAGGAGGACCAGGGGGGCCGGCAGTACGAGAGGCCGAACCACCTGAGTTTAGGGCAAGAAGCACGCGTAGCTCCTTCACTTCCTCCTTCAGGGCATCGAGTTCAGTACGAATGCCACGAACGATACGACCTAGCGGATTACCATTCTGGTAGCTGGGTAGGAGAACAGAAGACATTTCTGAAACAACCATGGGTATTCCCGGAGTGTATTTGGACGCGTTAGCGTCTGTTGTTCACAAAGCGGTAAAATTATCACTCACCATTCATACTAGAACAGCATGATCATTCCAATCCGTTGTTTCGAATGTGGAAAGACAATGGCCGACAAGTGGCGGGGATATCAGCGTGAGTTGAAAAAGCTGAAGGGTGCGCGGGCTGAGGAACGTCTCTATTTCGACGGCTCCAAGGTCCCGGCCACTCCTGAAAAGCAGGTACTCGATGCGCTAAAGGTGAATCAATGCTGCCGGACACATTTCCTTACACATGTGGATCTCATCCAGAAGATCTGAGAGGGCTCCGTATTGTGCCAAAAGGCATGCTACAACACTATATAGGCAAGTAGGCTAAGTTAAGAACGCCTATTAGGCGTTCTTAACTTTGGCACTTGGCGGTAAGTTAAGAGCACCCGAAGGGCATTCTTAACTTTAGAACTTGACGGGACACTTATTTTGTGCACATATCGGTAGTGATGGATCTTGTTCTACCATCTATAACCGCCATGCTATTTGTATTGGCTATAGTCGTCTATATATTTCCCAGAATCGCACCCGTGATTCTCGCTTTTTTTGCGACTGTCGCGCTCGTCTATGGAATCTACAGCCATTATTCGATGTTTGGCCCGGAATATATTGGAATGACATGGGTGGATAAGGCTCGGAAGATTATCCCACAGATTATGGTCGGCCTAGTTATAATCTTCTTAATTGCCTATCTTCTTTTCGTCTACGGATCGGGTCGTAGTCCAGTGCTACCTCCATCTGTGTCTAAACAGCCATCTCCTCCACCCGTGAACGCAAATATCAAATCAAATGCGTCTAAGAATGCTAGCCTTAGAATGAATAATCCATATTCTCGATTTACTTAATCTTGTACATGAATAGGAATGGCACCCAGAAAAACAAGAAAGAGAGTTGGAAAGAGTCGCAGTGCCTCCATACCTGCTCTCAAACAGTCCTTTGATTCTCTGAATCATGCCGTCAATGATATTCTTCGTAGTTCTGCCTCACCCAAAGAGCGAGTGAAGAAGTTCCAGGAGGTTTGGCGCCGGATTTTTGGCCGCCCGGTCGATTCTCTTGCAGCGGAGGCCTACCTGAAGGTGAAGTCCCGTAGCCACTCGCGAAAGCAGCGAGGAGGTGCCAGCCTAGAGGGAGCACCTGTTGACTTCCAGGTCCGCCCAGGAGTTGACGGAGCCTACGGCAGCTTCAACCCCTATATAAGCAGCGGATTCGGCTTCGGAAACACTATAAATCAACCCGGTCTCTTCCAGTCCTGTGGAACTGAGAATATTACGCCAAATATACCTGCGAGCATGGGATCCAATGCCGTAATGAAGGGTGGTAAGCGTAAGCACAAAGGCGGTGGCTTCCTACAATCCGCCTCCGATGCTCTCTTTGCTCTGTCCACACGCCCTATAGAGGCGTCTCCACCAACTGCGGGTCTGGTACTAATGCAAGATACAGCTCTTGGTCGTCCACAGCCGCCACCCGCCGCCCCTGAACAGAATCCGGGACTCTTTGGCAGAATGTATTAGGGGGTGTAAAGTTATTTATTTGGCCTACAGTACTACATAGGCAAGTAAAAAAGGATTTCTTTCAAAGAAATCCTTTTTTATCTGAAGCCGCAACGGTTAAAGGACGTGATAGCAATCACATATAGGAATAGATGGAGCAGCTGCGCGGTGATACGGCACGAGAGATGGCTGAACATCTTATTAATAGATATTTCAAGACTCAGGCCTACCCCTATACGAGACATCATATCGAGTCCTATGATCAGTTTCTGGGCCAAGATCTGCCGGCCATTGTCGCGGCACGCAACCCAATCCAGATCCTCCAGAGTCAGATTGGAACCACTGGAATCTATGCCTATCGTGCAGAGGTCTATATAGGGGGGCTTACGGGTGAGCGTCTTTATATTGGAACTCCCTCAATCAGTCTTAAGGATTCGGAGGAGATTCGTCTCCTGTATCCCAACGAGGCGCGTCTCCGGAATCTGACCTATTCGGCAACAGTTGAGGCCGATATTGTCATCCGGCTTACCTTCGCGAAGCCGCAGTCCTCGGGTCCTCCTCTGATGACCGAGGTTCTCATGGATCCGGTGGCGAATCCGACAGCCTTCGGTTATCTCGCCCGGTTTCCGCTGTTCAAGGTCCCGATCATGCTTCACAGCCGCTACTGTGTTCTGCATTCGAAGCCCCAGGCCTTCTTAAGAGAGGCCGGTGAATGTGTATACGACTATGGTGGCTATTTCATTATTGAGGGGTCCGAGAAGGTTCTTATCACGCATCAGGAGCAGGCCTTCAATACGCTCTATATCACGCCACAGGAACGTGATCCGAAGCTCTCTCTGTATGCGACCATTTCCTGTCTAAATGCCACGACCCGTCAAGTGAAGCGCGTGGCCTTCGGTATGGCCCGGCGCGAGGCCACACTCTCTGTAAGCCTCCCCTTTGTGCGAAAGCCTATCCCGGTCTTTCTCCTATTTCGGGCCATGGGTATCCAGGCCGACGAGGATATTGTGCGCCTTATTCTTCCGAACCCCGTCTCCGCTGAGACGAAGATTCTCGAGCCGCTTCTTCATCAGTCGATCATTGACTCCTTCCCTTTCTTGGATACGTACTCCGCTGTGCAGTATATTAAGACTATGACGAAGGGTTTCTCGGAGGCACACGTGCTCGATATTCTTCACAATCAGACCTTCATTCACGTGGAGGATCGCCCGGGCGCGCGCCTTGCCTTCTTGGCCGAGTGTGTTCGCAAGATTCTCCGTGTCGTGGCGGGCATCGATCCAAAGACGGATCGTGACGATACGCGCAATCAGCGCTGTCTGACCTCCGGCGTTCTCACACGTATGATGTTTCAGGGTGTCTATGCAAACTGGGCGAAGGCCACCGTTCTCATGCTCGACAAGGAGTACAAGTATAACGTGGGAATCTACCAAGATGCAAACTTCCAGAATCTGTTTCTCCAGGGAACGCTCAACCAGATGTTCAAGGCCGGTATGATCACAGAGGGTATTCAGCGGGCCTTTAAGGGAAAGTGGTCGTCCGGATCCGGTGCGGGCGTCGGCGAGGAGAAGACGGGAGTCATACAGCCTCTTTCACGACTCTCCTATATTGATTTTCTCTCACACTGTCGTCGCGTGGTTCTCGATTTCGACACCGGCATGAAGTTGCCTGGACCGCGTCGTCTTCACACGAGTCAATATGGATATTTCTGCACCAGCGAGACGCCCGGTGGAGGCTCGATCGGCATTACAAAGAATCTGTCAATCCTGGCGTCGATTTCCACGGCGACGGACCCGACACCCTTTGTCCAATGGCTCTTGACGCGCGGTGGCGTTACGGCCTGCGACCAGATGACTCCGGCCACGCTTACCATGTCGGTGCCGGTCTTTATTAATAACGGAATCGTAGGCTACACG
>Ga0187843_10000774_pt1 | contig 21317 bp, 16 predicted proteins | sample SpaLakP09_SKY_43_FD_134516 | JGI IMG/M metagenome (GOLD analysis project Ga0187843, IMG submission 134516) | Oligotrophic lake water microbial communities from Sparkling Lake, Wisconsin, USA - SP09_SKY_43 | ecosystem: Environmental > Aquatic > Freshwater > Lake | place: USA: Sparkling Lake...
GATTGTGTTGGTTATGTTTATATCATAACCAACATCCTGACAGGCAGAAAATACATAGGCAAAAAATTAAGTAAATTCAGTAAAACCACATATAAAACAGTTACATTAAAAAACGGCACTAAAAAGAAAAAGCGAATTCGTAGTAAAATAGACAGCGATTGGAGAGAATATTGGGGTAGTAGTCCTAATCTCCACGAAGACATAGATAAACTAGGCAAAGAAAATTTCACTAGAGAAATAATTCATTATTGTGGCAGCAAGGCAGAAACCAGCTACGTTGAGGCACGCGAACAGTTTGAACGTCGAGTATTAGAATCAGACGAATATTACAATGGCATCATAGACTGCCGTATTCATGGTAGTCATATTAGAAAAAAATAGGCATATTACGCGGTAAACGGGCTTGCACTGGCCAACTTCAAGTGCCCTAAACCTGGACATTGTTGTCACAGGGACGGAAACCTCTCGCCGCTGAGAGTTCTCAATCACTACCCGTAAGGATGTAGACAGCCAAGACCTGCTGTTTGATTGTTAGAAAATATTAAAATAGGCTAAAAGAAGGGAGAAAAACCCTGGGCATACCAATATGTTAGTGTATATTGTTATGCTGCCGTCATATCGAAGACGGAGCTCGAGGTACCGGATGACCGCCTCTGTAACGCTCTAACACTAAGTGAACGTAAGAACTCGGATAATGTTCAACACACTTCGCCCTGTGCGGGCGAAGTGTGACCGATGAATCTGGATAATATTAAATCTTCTTCGAAGAAGACCATAGGATATGAGCGCTTCGCGCGAAATATCAAGTGAACGTAGTTCACTTCTCAGTATCAGAAGAAAGGAAGTCCACTTTCCTTCGTTGTTTCCAAGTTCTCAGTAATAATACTGTTAATGATTTCCCTGTTTTCAAAATCTAACTGAAAGGCTTGCTCTATGGTAATAGATCCTCTCATATACCAACATAATCTAAATAATTCTTTTTTTAATGCTTTTGCTTCTTTTTCGTGGCTCTCAACTAGTTTTACAATTTCATTGTTAGCTAATGTCAAGAGCCTTGAACGAAAAAATTAGAGTTATCCATAGTGATAGGCACCTGGTAAGATTCAGGTGCACCGGCAAGTATTTGTTCCTCTGTTGCTTCAATAGTTATTGGTTGTATCCCTGTTGTTTTTTTATTTTCATTAAGTAGATTTTGAATTTTTTGTATGAGACCTGCATCTGAATTTTTAATAAATTCTTGAATAAATTCGCGATCTTCCACAAGTTCACCCGGTGTCTTTACATAAAGTGTGCTTTCTGCAATCATTTCTACAGTGAGATCAGTTAACTTTGATAAGTTTTGATTGAAAAGTTCTATTTTTTGTTCGTCGGCTAGGTCCGAACTAGAAATAGATTGTATAGTTTTTTGTAATTCAAAAGTTCTAAGACCAACTTCGGTCATGTGTCTATACGATAGAGGTCTGACACCGCAGATAATATCTGGGCCGATTTCTATAATTTCGTTCCATAATGTTGTAGATAAAATTTGATCCATTACAGTAGTTAAGTCAATTTGATAATCAATAGTTTCATCGGTTCCGGGTACCTGGTGGGAGATAGACATTAGGCTACCGTAGGTTGCAATTCTAATAGCAATCAATATAAAGTCTACGTCTATACCCGAACACTTCCATGCATCTTTGATATTAGGAACACAACTTTGAATAACATCAACTACTGCATGACCATTCATTAATGCGTCTGGAGTTTTAAATGTTAATTCATCTTTGGCTGTCATCGAATATACCGGAAGTTCATTGTTCTCTGGCATGTCGATACTGCCTTTATCCCAAAAGAGACCATTACTTGGCAATCGAACATAAATTTTTGGTTGCCGCATGTAGCTAATTAAAGGGTTTACTTTTGTGTGAATCGTCATATTTTATCTCCAATAAATATATATTAACTAGATATATTTATATGAGCACTTTATTGGAAAAACTAAATGGCAGATGATACCGATATAGCAGTCGACAAGGCAAAAATTGCAGCACTTGCAGCAACCGCTGCCACAGCCATGGGTGTTCTTATAAAAGCCAACGGGAGCTTATCCACCGTATTAAACACGTTTGTGTCCTCGGCATTTTCTATGGCTAATGCTGCCAGTGGCGGAGCGGCCAGTCTTACCGACATGAGTGGGCAAGTGGGACAATTTGCATCACTATTCGGTGTTGCAGGAACAGCATTTGCAGCAGTGTTGAATAGTGCTGTTGCAGCTTTAGAAAAAAATATAGAAGCACACAGAAATCTCAGTAATGCAGGGGCTACATTTGGCGGTGATCTTAAAGCTCTAAGAGAAACTTCTAATAAAACTTATCTTACCATGGAACAATTTGGTAAGGTAGTTGGTGATAATTCAGATATACTAGCAACCTTTCGAGGAGGAGTTCAAGCAGGAACAGAGTCTTTTGCTAGAACACAGAATATTTTATTAGCAAGAGGATCTGAAACTGGGGCCATGATGGCTAACCTTGGAGTGAGCTTTGAGGAAGCAGCGCAAATGACAGCATTTCTCATGCGCAGTCAAGGATCTATGAATAAAGATCGACAAATGACTGAAGCACAACTGGCACAGGCCACTGCTAATTATGCTGCAGAATTAACAGGATTAAGCAATCTCACAGGACAAAGTAGAAAAGTATTAGCAGAAAAAGTCAATGAAGAATTGGCAGAAGCACAGTTTCAAAATTATCTTAGTACATTAGATGAAGCTGAAGCTAAAAAACTTGAAGCAGCAGTGGCGTTAGAACTTGCTACCAAAGGTAAAGGAGCAGCCGATGCATTAAAATCAACCGCTATGGGATTACCTCCATTAACTGAGGCTGCAAAAATATTTACAGCTACTATACCAGCCGCTGCGGAAACACAACAGAAATTAATTGAAATAGTAAGAAATAGCGGTGTAGGACTGGAAGATGCACAGGAACAAATGCGAAAGGCTGTAATATCGTCAATACCTCAAATTCGAGAAGCATTTGAGACAATGAGAACAGTTTTGCAGGTTGGTGCGCTGAGCGGTGGAAACCCAATAACCCAGGCTTTTGAACAGTCGACTAGACTTCTGACTGCTAGTACTGGAAAGACAGTAGCGCAAATGGAGGCAGATGTAAAAACAATTGTTGAAGGATCGAAGAACAAAGGAACCCCGGCAGCAATAGCTGCAGATTTGCAAAAGCTAAACATTGAAAATGCAAATCGCACCCAAGCAAGTATGCAGGATGCTTATGATGTAGCCTTGGCTGCCGGAGTTCGTATTTCTAGTTCATTAAACACTGTTGCTACTAACATGGCGGCAAAGATACCAACTTTGATCTCATATATTGAAACAACTTTAAAACAGGCAAAAGCATTTGCAGAAGCAGCAATAGGAGTAGAACTATCGATTGATAAAATAACAAAGAATCTTGCAGACGCTGCGGGAAAAACTGTTCAAATAGCAACGGATGGTATTAAAGGACTGCTTGGAGACAAGGCTGCACAAGAAAGATTCTTCAACGAGTTAAAATTGGGGTGGGACGGGGTAATGAAATATATCAAAGATACCATACCAAAATTATCAAATATGTTTACACCATCTGCTGGCGGTGCTGGCGGGGGTCCGAATATTCAACAATTGGCAGGAGAAATTTCTCGAGAATTAAAAAGAGAAATTGGAATGGGAGCTCCGTTGATATCGGGACCCCCGCCGACTACTGCACCGGCACCACCATCAGGATACGAATATCGAGCGGGTATGGCTGCAGGTGGAGAAACAACTCCTGGATCTTATCTAGTTGGGGAAGAAGGTCCCGAAGTATTAAATCTTGGAACTCGTGGTGATGTTATCAACAATGACAATCTCACAGCAATGGTAGCATCAATGACTAATCAGAACGGCATGAAAGAAAGTATAGATCAGTTAAATACTACTAATGGTCAAATGCTAGCAGCAATTCGAGAACTAGTACAAGTCAGTCAACGAACATTAACTGCTACCCGAGGCCTAAACGGAAACCTATTTGCGGCATAACTATGTCAAATAAACAATTCAGTAACCAGGAAATCTAATGGCAGGGTGGCGTAAGTATTTTACTCCCGTTAACACTGGCGGACGATTAAGTCCAGTTAGCGGATCAATGGCTGGAAACAGTTCTGCTAACCCTAGTAGAACCAATTACAGCAGTTTTCTACCCGATGTTTACTCAGGACATCCTAATCGTCTCGAACGCTACGGTCAATACGACACCATGGACTGGGACAGCGAAGTCAACGCCGCTCTAGATATCCTAGCAGAATTCTGTACACAGGCCAATGAAGAAAATGGTACACCTTTTCAAATATTTTTTAAAGAAGCCGCCACCGGTACAGAAATACGCATTGTTAAAAAATACATACAACAATGGACCAAACTAAACAAGTTCCATACCAGAATTTTTAAAATAGTTCGTAATGCTTTCAAATATGGCGACAGTTTCTTTGTTAGAGATCCAGAAACACAGGCATGGTTGTATGTTGATCCTGCCAAAGTAGACAAAGTTATTGTAAATGAAAGTGAAGGTAAGAAGCCCGAACAATATATCATAAGAGATTTTAATCCCAACCTAGAAACACTGGCCACCACTGCTATTAATCCCAGCAATGTACACGGCGGTGGCAGTCAATTTGGTGGCAGCTATGGAACCGGACAAGGCGGTGCTGGCGGATCGCGTGGTATGGTTGGAGCATTTCCTACCAGCACCAACAGCAGCAGATTCCAACAGAATCAAAATCAATATGCTATCGACGCTAAACATGTAATACATATTAGCATGAGTGAAGGGCTGGACAATAACTATCCCTTTGGTAATAGCTTAATGGAAAGTATCTTCAAAGTGTTCAAACAAAAAGAACTGCTAGAAGACAGTATCTTAATCTATCGTATCCAACGTGCTCCAGAGCGTCGTGTATTTTATATTGATGTGGGCAACATGCCCAGTCATTTGGCCATGAGTTTTGTTGAGCGTGTTAAAAACGAAGTTAATCAACGTCGTATACCCAGTACCACAGGTGGTAGTCAAACTGTAGTAGATGCCGGTTATAATCCTCTCAGCATCAATGAAGACTACTTCTTCCCACAGACAGCAGAAGGGCGTGGTAGCAAGGTAGAAATTCTTCAAGGTGGACAAAATCTAGGAGAAATTGATGATCTCAAATACTTCACAAACAAGTTGTTCAGAGCTCTTAGGATACCTAGTAGTTATTTGCCTACTGGTAGCGATGACGGTGGCAGTAACTTTAATGACGGTAGAGTAGGCACAGCATATATTCAAGAATTGAGATTTAATGAATATTGTAAGCGTTTACAAAGCCTCATGCATGAAGTCTTTGATACTGAATTCAAAAAATATCTTGTTGAAAAAGGTATCAATATTGATCCTAATATTTTTGATATCAAGTTTAATCCGCCACAAAACTTCGCCAGTTATCGTCAAGCAGAAATGGATACAGCCCGTGTTAACACATTCAATGTAATGGTAGCAGTTCCTTTTGTTAGCAAACGATTTGCTATGAAGAGATTCTTAGGAATGACTGCTGAAGAAGTGGCAGAGAATGAACGCATGTGGAAAGAAGAAAACATTGACGAGGATACCAAACTCAGTGCCAATGCTGAAATGCGCAGTGTCGGAGTTACTGCCAACACCATGGCAGGTGATTTAAGCAGTTTAGGCGCTAATACAGCAGAACCTCCACCTGCTGGCGGCGAGGAAGGTGCTGCTCCGGGCGGTGCTCCACCTCCTGTACCTGGTGGCGCTGCTCCTGCAGCCTGAGATAAATACTAGTATGATACTGAGAGAATTCATTTATTTTAATAAAGATCATGCCGATCCTCATGAGGATGGTAGATATCTCAGTCAAAATGATACCACGGTGCTGCGGCAAGGCGACCTGCGTAAAACAAGATTAACTCTGCGTATGATCAATGATATTAGAAAAGCCAGCGAAGCTCATAACAAAGAAGTTAGAGAAGAACTGGGATTAGTGAGGAAAATGTATGCTGCTCCGCCTGCCGACGCAGCCCCAATGTAAACTACACATATAACTTTGATTTTTTAAAACTAAATATTTAAAACAAAAACTACAACAGAATTTATTAAATTCTACCTCTCAGGACCAAAATTGTTCATTTTTGGCCTATTTCCTGTAGCATATTTGTAATAATCTTAAATATAGTATAGCCTTGCCGCTACCCTACAGGAGAATTTGCAAATGTCTACAAAATTTCAACAACTACTTGACTATATCGTCAACGAAGAAATGGATAAGGCCAACGAGCTTTTTCACGAAATCGTTGTGGAAAAGTCAAGATCAATTTACGAGAACCTTATCGCTGAAGAAGACGATGAAGTGGAAGAGTCCATGAAAGATGATGAAATGGATGAGTCCATGAACGACGAGATGGACGAAGGCACCGAAGAACTAGAGGATAGTTTTTCAATGGAAGCCGACGAAGAAGACGGCTTTGATGATGAAGACGACGATGCCACAGGCATGCTTGGACAAGAAATTGGCGCCGATGACGACATGGATGACATGGACGGAGCTGAAGGCGACGAAGAACAAGCCATGTTTGACATCAAGAACGCCATTGAAGAACTAGAAGCAGCCTTTGCCGAATTAGAAGCAGCCCAGGGCGGAGAAATGGGCGACGACGAGTTTGGTGATGAAGAAGGTGATGAGTTTGGCGACGAAGAAATGGGCGACGAAGACGAAGAACTCGAAATGGGCATGTTCGAAGGCCGTCGCTTGCGTGAATATCGTGAAAAAGTCAGCGACGGACACGGTGCTGAAAAGAAAGGTGCTGCCGAAGGTGGTATCGCAGGTGCCAACACAGGCGAGAAAATGCCCAGTGGTACCAATACCAAGAGTATTGTAAGCAGCGGTAAAGGCAAGCCAACAACTGGCGCCGATGCTAAAAACATCTTAGGTAAGAGTGCTACAGCAGACGAAGACGGTACAACACCACATGGTAAAGTTGGCGGCCTAGTCAAGAGTGGTGGTCAGTTCACCAAAGGTGTTGAAAAGAACATCGCCAGCAGTGCTAATGCTGGTATGAAGAGCGGTTCTGCTACAAGCAAGCAGGGTGCTGGATATCCTGGCAACAACAAGACCCCGGGTCCAGTCGGCAGTGGGTCAGGCGACAAAGCTGGTCAAACCAGTGTTGGTCAAGTTAAGAGCCCACTAAACGGTGCTCCTAATCGCAACGCCTAATAGAGAAACAGGATGAAATTGGCATACCTAAGAGAGCACCTGAGCTTCGACCAAAGCGGTATCGTTTTGGAAAGTGACGACCAGGAAGGTAAGAACCTTTACTTAAAAGGCATTACCATCCAAGGTGGTATTCGCAATGCCAATCAACGTGTTTATCCAGTGGATGAAATTGAACGTGCTGTAAAAACACTGAATGATCAGATTCAAAATGGTTATTCAGTGTTAGGCGAAGTTGATCATCCTGATGATTTAAAAGTGAATTTGGATCGTGTGTCCCATATGATTACTCACATGTGGATGGAAGGTCCTAATGGATATGGAAAGATGAAAGTCCTTCCTACACCAATGGGTAATTTAATTCGTACCATGCTTGAAAGCGGTGTAAAACTTGGAGTGAGTAGTCGTGGTAGCGGCAATGTCAACGACATGAACGGCCATGTATCCGATTTTGAGATTATCACGGTAGATGTAGTTGCCCAACCCAGTGCCCCCGGTGCTTATCCAACTCCAGTTTACGAACATTTAATGAATGCTCGTGGCGGGAATCGAGCATTTAAGGTCGCACAAGAAACGAAAGAAGATCCAAAGGCCCAGAAATATTTGAAGGAAAGTCTCCTGAAAATTATTAAAGGTCTAAAATAAGCCCGAGGAGAAATGAAAATGGACGCATTCAAACAATTGGTCGAAAGTGGGTTAATTAATGAAGATGTAAGATCTGAGTTAGAAACCGCCTTTGCCCAAAAATTACAAGAGAATCGCGACCAAGTCACCGCTGAACTTCGTGAAGAATTTGCACAAAAATATAGTCACGACAAGACTGTTATGGTTGAGGCAATCGATCGGATGTTGAGCGACAGATTGGCCGTAGAAATGGCCGAGTTACACGAAGACAGAACCAGTCTAGCAGAAGCTAAAAAGGCATACAAACAAAAGATGTCTAAAGATGGCAAGATGCTAGAAGGTTTTGTAATCAACCAACTTGGTAAAGAACTAGTAGAGTTCCAAAACGATCGTAAGAAAGTTAGCGAGAACTTTGCTAAATTAGAGCAATTTGTAGTACATGCTCTAGCCAGAGAAATCAAAGAGTTTGCCATTGATAAACGTGATCTAGCCGAAACTAAAGTTAAACTAGTCCGCGAGGCCAAAGACAAATTTGAGACTATCAAACAAAACTTCATCAAGCGATCTGCTAAGGTCGTCGAAGCCACAGTTACACGCAAGCTAACATCTGAAATCAAGCAATTGAAAGAAGACATTGACAGCAGCCGTAACAACAGCTTCGGTCGTAAGATTTATGAAGCGTTTGCTCAGGAGTTCGCAGGATCTTACTTGAATGAAAAATCTGAAACAGCAAAACTGTTGAAGATTATTCAAAAGAAAGATACCGAACTTGCTGAAACCCAACAAGCCCTAGAAGAAAAGGCTACCATTGTGGAATCTAAAGAACGCGAGATCCGTGTTACCAAGGACCTAATGGAACGCAAACAGGTCATGGGCGAGTTATTAGCACCTCTAAGTGCTGACAAAAGAGCGCTGATGCAACAACTTCTTGAGTCTGTTCAGACTCGGAAACTTGCTGACGCATATGACAAGTACCTACCCACAGTTATGGATGGCGAGAAGAGAAAAGTAGCCAAAACTACTCTAACAGAAAGCACAGAAATCACTGGTGATCGTGAAGTGAAGCCCGAGGTAGGCTTAGACAATATCTTAGATATCCGCAAATTAGCGGGACTAAAATAATATTCAAGGAGACATGAAATGTCAAAACTTTTAAATGAAAGATGGTCCGAGACCAAAGAAGCTCTGCTTGAAGGCCTACAAGGAAACCGTCGTGCTAGTATGGGCGTATGCTTAGAAAACACACGTCGCCATTTGGCTGAAAGCGCAACCGCTGGCGCAACCAGTGCTGGTAACATTGCTACACTAAACCGTGTGATTCTACCAGTTATTCGTCGTGTTATGCCTACTGTTATTGCTAACGAAATCGTTGGTGTACAGCCTATGACTGGACCTGTTGCTCAGATCCACACACTACGTGTTCGCTATGCTGACAGCGGCGACAACGTATCTGCTGGTGAAGAGGCACTAAGCCCATTCAAGATTGCTGCTGCTTACAGTGGTAACAATGTCAACAGCACACCTAAAGCTGACACAACAGCTAACCTAGAAGGTCGTCCTGGTAAGCGTATGAGCATCCAGATCCTCAAGACTCCAGTTGAAGCAAAGAGCCGCAAGCTATCTGCTCGTTGGACATTCGAGGCTGCTCAGGATGCACAAGCTCAACAGGGTATCGATATCGAAGCTGAAATCATGGCTGCTCTAGCACAAGAAATCACAGCTGAGATTGACCAAGAGATCCTAGCTAGCCTACGTGGTTTAGCAACTGTTGAAGAAACATACGACCAGTCATTGGTTAGTGGTACAGCTACATTCGTTGGTGACGAGCATGCTGCTCTAGCTATTCAGATCAACCGTGTCAGCAACTTGATTGCTCAACGTACACGTCGTGGTTCTGGTAACTGGGCCGTTGTTAGCAACCAGGCTCTAACAATCCTACAAAGTGCTACTACCAGTGCTTTCGCTCGTACCACTGAAGGTACATTCGAAGCACCTACAAACACCAAGTTTGTTGGTACACTAAACGGCGCGATGAAGATCTATGTTGATGCTTATCTAAGCGACACAACCGATAATGACCAGGTTCTAATTGGTTACAAAGGCACAAGCGAGGCAGATGCTGCCGCGTTCTACTGCCCTTATATTCCGCTAATGAGCAGTGGTGTTGTTCTTGACCCGGCTACTTTTGAACCAGTGGTTGGTTTCTTGACTCGCTATGGTTATGTGGAGCTCACTAATACTGCCAGCAGTCTTGGGAATGCCGCTGACTATTTGGGGAAGGTTGCGATCACAAGCGCAAACGTTTCTTTCAAGTAATCAGAAAGCAACACAAAAGCAACAAACAGAAAACGCCCTCCGGGGCGTTTTTTGTTGACCAAAATATTATGTTGAATTTAGCAATATGATAAATAAACATATGAACAAATATGAAAAATGGTATTCGTCTATAACTAATACCGCAAAGAATAGAAGCATTGATGGGTATAAAGAAACACATCATATCGTTCCACGTAGTATAGGAGGATCCGATGATCCTGATAATCTTGTAGACCTTACAGCTAGAGAACATTTTGTATGTCATTGGTTACTGACTAAAATGTATACAGGAGAAGCACGAGGTAAAATGATCAACGCCATGTATATGATGCGAGCAGAAAGTCCAAATCAAAAACGATATGAATCAAAAATTACTGCTCGTGTATATGAGACTCTTCGCAAAGAATATAGTCAATATATTTCTAAACTCAATAAAGGCAGGATTCAACCACCCGAAGAAAAGGCTCGGCAGTTAGCAGCACAAATAGGAAGAAAACGCCAACCATTTAGCGAGGAATGGAGATCTAAACTATCGGCAGCTAAGAGTGGAAAAAATAATAATAGATATGGAGTAACGGTATCGGAAGAAACTCGTAAAAAAATGAGCGAGCGAGCCTCGGCCAGAAAGTATAGTAAAGAAACCATAGAAAAACGTACTGCTAAAATTAGAGGAAGTAAAAGAGAACGTTTGATTTGTCCTCATTGCGGTAAAGATTCAGCAGTCAATACCTATCCTCGCTGGCATGGCGATCGTTGTAAGTTGGCTAAATAATCATGTTCACCCCAACAGGGGGTTTATGCGGTCCCCGCCGCGTAGAGCATAGAACGCTACATTTCATAAGGAGAAATAAAATGGGACGTCCAATTAAAAAGAAATTTTTTGCAAATTTAAACTCGCCTTACCAAAATCAGGCCACAGGCGGTGCAACTGGCGAAGGTGGTGAAGGTGTTGCCAGTGTAACAATCGACACCATTGGTTCATATACATCAGGATTACCTACAGTCACATTTGACACACCGGATTTAGCATCGGGTGTACGAGCCACAGGTATCGTTCACGGTAATGCATTATCAGCAGCTACCACTGCCAACGGTACTGGCTATCGTGTTGGCGATGTGTTGACAGTGGCGGGTGGTACAAGAACTTCGGCCGCAACTTTCCCAGTGGCCGCTATTGTGGGCCTTGGTACACCTGGTATTACCAACGGTGGTACAATTTATGATGCAACAAATGCAACAATTGGTGATAAAGTTACTTTCACACACATTTACTTGTCAACTCCATTGAGAGTTAGAGTTACTGCTACTAGCGGCGGCGGAGTTGCAACCGCAATTACAGTCGAGCAACAAGGTGTATGGACAGGTACAGGTGCTTTTCCAACAAGCATGGCAGGTGGTGTAAATGGTTTCACTGCCACAACATCAGGTGGCCCAGTTGACAACAACGGTAACGGCCTAGTTCTTAGTTTTACCGGTGCCAACTGGGGCGTTTATTCCTTTGGCACTGTTGCTGTTCAAGGTGATTACACAGTGATGCCGTCTAACCCGGCCAGCTTCACAGGCAGCACCGGAACAAGTGTAGCCGCAACAATTACTTTTGGAGTAAGTGGTGTTGAGATCACCAATGCTGGAAGTCATTATGTTAGTGTAGCTGATGCTGCTGTTACATTTAGCAGCGGAACAGCAGCCGGAACATCTGTGCTAACTGACCTGTATCAATCGGGTCTAGCAGTTTATGTTTACTTGCCAGGCGGATCAACAGGTGTGATAGCCGACATTATGAAACAAGAATCCAGCCACCGTTATCTAGTTAAAACTAGAGATAACAATGGTGCAGTTGGTCAATGCCGTCTAGTTGCTAAAAATGCTGGCAGTTTATCAGTTGGTGAAATGTGTTTAATTGCCACTGATGCAAATGGTAGTACATATTGGGTTACCAAACTCACTGCTCGCCGTGCTATTCTAACACGCCGCACTATGAATGGTAGTTACTTGTTTGCTACCAACGGTTTTGCCGGTTGGACCATTGGTTCAGCATCCTCTGGGGTAGTTAGTATTGCCAATGTTTGATATACTAATTTAAAGTGTATCGATTAAAAAGGGCTCATTACTGGGCCCTTTTTTGTTTATAGCTTCACATAAATACAGACATGACTACAGCCTGGACTGTTCCTACCAATATAATACAATATGCCGAGCCTGGCGGTGAGTCGGTGCATATACCGTGGGATGACAGTCATGGGTTTGATGTATTAAAAAGTCAGGATGTTAGAGGTGTGCGTAGCATTGGACGACTATCACATATCTCCCGCAGTCCCAAGCACGACATACTGAATAAAACTTATTATATTCGTGCAACTGGATTTAATTTTTACAATTTACCCGATGTATTGTCGGGCATAGAATTGCTATTGCTGGTTACTCGTTATGGTAGAATTACTGACGAAACTGTACAACTTTGTATTGATGGAGAATTAATTGGAGAAAATCAAGCAAGTCTGAAGATTCTTCCTGAAAAATTGTATGGTGGATCTGAAAATTTATGGAAGGCTGATAATTTATCCATAGATGATATAACAAATTCAACATTTGGAATTACAATAAGATTTTGTAGCCACCCACATTGGCCACATAAAGATCCGGTCATAATCGGTGGTGTTCGTATGCGAATACATTAAACCGATAAATATATCAAAGGAAAATATCCCTATGGTCACTCGTAGTTCTGGAACAAAAAATGTAGTATCGCCCGGAAATCAAACCATCAGTGCTCCTGATGGCAGCGTGATCTTAACTCCGTCGACTAGTAAAGAAGTTTCGGTATCTCAAGGTAACTTAGTAGTTGATAACGGTAATCTCATTGTTGCCAGAGGTCGAGTTATTATTGGTGGTAACGGAGGTCTATCTGATCGCAACGTAGGAAATATACTCAATACTTCGGGTGCTGATCCTGCAAGTATCGATCAAACACTTTATAGTACCACAGTACAACGAAAATTAGGTGGAGCATACTTTTCCGGCGGTGTCGGGGTAGAAAAAGATCTAGCAGTAGGTGGCTTTATCTATGGTAGAATTAGTTCGGCCTTAACAGCAACCACTTCGTCACAAGTACTTGTGTTAGCTAGTAATAGTGCAACTACTTTTTATCTAACATTTACAAATGGACCTGGTGAAGCGCAGCTATATCTAGATAATACCGGGATAGGGCAAGGGGTACAAAATCCCGGTCAAACAGGATTAACATATACACCCGATGTTGGAGTATTATCCACTGATAGATTAGAAGTTACTTCTAATGCTTCTGTAGAGGATGCTGGTACATCTTTAGACAGTGCAGCCCTGCTAGTACGAGGCGGTGCAGCCATATCTGAAAATATTGTGCTAGGCGGTACTGTTTATGCTGCCAATAATTTTACTGATGCTTATTTAGAAAACGTCTATAGTAACTTTGTGTCTAGTCCTTTTAGTACCGGTACGCTGACCGTAGGTGCAGGGCAAACTGACATATTTGGTGATTTACGAGTACGAGGAAATAATCCAATTGGAACTGCTCCAGTAGTAACCAATATTCTTTATGTTACCATGGATGGCAATGATACTAACGATGGTCGTGCCATGGATGCCAGCCGTGCTTGTCGCACGATTGGCGGAGCAATTAACAGTCCTTATTATCAATCCGGGACACAAATTCGGGTAGCCCCTGGACTTTATTTAGAAGACAATCCACTGCAATTAAAGCCCTATACCAGTATTGTGGGGTCGGACTTGAGAACTTGCAGTATCGAACCCATTAACAAAACACAAGATTTATTCCATGTGAATTCTGGATGCTATTTAACAGGCATGCAATTCTTAAATGGTCGTAGCGGTCTGCTTGAAGGCGCATATGCCCCGGGATTAAATCGTGGTGCTTATTGCACAGCATTTCCTCCATTATCTGGTGATGATCGCATTGATTTATTTCATAGTCCTTATATCCAAAACTGTACCAATCTAAGCGGTCCGTGGCTAAAAGATGGAACAATGTTTGTACCTAACCAAACTATACAGGTACCTGTTGCTGTTGGGACAGGAACTTGGATGTCTAGCACCAGCACTATTACAGTAACAATCAGCACAGGCTCTGTGGTTGCAGGCATGAGTGCGAATGCAGGACAACAAAATCCAGGATTTTTTAATGCTAGAACACTGTTGTTGGCCAATAAACCATTTCTACAAGGTCAGGTTATTGCTCATATTAATAAACAGGTTGCTGATAATCTTGGAAATCTCAGTAGCCCTTGGTATAATTTTACTTATAATCAAGAAAAATGTCGAAGAGATGTAGGAATTCTTGTTGAAAATACAGCCTATGATGCTGCATTTGGAGGCAACGAAAAATCTGTAGAAAGTGGACTGGCTTATTATGATGGTGTGGTTAGTCTTATTGCTGGCCAAGAATTTCAAACAACTGCGGCTATTGAATATCTAAGAGACCGCAGCCTTGAAGTTGTTAAAAACATTACTTGTACAAATACATATACAGGTGTATCTTTCAATCAAGTTATCAATTATGTTTTAACAGGCGGGGAAATTAGCACCTCGTCGATTAGGTCTTTGTATGGTATTGTTACTGCCACTATTGCTAGCCCTACTAATTCCCCTACAGTTTATAAAACTCCTGGAATTGATGCAGCATTTGTTAGTGCAGAAATATTAATGCAGGCCAATCGTACCTTTATTCAAGAAAATACAATCAAATGGATTAATGATCCTACTCGACCAGGAAGAGATCCCAGTTTTGTTTATAATCAGGACAAATGTTTTAGGGATGTTGGATTGATTATTGATGCAGTCAGTCAAGACATATTGTTGGGCGGCAATCAAAAAAGTATTGAAGCAGGATTAAGCTATTGGAGCAACGGTTATAACTCTGTGGCAACACAGGTAAACACCACTACCTATGCTATAAATTATGCAAAAGAACGCAGTTTAGAGGCCATTGCCAACACAAGATGTACCAATACCTATACCGGTGTGACCAGCAATCAAGTAATCAATACTTTCTTCCAGTATGGTGGTGATTACATGCCACAGGAAGCAGTTAAACGTAATTTTAAGATCATTACAGATATTATAGAAAAAGGTCCTAGATTTGCTCCGCCCGTGTATGCCGGGGGTGGATTATTTGCCCTAACTGGAATCAATGGTGCAGATGTAAAGATAGCACCAAAAGTAACAGGTGTGACCAGTCTTGGGGATAGCAAATACCGTATAGAATTAGATAGGCCCACTGTGGGGTTTGGAAACAATTCCACACTTTACTTTGGTAATACCTTGACATATCCCTTACAAGATGCAACTGTGGAACAATTAAGTGTAGAGTATACAGGCACTGCTACTTCATGGAATAGCCGTAAATTAGATACAGTCGGTGCCATGGGAGGTAGTCTAGTCGATGGAGCAGTTATTAGTGATCGTAGCCCTATTCAATCTTTTGTTTATGATGCATTTACTCAGCTAACACAGGGTGGAAGAGGAATATATATTACCAACAACGGTTATGCACAGTTGGTTTCGGTGTTTACTATTTTCTGTTCGACTGCTGTACAGGTCGATAATGGCGGTATTGCATCTGTTACCAATAGTAATAATAACTTTGGCGATCTCTGTTTGGTATCCAAAGGATATGGACGTAGAGCATTTAGCGGAACTGTATATAATCCTGCCTTTAAAGCCTACCCAGATAGTCCTGGACCTGATGGATTTAACCAATATTATCCCAACGGCTTCTGGCCTAATCTCGGTACTGTACAAATATTCTTACCGGATCTAGCAGATAGGCCCCATATTTCACAAATTATGGAAGTAGAACCTCCGGTAACACATATCAACGAACAAGGATTTCCGGGATTCTTAAATGCTCAACCCAGTACAAGTACACTAACAACTTCTACTATAGTTTTGCAAAATATAGATACCACAGGAATTGCAGTAGGCAACACGCTGTATATTAGAGATCAATTTGGCAGACAGTACGATGACAATGGTGTATGGTATGCTGCCACAGGCACAGTGGTCACAGATCTAAATTACAATGCAATCAGTTTGAATTTGGCATTGCCCAGCGGAGGCGGCGATCCTACTAATCCTAATTATTTCAACTTGTATTTCTGCGGTAAAAGTTATTACACTGTTTTAAATAGTATTGTCGGTGATAACCCTAAACCCGACACTGTTAATATATTATCGGCCGCAGCAACCGGTGGAGTAGATCAGGTTCCTAAACACATTGCCACCTTGGTAAAGTTAAACTCGTTGATTATTGATATTATTTCAAATAATCCTGTATCACGTTTTTCATCAGCTGAACAGTTTAGAAATTCATTAATAACAGGCGGAAGCTCGGCTACTGGTTTCATCACCGATAGATTTACTGATATGAAAAGTATCATTGGTGCTGCCAATGTTACAGCCGCTAAAGCAGTTGTACCTCCTGCGCAGATTAAAAAGAAAGGTACTATTACTGCCGGGGCAGGCAGCGCAATTACCCTGATACAAGACAATATAGAATTTATTGCCCAAGAAATTGCTGCATGGATTGTTTCATCTGCCCCCGGAGGTGGAAATTTCTCTGGTGCTAATTTTGACCAGTCTAAATGTGATAGAGATGTTAGATTAATTGTACAGAGATTGATTTATGATATAGAGACTGGTGGAAATTACAACAGTGTTATGAATGGACTTAGTTATTGGTCTAGAACAGGAACCCATCACATTGTCGAATTAGGTGAGCAGGTTAGAAGAACTGATTTATTTCCCGACGGAGCCACTGTAAATTTCTATCAACGCAGTTATATCAGTGCATCAGGATACCTATTTGAGTATGTAGGCGCAGGAACCAACTATGGAGCACTACCGCAAGTAGGTAGAGCAGACCCAATACAGGACAAAGAAACGGTTCAGCTCGACGGCGGTAAGGTGTTTTTTACCAGTACTGATCAAAATGGAGACTTCCGTATTGGTAAAGGCCTGGTAATCAGTCAAGCTACAGGTGTGTTAAGCGGTAGAACATTTACTCAAAGTCTATTTGCTAACATGACACCATTTATATTGGCCATCGAAGGTCTAGGATAAAAAGGATAACAAATGGCACAACTACCATTAAACACATTTAAAACTAAAACGGCTATATTAACATCGTCGACTACCTACACAAATTATTCTGGTATTGGTACTTCTACAGTGTATACAGCACCCATTGGAGTAACTGCTATTGTTCTAATGGCACAGGTAGCCAACTTAACTACCGCTACACAACTGGTTAATTTTTTACATCATAGAAATAGACCTGTGTTAGCAGATGCTCAAGGTAATGGTTATCAAGCTCCTAATACTGACAGTGCTTTGGTAAAAGATTTTGCTATTCCGTCTGGAGATGCAGGAACTCCGCTAACTGGTAAGTTAATTGTTGAAAGTCTAGATAGTATTAGGGCTTATGGTGGCGCCGCCGGCGGTGGGCTACAATTGGTATTAAGTATACTAGAAACTGCAAATTCATAACAACAGAGAAATATTATGCCAAGATTACTAAGTGGATCAACACTGAGAAAAGGAGGTAGTGGAGAGTTTCTTGATCTAAGATCGTCCCAACCACAGTTACCGCCTACTCCGACGACCAGTACCGGTTATACATTGGTTACAGATAACCAATTACGTACTAGTTATAGATCCAGCCTGGGTAATTTAGAATTTAGTTTGGGAACTGTTTTTAGTAACATAGCCAATCAAGACATAAAATTAATAGGCACAGGAACAGGAATAGTTTCTGTTCTTGGTGGAACAATTAGTACCAGTACCAACACAGGAGCATTAACTGTATCCGGCGGTATAGGCGTAAGTGGTAATTTATGGACCGGGCAAGATATACATGTTAATGGGTTAACTATTGGACAAGGATGGCAAGGATTCAACAATATTGTAATTCAGGGCCGACCCGTAGAACCGATCAACGATGATTTCAACGGACAAGAAAGTATTGTTATAGGATACGATGCCCTTACTGGACTTACTACTAGCTACAAAAATATTGCTATTGGTAGATATGCATTGAGTTCAGGAACAGAACTATCCAACAGTATTGCTATAGGCGATAGTGCATTAAAAAATATCGGGAAATTTCACTCTTTACCAATTGGCACAATTACTGCTGCCAGCAAAGCCCAGCCTGCTGTTATAACTGTAAACAATCACGGAATATCTACCGGAACACATGTAGTTATTTTTGATGTAATAGGTATGACTGAACTGAACGACCGCGAATATTATGTTCGTGCAGTTACAGCCAATACACTGTCATTGTATAGTGATGTGAATCTCAATGTGCCAGTTGACAGTGGAAGTTACAGCAACTATGTCAGCGGCGGGCGACTGGAAAGAAAACTGGTATGGGATGATAATATTTCTCTTGGTAGTAATTCTGGAAGAGATCTAATTGACGGTAGACAAAACATATTTTTAGGTTACGAAACAGGAAAAATACTAACCACCGGCAGCTATAACTTATTCATTGGGCACGAAGTTGGAAACAACATGACTCAAGGTAGTGCCAATATCAGTATCGGCGGCGATCAACTGGTTGACGGTTTAGATAATCAAGTCAATATTGGCAGCGTATTTTACTTTAATGGCGGCGGATATACCCAAATAAATTCAAATGTTGGAGTAGGGCTAGGTACCAGATCAGATAGTTCTGGTACCGGTGCATTGATAGTAAACGGCGGAGTTGGCATTGTTGGTAATCTGGTAGTTGGAGAATTAATTACCGGTACAATTACTACTTCGATTAACCTAGATGGTGGTATATCAGGGAGTATTCCTTATCAAACCGACGCAGGACATACAGATTTTATAGGCATAGGCAATACCAATACTGTGCTAGTTAGCAATGGTAGTACGGCCACCTGGAGAGATTTTACAGAATTGTCGTCAGGATTAGCATCTACTGCTACAAATTCTGATAATGTTTTTGTTAATAATGCAGTTCCTCTGCAGATGTATTATTTAGGATTGACTGAATTCATTGGCGACTATGGAGCAATAAGTAGTGATCAACATTTGACCTATGTTACCACTAGTCAAACAACCAGCAGTTATTATGTATCGGGTACCAATGTATTAAATGTGCCGGGCAGTATCTATAGCAATGAAGGAAATCCTAACCTAGGAAACTTATTATATAGTCCGAGAATTTACATATCATTTAATCAACCTGTTAATCCTAGACCTGGAGATTTTTGGGTCGATGCCAACAGCGGGTTAGAACTACAGTGGGTAGCTGACGGTGATACTGCATTTTGGATACAATTTACAGGTATATAAAAGAGATAAAAATGGCTTTATTAAATTTTCCCGCTAATCCTAGTCCTAATCAAACACATACCATTGGTTCTAATACCTGGGTATGGAATGGTTATGCCTGGGTAAAATATCCTAGCAGTACTGCTAGTCCAATTCAAATTAATACCAACACAATTTCAACCGGTACCAATACCGGTGCTGTGGTTATTAGCGGCGGAATAGGAGTGGGCGGCGGTTTAAATGCCGGTGGTACCAGCACCATTGGCGGAAGTGTAATCATCACAACCTCCACACTGAATCAATATGCGACATTACAGACCATCACCGATGCTGGAAATTCTACTACCAATGTAGTTTATATTACCAACACCACACAATCAACTTCAACAGTAACAGGTGCAGTATTGATTGATGGAGGATTGGCTGTAGGTGGTAATGTCTATGTAGGTGGCTTTATCAATGTCGCCGGAAAAATGACTTCTAATGGATCGGAAATTATTACTACAACTACTGTGGGCACTTTTAGTATAGATACACTAAATGATGTTTCGGTTAGAGGGCATACTTCCACGGTTGCATTGTATATTTCTAACACAACTGAATCAACATCGACTATTACCGGAGCATTGGTAGTAGACGGAGGGGTAGGAATAGGCGGGGATGTATGGGTTGACGGTCGTATCAACTCAGAAAGTCTCAAAATCATGGATGCTATCCTGGATTCTACAGAGCTTGTGGTAAATACGACTGGAACGGTAGTCATTGATGCTTATCCAATTGGACAATTTAGATCAAGCAAGTATTTGATACAAATTGAAGAATCTGGTGTCAATGCCGAATTTGAAACGATTGAAATACTTTTATTAGTAGACAATCGAGGTACTGTGTATGCCACCGAGTATGCAGTGCTTACAACCAACGGTGAACTGGGGGATTTTGAAGCGGATATCAAAACGGATGATATAGTTAGACTATATTTTACTGCTTATGATGCAACAAATAAAACGATAACAGTGCTAAGGACCGCACTATCGGCTTAACTTAAAAGGAAAATAAAATGGCATTGATCACAAAAGATTTTAATGTAAAATCGGGCCTGATTGTACAAGGTACGGGGGCAGTTTTTACAGCGACTAATAACACAGGAGCACTGCAAGTCAATAGTGGTCTTGCTGTGTCCAAAAACATGGTTGTAGCTACTACAGCTACAATTTATGGCGTTACAACAATTTATGCAGACACTACATTGACAGAAAAATTGTCAGTAGGTGGTGATGTAAATGTTAATAACAATTTTACAATTGCTGCATCAAACGGTAATATTCATACCGAAGGTGCTATGGGTGTACGTGGTACATTCAACTCCACAGGTACTCTAACTGTTAATACTGACAAGTTTACAGTTGATGCCAGTAATGGTAATACCCACGCCGAAGGCAACATGGGTGTACGTGGTACATTCAACTCCACAGGTACGCTAACTGTTAACGACAACTTTACAGTTGACGCAGCTTCAGGTAATACTACTGTTGATGGTACACTACACAGTGGTGGTAATTTTGATGTTGGTACCACTAGTTTCACAGTTGATTCAATAAGCGGTGATACATCAGCAGCTGGTACACTACACAGTGGTGGTAATTTTGATGTTGCTACTAGTATGTTTACAGTTGATTCATTAAATGGTAACACATCGGCAGCTGGTACACTACACAGTGGTGGTAATTTTGATGTTGCTACCGACAAGTTCACAGTTGATGCCAGTAATGGTAATA